>ERZ781272.398-NODE-398-length-33521-cov-35.515449_pt1 | contig 33521 bp, 33 predicted proteins | sample MGYA00375850_ERZ781272 | MGnify/ENA primary metagenome ERZ781272 (study PRJEB29790, sample SAMN06051246) | human gut metagenome | host: Homo sapiens | place: USA: Cincinnati, Ohio | collected 2013-06-21 | study: EMG produced TPA metagenomics assembly of the Gut...
TCAAGGCAATCAAAAAAGCAAGCGTAACGGGGAAATTTTACGAAATGGTTTTTGTGTATTTTACGAAACGATATCCCTTTTTCGACAGGCTATCATGCCGGATGCCCGGCATCCGGCGCCTATTTCATATAACAAGCATACAGCCGCTTTTGTGAAACTGTTCGATTTTTCCCGCAGCTGCATTTCATGCCGTGCTTCATTACGATATATATTGCTATTTTTTTGAGGCGGGTTGACCTTTTACCGAAGACCCGCTATATTGAAAAAAGATTAAGTAAGATTGAAAAAACAGAGGCATTTTGATGGATTACCAAATGAAGCGCATGAAGCGCAAAACAGTTGGCATTTATATCACAAAAGAGGGCTCCGTAGAAGTGCGCGCGCCGCACAGCGCCCCAAAGGCGGAAATCGACCGCTTTGTCCGGGAAAAGGAAGCGTGGATTCTTCCGCATCAGGCGAAAGCTCTGGAGCGGAAACAAATGCGGGATTCTTACAAAATCCAGCCCGGCGGCTCCGTCCTGTTTCTCGGCAGAGAGTATCCGTCGGAACGGTCCAATATAGGGCGGTTTCCTTCAACGCAACCGGCTTTCTCCTGCCGGAGACGTCCTCGGAGGAACTGCGCGCGGCCCTTGCGGACTTCTACCGCCGGGCGGCAAAAGAGTATCTTCCAAAGGCGGTGGAACGGTTTGCCCCGCTCATTGGAAAAAGCCCCAAGCAAGTGCGCATCACCTCGGCAAAAACGCGCTGGGGCTCCTGCTCGGCAAAGGGCGGGCTCAATTTTTCCTGGCGGCTCATGTTCGCGCCGCCGGAAGGAATCGATTACGTTGCCGTGCATGAGCTTGCGCATCTGATCGAATTGAACCATTCCCCTCGCTTCTGGGCGATTGTGGAAGCCATCCTCCCGGATTACAGGGCTCGCCGCCAGGCCCTTGCAGAATTGCAGGAAATTCTCCTGCGTCAGGGATGGTGAGCCGTCGGCACATTTCCGCGTTGCACTCAGCCTAATTTCTATTTTTTAGTCGGACAGGGGCGCATCATCGCGGCCCCTGTTGATTCTTTCCCCATTGTAAAATAGGATGTGACCGCGATTTTTTTGCCAGCCCTTGGAAGACGCTTACAAGGGTGGACGCCTCATGCTTGCCAAAGGAGAGCAGTTCCTCATAATGGTCCTTTTGATAGAAGGGGCCAAAATCGTTATCCGGGATGATATACCCCACCGCGTCGTTTGCCATGCCGAATGCTTTTTATCCAATTATATTTTGCATGATGCCCATATAGAAGTATCATTATATTCAGCAAAAAAATCTTCCGATTGCGCAGAAATATGGTATAATATAGTTTCTGGATGATCATAAAATTGGAGGATACAAAAATGAACGTACAGATTCTCGAAAACGCGCAGGAAATCGGCGTGGCCGTGGGCAGGCTGTTTGTCGAGCAGGTAAAGGAAAAGCCGGATAGTGTGCTGGGGCTTGCGACTGGCTCCTCCCCGATTCCGACCTATCAATTTTTGACGAAGGAATATAACGCTGGAAATATCTCCTTCCGCAATGTCACGACCTTCAACCTCGATGAATACTGCGATCTGCCGCGAGACGACAAAAACAGCTACTATTCCTTTATGTTTGCGAATCTGTTCCGCCATACGGATATCGACCCGGCGCGTGTGAACTTCCTCGACGGCAATGCCGCGGACGAAAAAGCGGAGTGCGCACAGTACGAAGCGCGCATCCAAGCGGCAGGCGGCATCGATCTGCAGCTGCTCGGCATTGGCAATAACGGCCACATTGGCTTTAACGAGCCAGCGGATGAATTCACGCACACTACATACAAGGTAGCGCTCACACAGAGCACGCTGGAAGCGAACAAGCGCTTCTTCCCGGATTCCGATATGCCGCACTATGCGTTGACAATGGGCATCGACAGCATCATGCAGGCGAAAAGAATCGTCTTGATCGCCACGGGCGAAGCCAAGGCGCAGGCGGTTTACAACATGATCAAAGGCGAGGTTTCTCCGAAGTGCCCGGCATCTGTTTTGCAGAAGCATAAGGATGCACATATTTTCCTCGACCGCAGCGCTGCGAAGCTGCTGTGAGTTTCCAAGGCCCAAATTTTGCGCGATAAATGCGGAAAAGCGGATACAAAGCGAAGGGATATTCATATTTTCCTCGACTGTGATGCAGTAAAGCTGCTACAGAAATCGGCTCAAATACTTCGGCATCTTGTTTTCAGACGATAAAACGCACCAGACTGCTTTCTTGCGCAGTCTGGTGCGTTTTATGATTCAACTGCCCGCTCTCATACACGCTTATGTTTTTTCGCCATCACTTTACGAAAACTTATAAAAAGATTATGATTAGCTATTCCGCCAACTCCTGCAGCAGCTCGATCTCCCGCGCATGGCCTTCCTCATCATGCGGCGTTTCCAAGCACATCGGCAGCTTTGAGAGCACCGGATGCCGCACGATCCGCCGGAAGGCATCCAGGCCGATCTGCCCTTCCCCAATGGGCGCATGGCGGTCCTTCGCGCTGCCCAGAGGATTCCGGCTATCCGCAAGATGCACAGCGCACAGCCTTTCAAGGCCGATCGCGCGGTCAAACTGCGCGAGCACGCCGTCGAGATCATCTACGATATCGTATCCGGCATCGAAGACATGGCAGATATCCATGCACACGCCCATCTTGTCGCCAAGCTCCACCCGGTCAAGGATTTCCTGCAGCTCTTCAAACCGGCGGCCAACCTCGCTGCCCTTGCCCGCCATCGTCTCCAACAAAACGGTTGTGGACTGCTCCTGCCTAAGGATCGCATTGAGCGTATCCGCTATTAGAACGATCCCCCGCTCCGCCCCCTGCCCAACGTGGCTTCCAGGATGGAAATTATAGAAATTACCAGGCAGCGCCTCCATGCGGATCAGGTCGTCCGCCATCGTCTCCAACGCAAATTCCCGCACATGCGCATCCGCCGAGCAGGCGTTGAGCGTATAGGGCGCATGGGCGATGATTTTTCCAAATCCGTGCTCCGCCATCAGCTCCCGCAGGGCCTGCGCGTCCGCAAGATCCAGTGTTTTCGCCTTGCTGCCGCGCGGATTGCGTGTGAAGAACTGGAAGGTATTCGCCCCGATGCGTAACGCGGTTTTCCCAAGGGCCAGAAAGCCCTTCGAGGAGGACAGATGGCAGCCGAGAAACAATTGCGGCATCAGAAAAACTCCTTTTCAAACAAAGTGGTCTGCGCAAGACGCAGGCTTTGGCTGGGAGCGTCTTTTATGATCTCCGTTCCGTCCGGCCACCCAAGTAGCATGGGAGAGCGCGGGTCGTGCATTGCCGCACGGCGGCGGGCACGCTCTATTCCCCGATTGGCATAACAATAGGCACAGCCGTTTGTGCAGCTGTCGTAAGAGCCGATGTCCACGCTCTCCATGCAGCCGCAGAAGGGGCGCTGATTCGGGTCTTTTTTCGCGCGAATCGGACAGCCGATGATCTGGCTAATCAAATTGAAATCAATGCAGGCCGCGTGAGAAATCCCATATGCGCTGAGATCGACCGCCTCCGAGCAAGTGAATAGCGGCATGCCATACCGTGCGGCGGTTTCGGAAAAGCCGCTCGCAATCCGGTGCATGGTTTTCTCATCCGTCTCCTGAAACCCGCTACGGTCCTTTGCGTACCGGTCAAAAAAGCTGAAGATGCAGCGGCATGTGCTATCGTGTAGTTCGCGGCATAGAAATTCAAACTGCATCCTGTGCCAACCGGCAGGATACGCGTTATCCACGATTACCGGATCATACCGCCACACGAGGCGCTGCGGCCCGATTTTTTCGCTCAGGAGACGGAAGGTCTCGATCCGCTCCTTCAGACCAGGCAGATTCTGCTCCACCGCATCCCCATAGGGATTCAGCGTAACCTGAAAATAAAAGGGATATCCTCTTTCTTCAATTTCAGGAAGAAAACGGAGAAAGGGGCGCGGATTTTTGCTCCAGAAGACAATGCAATCCACCACATTCCTTGAAAGTGGAACCCTTCGAAGCGTGTGCGGCGCATACGGATTCGGCACGAGGACAAATCCCTCCCGCAGGCGGTTAAGAAACCATTCCCCGTAGCATGCCGGAATATCCGTGCGGCGGCTGACACTGAGAATCATACTGCACCGTGCTCCCCGATTTGACGCAACAGTGCCTTTTCTTCCTCCCTGCGCTGCTTGCGCAGAAGGCTGCGCCGGCGGCCAGCCTCCCATTCCGCTTCGTCCTCGGGCGTGTCCAGGATCAGCTTTGGCACCTCGACGGGCCGCTCATTTTCATCGAGCGCGACGACGACAAGATAGGCGCGGTTGACAAGCTCCCGCTTTCCGTCAAGGCTTTCGACAAAGGCGTCCACCCGTACCTCCATGGAGGTGCGCCCGACATAGGTCATCCGGCCCTTGATGACAACCGTATCATTCGCATAGGCCGGGGCCTTAAAATGCAAATGGTCGATAAAGGCCGTTGTCACATTGCAGTTACTATGGCGGCGCGCCACAACACCCGCGACCACGTCAATCCATTCGACGAGCTGCCCGCCGAACAGCCGGTGGTAGCCGTTGATATGCTCTGGCATGATGATTTGCACTTGGCTGGTCATGGAATCGGAAACGTGCTTTGGTGTAAGGTCTGCCATAAAAAAGCCCCATTTCATTATCTTTTCATATTTTTATAGCTACAAATCTATTTTACCCGAAAAGCCACGCCTTTTCAACGGCGTAGTCACAAGGGATTCTTGCATTTCTTTCCACTAATCTGTATAATAAAGCATTGATTTCAACAAAACATATGAAAAGATACCGTTAGAGGGAGGTCTTTCATTTGAAAAATATCCTAGTAACCGGCGGTGCCGGTTTTATCGGAGGCAATTTCATCCACTATCTGCTGCAAAACCGGTCGGACTGCCGCGTCGTCTGTTTCGACGCCCTGACCTATGCCGGTAATCTGGAAACGCTCGGGGAGGTTCTGGACAATCCCCGCCTGCGCTTTGTGCACGGCGATATCACTGATCGGGGCGCCGTCTACCGCCTGTTTGAGGAAGAAGGCTTTGACGCGGTTGTCAACTTTGCAGCAGAGAGCCATGTTGACCGCTCGATCGATACGCCGGAAATCTTCTTGAAGACTAATATCCTGGGCACACAGGTGCTGCTCGACGCATGCAACAAATTTCAGACAAAGCGCTATCATCAGGTTTCAACCGACGAGGTTTATGGTGACCTGCCGCTCGACCGACCCGACCTGTTTTTTACGGAAGAGACGCCGATCCATACCTCCTCCCCCTATTCCGCGAGCAAGGCATCAGCCGACCTGCTCGTGATGGCCTATTACCGGACCTATAGCACACCGGTGACGATTTCCCGCTGCTCAAATAACTATGGCCCGTATCATTTCCCGGAAAAACTCATCCCGCTGATGATCCTCAACGCACTGGAGGACAAGCCTCTTCCGGTTTACGGTGATGGAAAAAACGTGCGTGACTGGCTGTATGTCGAGGATCACTGCCGCGCCATCGAGCTGATTCTGGAGAAAGGGCGCGTGGGTGAAATCTACAATGTGGGCGGCCACAACGAAAAGCAGAATATCGAGGTGGTCAAAACAATTCTCAAAGCGCTCGGCAAAGGCGAGGAGCTGATTACCTTCGTCAGGGACCGTCCGGGCCACGACAGGCGCTATGCCATTGACCCGGCGAAAATCCACAGGGAGCTCGGCTGGCTGCCCCGGACGAGCTTTGACGATGGGATTCAGAAAACGTTGGATTGGTATCTGAAAAACCGCGCGTGGTGGGAGCATATCCGCAGCGGCGATTATCAGAACTATTATGAAAAGCAGTATGGGATGCGTTTGTAAAAAATCATACGTCCATCAAATTTCAGCTCCGGGTTCAAATCCGGAGCTTTTTTGGTTAAAGCGGGACGATGCGGGCATGCTAAAATACGAGGTGATGATACGATGTCCTATGTCGACCCGAAATTGAGGCCGTATTTTGAATCGCTTTCGATCGATTTAAAAAATGAGATTCTGGAGCAGGATGTGGAGCTGCGGACGCTGAATGATCTGATCCAGCGCCTGGACAGAATCGTGAAGGAAGGATAAATGCTCATAAATCATCGGGCTTCTACGTATACTTCTCCTATAAAGGAGCTGGTACATTATGATCATCAAATGGAAACCTTTGATCGCCAATCTGGCAATCAGCTTGGGTGTCGGATTGCTGTCCGCCCTGTTGACGATGAACAGCATGAAAGCGGTCTATGCGGATCTGAACAAACCCCCGCTCTCTCCGCCCTCGTGGGTGTTCGGCGTGGTCTGGACGATCCTGTTCGTTCTGATGGGTATTTCCGCCTATCTGGTATATACGTCCGACGCAAACGGCGACCGCAAGCGCAACGCCCTTGTCGTATATGGCGTACAGCTGGTTTTCAATCTGCTGTGGTCCATCTTTTTCTTTGACCGGCAGTGGTATTGGTTTTCCTTTGCTTGGCTGATTGTGCTGTGGTTTTTGATCCTAACGATGATTGTCATGTTCTCCAATATCAGCCGGAAGGCGGCGCTGCTTCAGATCCCCTACCTCCTCTGGGTAACCTTTGCCGGATATTTAACGGCAGGCGTTGCGATGCTCAATTAAAGCAAATGAAAACTGAAACGGGAAAGCGGATTTTTTATCCACTTTCCCGTTTTTTGATGCATCATCAAGTAATCGCTTGTTGCCATGAGAATCATATGCGGAAATAGCGCAGGCTGCAAACCAGCAGAGAAAATCCGGTGATGCCGCCGAACAGCGTCAGACGCTTCGTTTCTGTGCTCATTTGTCCACCCGTCCCCCGCCATGCCGGGTCAGCGACCAGACGACGCCGCCAATGGCAAACAGAAGGCCGAGGCCAACACAGACCGCCATAATGAGAAAAAGGATGTTGGCGTTTTGCGTATTCGCAAAGGCGGGGCTGGCCCAGTCGTGAAAGTTTACGCGCGGCAGGGCAAATGGGGCGCCGTCGATGAACGTATGCAGGACGCTGTTCATTAAAAAGAGGTAGATGCCAGTGCTGGAGGCACAAATTGCGGTCTTGAAGAATGCGTTGATGCGCAGATAGCGGATGACAGCCATATATAGCCACGGCAGCAGGATACAGTAAAGCGTGATGGGGAAAGCAGTTGGCAGCAGCGCATATCCGTAACCTGTCAGCAGGCAGACGGCCGCCTCCAGCAGAAAGAGCAGCAGCGTATCAACGGCAAAACAAAGCAGCGTTTTATGTGACGCCAACGCCTGCGGAAGCCGTATTCCGCGCAGCACAAACGGAAGAAATACCACTGTGAAGCCGAGCAGTACGGATAAAAAGGTGATGAGAAACCAGTCCCCTCCCACATAGAGCCGGCAGACGAGCAGCAAAAGGTTTAGGGAGAGATAAAAAGAGCCCAGCGTCCACAGCCCGCGGCTTTTCTTCACCAGCACAGGCACCATCGTCAAAGAAAATGCGACCGCCTCTGCCGTGAGCACAATAAAGAACCAGGAGAGCGTATGCTGGACGGCCAGATTGCAGATAAAGCACACCAGAAGGGAGATGCCATAGAGAGCGAACAGAATGCCGGAATAAATGCGCACCATCCGCCGGAACTTTTCCGCCTGCTTTTCAAGTTCAATTTGCTGTACGTCCTCGCTGGCCGTAATCAATTCATGCTCTGTAATATGCAGCACCTCACAGATCGCGGAGATCAGCGTGATATCCGGATAAGTCACTCCGCGCTCCCATTTGGATACGGCGGTATCCGTCAGATACAGGCGGGCGGCAAGCTCATGCTGTGTCAGACCCGCTTCCTTTCTTTTCTGCGAGATAAAGCGGCCAAAGGTGCGCTTATCCTGTAACGATTTTTCTTCGTTCATATAGGATTCCTCTTTTCGTTCGTGGTATGGTACCCCAGTCGACAAAGGGTGGCAGCCGCCGGTTGCATCGGAGAATGCGGATGGAATCAGCGGTTAGCTACACGATATCCCCGCGCAGAATTTTTGTCAACGAATCCGGCGCATTTTGCGGATAGCCTGTTAAGCCAGCGGCCGTTTTTACCGGAACTACGTGCTTTCTGATTGTTGCATCGAATCGAAAATTTCGCGGTAATGATCTGCAAAAATACTGCCGCGCCGCCACAAGAAAGTGAAATCGTGCTGGAGCGGGAAATCCTCCATCTCGATCGCCCACAGTCTCCCGTCTTGCAATTCCTCCCGTACGGCAGCCTCATAGAGGAAGGTGACACCGCAGCCCTTTTGCACAAGCGTTTTGATCGCATGGAGATTGCTGATCTGCGCCGTCTGGTGAAAATCCTGCACAGTGAGGTTGCGCCCCTCCAGATATCGCTCGAGGATTTCGCGCGTCCCGCTGCCCGGCTCCCGCAGGAGAAGCCGCTCCCCCAGCAGATCCTCCACCCGGTGTGGCTGCGCTGCAAAACGGTACCCGGCGCCGCAGACGGCCAGATAATTTTCCCGGGAAAATGGCAGGGAATCGTATTCCCGCTTTTCGAAAAATCCCTCGACGATGGCAAAGTCGATCTCGCCCGTATCAATCCTTTGCAGCAGCTCGCGGGTATTGGCCACGATAAAGTGAACGTCGGTCTCCGGATAGCGGAGTAGATACGCGGCAAGCCGCTCCGGCACCGCGAATTCCCCCACGGTGAGCGTTGCGCCGAAGATCAGGCTTTTGTGGTTCCTGCCAAGTGTACGGAGCTGCTCCCGGAGAAAGATTTCGTCATGCTTCATGGTCGTGGCTGCGCTCAAAAGCGATTTCCCAGCCTGTGTCAGCGCGAGCCTCTTCCCCTGATAAGTAAACAATGAAACGCCATACAGCTTTTCAAGATAGTGGATATGCTGAGACACGGCGGGCTGTGTGATATGAAGCGTTTGCGCCGCCCGGGTAAAATTCATGGAGCGGCAGACCTCCAAAAAAGTATCCATTCGAAAATCGAGCATCGTTACGACCATTCTTTCCATAAAAATTTAATTTATTTTTCAAACTGCCCTTTTTTATCATAACATAATCTTATCGATAAATAAATATTTATCATTTCATTTTATCTAAAGAACGTGTTATGATGGAATAAATTGCTGTGAGAGCTGCGGAAAAATCGTGATTCTCATCAAAAGGGGTAGACATTGGATGAAATCCTTCCTACAAAAAAACGGGAGCGGCCTGCTGCTTTGCCTTGCAATCTCCATCCCGGCGTGGTTCCTCGGGCAGCTTGTCCCCGTGGTCGGCGGGCCTGTCTTTGCGATTCTCGCAGGCATGCTGCTAACGCTGCTTCTGAAAAAGAAAGACCGGCTCCAGCCGGGCATTACCTTCACCTCAAAAAAGATTCTCCAGGCCGCCGTTGTGCTGCTGGGCTTCGGAATGAATCTGACGGACATCCTGCAAAAGGGAAAGCAGTCCCTACCGATCATCTTAGCGACGATCTCCACATCGCTGCTCATCGCCTTTATCCTGTGCAAGGTGATGAAGGTCCCCTCAAAAACCGCAACGCTCGTGGGCGTGGGCTCCTCGATCTGCGGCGGCTCCGCCATTGCGGCGACCGCGCCCGTCATCGATGCGGATGATGAGGAGATCGCGCAGTCCATCTCGGTGATCTTTCTTTTCAACGTGATTGCGGCACTGATCTTTCCGACCCTCGGCGGCCTGCTGGGCTTGTCGAACGAGGGCTTCGGCCTGTTTGCCGGCACGGCGATCAATGATACCTCCTCCGTAACCGCAGCCGCACAGGCCTGGGACGGCATCCACGGCAGCAATACGCTTGACACGGCGGCGATCGTCAAGCTGACGCGCACGCTCGCAATCATCCCGATTACGCTTGTTCTCGCGCTGGTGCGCACGCGTAGGGAAAAGAACAATGCCACAGGGGCAAAGGTCAATCTCAAAAAGATTTTCCCGTTTTTCGTTCTGTTTTTCCTGCTCGCCTCCGTTGTGACGACGGTATTCCACCTTCCGGCGGCGGTCACAAGCCCCCTGAAAGACTTGAGTAAATTCTTTATTGTCATGGCGATGGCGGCAATTGGCCTGAATACGAATATTGTCACACTGGTCAAAACGGGCGGCAAGCCAATCTTTATGGGGCTATGCTGCTGGATCGGCATCGCGGGCGTGAGCCTTCTGATGCAGCATGTGCTGGGCATTTGGTAAACAGAATATAAAAGCCGGAAGCTGCTGCAAAATGATCTGCAGCAGCTTCCGGCTTTTATGATCATGGATGCTCAGCCGCCAGGCAGAAAATCAAGAATATCCCAGCCCGCGCTGCCTGTGCTCTTAATCGGGTTTCGACGCGATTATGCAAGGTTGAGCCGCTTGCTCAGCAGCCAGCGCGTGACAAAGAAATAAACCAAATTAAGGACGATCATCACAACTGCGCTTACACCGAGCATGCCATAGAAAAATCCGGTGGGAGACTGTTTCGCCAGAGATTGCAAACTCCTGAAAAAGCTGATATCCGCAGAGGAAAAAATCAGCGCCGCTGCAATGATGCCGAAGAACACAACAAACTGCAATACAGCATTGAGGATTAGATATGCCACCGCGCTCGCGAGTAGCCGGTTCTGCGGCCACTGCCCACCGATGGCGATGCACAGATAAAAATGCAGATAGGTATTGGCAAACACGAGCAGCATGAAGAGGCCAAATAGGAACAGCGCCAAATAAAAGCTCACGCCGGTCTGCGCCTGGAAAGAGGCCGGTATGGATGGGACGGCTGTTGTGATGTCCGGAAGATTCCAAGCAAACAGGAGAACCGCCAAGATGCAGACGATAATGCCTGCAAACACCCAAATCAAAGCGGTTATTAGTTTTGATAGAATCTGCTGTGCAGGCGTTGCCGGAAGCGTAAACATCAGATAACCCTCGTCGCCCAGCAGGTTTTTATAAAAACGCTGCACCGGTACGATGACAAGCACAGCCATCATGGCAAGCAATGCAAAGGCGGACAGCACGGAGAAAAGCCCGAAAAGAAGCGCTAACAGCGGATGGGTATCATCCCGTCCCGTGAGCAGCCGTGCCACCAGAAAGATCATTTGAAATCCTCCCATGAGGGCGACCACCGCCGCAAACAGCGACAAAAAGATTTTAGACGTGGCTCTCAATTCGTGTTTGATTAACTTCCTCAGCATCTGAATACCTCCCTGAACAGAGCGTCAATGCTCTTGCCGTTTTCCTCCCGGATATAGTCAACACTCCCGGCGAGCACCAGGCGCCCTGCGCCGATCATCACGACATCGTCGAAGACTGTCTCAATGTCATTGATGAGGTGTGTGGATAAAATCAGCGTTGCATCTTCGTTGTAGTTTCGAATAATCGTATTGAGAATATAGTCGCGCGCCGCAGGGTCCACACCGCCGATCGGCTCGTCGAGCAGGTAAAGCTCTGCCTCGCGGCTCATCACCAGGGCAAGCTGCATTTTCTCCCGCGTGCCTTTACTCATGGCGCTGATTTTATCGTTTGGTTGAACTTTCAGGTCCTTAAGCATCTCCGCAGCCTTGTCGAGCTTGAAATCCGCATAGAAATCGCCGAAGAATTCGAGCGCTTCCCTTACGCGCATGCCCGTGGGCAGATAATTCCGCTCCGGGAGGAAGGAAACGAGCTTCTTCGTCTGTGTCCCCGGCTCCATACCGTTTACACGGATGCTGCCCCGCGTAGGGACAAGAAGACCGGCGGCGAGTTTTAACAGCGTTGTTTTTCCGCTGCCGTTGGGCCCCAGCAGGCCGACGATTCGGCCTTTCGGAAAATCGTATGTGAAATCGCAAAGCGCGGGCTTCTGCCCGTATTGTTTGGTCAGCTCCCGGCAGGTCAGGATTGCTTCCATCATGCTTCTTCCTCCTTTTCTTTCTCTAGCAACAGGATTGCCTCTTCTCGGGTAAACCCGAGCCTCTGCATCGCCGCCCAGAATTGCTCGATCTGTTCTCTGGCCTTTTGCCGCCTCAATGCTAAAATCATCGCCTCATCCTCTGTAATCGTACGCCCGGCCGTGCGCTGCGTATTGACAAGGCCGCGCGCTTCCAGTCCCTGCAGGGCACGCTGCATCGTATTGGGATTGACCGCCGCCTCGGCGGCAAGATCCCGGACGCTCGGCAGCTTTCCGCCAGCCCGGTATTCCCCGGCTGCGATCGCAAGCTCCATCTGCTCGATCAGCTGGAGATAAACCGGCCGGTCGGCAGTGATGAACCAGGTCATCTGTATCCCCCCTGTATTATTGTACTATGTGATTAATACAATAATACAGATTATCAAAGAAGTCAAGTGACTTCATAGATTATTTACAATCACGCGCACGCTGTTTCGATACAGGCACATATCAGCAAAAAAGAACCGCCAGCACCCCCGTTTCCAAGGGCTGACGGTTCTTATCTATCAGATTTCCAATTTACTTTACGGCTCGCAGCCGAATATCTTCTGTGCATAGCGCACGCTCGCCATCGCGTCCTTGCCATAGAAATCTGCGCCGATCTCGTCCGCATATTCCTGTGTGAGCACCGCGCCGCCGACCATGACCTTGCAATGGAGGCCGCGCTCCCGAATGAGCCGAATCGTCCGCTCCATCGCAGGGACGGTCGTCGTCATCAGGGCGCTCAAGCCCACCAGAGAGCAGCCCAGCCGCCCGGCCTCGTCTGCAACCCGCTCGCAGGGGACGTTTTTCCCCAGATCGATCACCTCGAAGCCATAGTTATCGAGCATAACCCTGACGATATTTTTACCGATATCGTGGATATCCCCCTCTACCGTGGCGAGCAGGATCGTGCCATGCTTTTCCGGCGCGGTGCCACTCGCAAGCAAATGCTCCTGAATCGCCTGAAACGCATTGGTCGCCGCAGCGGCGCTACTCATGAGCTGCGGCAGGAAAACCGTCTTCTTCTCAAAGCCCTGCCCGACCTCATTCAGGGCTGGGACAAGGATATGATTGATGATATCGTTGGAATCCCTCGTCTGCAATAACGCCTTCGTGCTTTCATAAGCCTGATCCTTCAGGCCGCGCAGCAGAATTTCATAGAGGGAAAGTTCTTTTCCTTTCACCGCTTGCTCTCCGCTGCCCGCGAAATGGGAGACATACTGTCCGCATTGCGGATCAAAGCCAGCCAGCGCACAGAAGCTCAGGTACGCGCCGCGCATTGATTCCATATTTGGATTGATGATCCCCGCGTCCAGCCCCGCCTGCAGCGCCAGGGTATAAAAGGCGGAATTGATGACCTCCCGGCTAGGCAGGCCAAAGGAGACGTTGGATACACCAAGCACGGTTTTCACGCCGAGCTCCTGTTTGATCAGGCGCACTGCTTCGAGCGTGGTATTCGCCGCGTTCTCATCCGAGCTGATCGTCATGGTCAACGCATCCACGACGATATCCTTTTTATCGATCCCGTATTTCGCCGCTTCCGATATGATCTTGCGCGCGATTTGGAGCCTGCCCTGCGCTGTGGCGGGGATACCAGCCTCATCGAGCGTCAGCGCGACGATCACGCCGCCGTATTTGCGCGCGAGGGGGAAAACCTGATCCATGATCTCCTGCTTACCGTTAACGGAATTGATCATCGCCTTACCATTATAGATCCGCAAAGCATGCTCCATCACCGCCGGGTCAGAGGTATCAATCTGCAGGGGGAGCGCCGTCACGCACTGAAGCGCTTCCACCGCCTGCCCCATCACCGCCCGCTCGTCGATGCCGGGCAGGCCGACGTTGACGTCGAGAATGTGCGCGCCGCTCTCCTGCTGCTCAACGGCCTGCGTGAGCACATAATCCATATCGTTTTCCCGCAATGCCTGCTGAAAACGCTTTTTGCCCGTGGGATTGATGCGCTCGCCGATGATAACAGGTATTTTACCAATTTCACAGGCTTCCGCATAGGAGGAAACGATTGTCTTCTCCTTCGGCGCAACCGACGCCGGAATGAGCGCCTGACAACGCGCGACCATTTCCCGGATATAGTCCGGCGTCGTACCGCAGCAGCCACCGAGTACACAGGCGCCCATTTGGGCCATCTGCTCCATTTCCCGGGCAAATGCATCCGGCAGCACATCATAGACGGTTTTCCCATCTCGCACCGCAGGCATGCCTGCATTCGGATTGAGGATCACCGGCGTGGAGGTGCAGGCAAGCAGCTGCGGCAGGAATTCCTTCATCTGCACGGGCCCCAGGCCACAGTTGAAGCCCAGCGCGTCCACGCGCAACCCCTCCGCCATTGCGACGGCGGCCTCAATAGAACCGCCTGTGAGCAGCTTTCCCTGCGCATCGAAGGAAAAGGTCAGGAAGATGGGCAGGTCCGTATTTTCTTTCACTGCCAGCACGGCAGCCTTTGCCTCATAGGTATCCGTCATCGTCTCGATGATGGCGAGATCTGCGCCTGCCTGTTCGCCCGCCCGGGCGGCCTCGGCAAAGACGTCGACGGCCTCCTCAAAGGGGAGCTCCCCCATCGGCGCGAGCAGCTTTCCCGTTGGCCCGATATCCAACGCCACAAAACGGGGCGTATCCCCTGCGCACTGCTTTACCGCACTGCGCGCGTTGGATACGGCAGCTAAAACCACTTCCTGCACCGTATGCCCGCTGTCTTTCAGCTTGAGGCGGTTCGCTCCGAACGTATTGGTCGTGACGATATGGCTACCCGCCTCCAGATAAGCCGCGTGAATCCCGGTGATCGTCTGCGGGTCGGAAAGATTCATCAGCTCCGGCAGCGCACCCGCCTGCAGGCCCTTCTCCTGCAAAAGCGAGCCCATGCCGCCATCGAAAAAGAGTATTTGCTTTCCTAGTAACGAACGAATATCCAATGGAACACCTCATTCTTGTGATGCATCGATCAATTTAAAATTTCAGACAGGTTTTCAACGATTTTCTGCGCGACGTCGGGCTTATTCATCGTGTAAAGATGGATGCCCTTCACCCCGTTGGCAAGCAGATCGATAATCTGGTCGGTCGCGTAGGCGATCCCCGCCTGCTTGAGCGCGGCCGGATTGTCTCCGAAACGGTCGAGAATCGAGCGAAATTTCGGCGTGAGCGTCGTCCCCGCCAAGGCACAGATGCGCTTGATCTGCCGCCCGCTCGTTACCGGCATCACGCCCGCGATGACGGGCACGTCGATTCCCACGCGCAGCGCGCGGTACAGGAAGCTGTACAGTACATTATTATCAAAAAACATCTGTGTAATCAGGAAGTCGCAGCCACAGTCCACTTTTGCCTTTAAATGCTCCAAATCCGCCACATTGCTCGCGCACTCCACATGCCCCTCCGGATAACATGCGGCCCCGATGCAGAAATCTCCGCGGGACTTGATCTCTTCAATCAGCTGATAAGCATATTTATAATATCCAGCCTCCGGGAACTCCATGCCGTCCGGGATGTCGCCGCGCAGAGCCAGCACATTTTGAATTCCCTTCTCATGAAGCTCGCCGATGAGCCGAGCCACTTCCGCTCTGGAGGAGGAGACGCAACTCAGGTGCGCGAGAGCTGTGGTACTGCATTCCTTCTGGATAAAGGAGGCGATATCAATGGTATTCTGGGAGGTTCCTCCGCCAGCACCATAGGTAACGCTCATAAAATCGGGATTGTATCGGGAAAGGGCGGAAACTGCATCCTGTACCGGCTGAAAGGGCACTCCGGGCTTCGGTGGAAACACCTCAAAGGAGAGGGTCACGTCCTTTTGTTGCAAACATTCGCGAATCAGCATCTTTCTTCTTCCTTTCAGGCGGTTTCGATGGAAGCCGCCTTTGTCAAGCGTCTATATTTATCATGAATGTAATTTATTATACCGAGTGTTTCTCAATTTTACAAGCCACAATTCAAGATGCCATGCAGGCATTGACAAGATGAACACAGGAATGGTAACATCATTATAGAAAAGTTTAGGGGTAGTCCCCCAAAAAGGAGCGGTATGTATGCGAAAGGACCCGGAGAAAAGGCAAATGGGGAAGGAAAAGCGAAAAAAAAGGCTTACTGCGATCGTATCCATCTGCGTCTCTGTAGCCATTGTGATCGCCTCGATCGCTGGCACGATTGCCTACACGATGACCAATCAGCTCCCGCAGGATGAAAAGCAGCTCTCTGAGAGAGAGAGAGAGGTGCTTCTCAAGACTTTCACACCCGTTTCATCTGGGAAAAAAAAGCCTCTTAAACGCGTGATTGACAATACCCATCCGCTCAATCTAGTCAATTTTTATGGAGACGAACCGCTTGTAACGCTCTGGAATTCGATCCCGGAGAACCAGCAGCCCTACACGGTGCTCCTGCTCATTCCAAGCCACACGCTCCTGCCCGGAAGCGACGAAGCGCTTGCATGGCTCGAAAAGACCGCCGATGAGTGCGAGGAAAACCAGATCCCCTATGCCATTCAGAATATCAATGGGGAATACCAGATGGAGGAGCGCATCCCAATCGCCTGGCTGGAGGAGCGCTTTGCAAGCCGTCACAGCTATTTCTATGGGCTCAACGCCGCCGAACTCTACAACGGCGTGATCTGGCGCGGCGAGGTGGAGAGTAATAATTCCCAGTACATCATCGACTGCATCAATCTCGCTGCCAAATACGGCGCGTTCTTCTTCTGGACCGACACCAATATGAACTACGACAACGGGATGATACTCGAATGGTTTGAGAAAAACGAGGCGTTTTATTCGGCTTTTAAAAACAATGCGGAAAATATTGTGCTGATGAACAAGGAGTCGTACGGGAACCCCTCCTCCTATTCCGTCATGCAGGGCCTGTGGCTGGCAGGCCTGGTTGGGAACTGGGGCGTGGCGTCCGACTGGTGGCATTGGCAGGTGGATGGCGATAAGAAATCGCTGTTCGGTGAATATGACCGGTATGTCGACGACGAGTGGGACCTGATCCTCTCCTATCCGGAAAACATGTACGTCCAATCCATGATGCTCGTGATGAGCTGCGGCGGCACCTGCTTCAAAGCGGAGGCGCCGAATTTCTCCACCTCCAACGGCGGAAAGCCAATTGCAGGCTTCCAGTACGGAATCGCCCCGCTCTTCGACGCGATTCTCAGCGGAGAGATCACGATTCCGACCAGAGAGGATGTTTTGAAGGAAACACCCGCCACTGTGTTAGGCCGCGCGAATTACCCGGATTTCAACTATAACCTGAAGGAATCAAACCTGTACCCTTCTACCGGACGCTACCGCATTCTTCCCTTGCTACCCTCCAACCTGCGCGATGCAGAACGGGAGCTGTTTTCCCAAAACGGAATTCTTCTGATCGATCAGAAGAAGGATCAAGCCTATTATGACAATCTGTTCCCGGAGCAGGCACAGGGCGATACCTACGCCATGCGGACGAAGGACCAATGGTATTTTATCAATAACCTGGAAAATACAAAGGGTGAAAGAACGGCCGCGATGACGCCCATTTACAGCAACGCTTCCACCTTCTCTATCACGGCACAGGAGCATACCTCGGCAATTGTCACGGAAAAGGAGGACCGCCTCTCCTTTTACCTTTCCAATTACCGCACGGATAAGGGAGAGATGATCAAAGCTGTTACGCCGGAAACCCGCAAGGAGAAAAGCTGGGTGCAAATCTGCGGAGACTATATGACACTCGACGAAAACGGAAACCCGATCGGGATCGACGACAGCCAGACGCGAGAAACCACGATCACCGTAACGGGCACATTCAACGGCGGCGCGCCGAAGCTGATCCTGCGAAGCGATATGGAGGGCGGGGCCCAAACGCGTCCCTTCACCCATACCACGAAATGGGATCCGGATACACAGACGTTGACAGTCGTCGTCCGGCACAATGGGGTCGTGAAGTTGGATATCCTACTCGATCAGGCGGATCATGACCTGACGCTCAACGAGCGGAAGCCGCTTGATGCGGACGAAACGTCTATCGCATCCTCTCTATCCACGACCGCGCTGCAAAAGACGGTCGACAGCTGTATCATCGATGCGGGAAGGCAGTATATCGATACTTCGTATCTTACTTTTCAAAGCGCTCTGGAGCATGCCAAGGTAATCCTTTCACAAGGCGCTTCCTCACAACAGGAGGTCGATGATGCACAGCATGCGCTGGAAAGCGCATACCGCGGCCTAGTGCCCGTTTCGGAATATGTCTCCCTGCTCAGAGAGGTGATCTCCATGGACCTCACAGGCTATTCGCAAGATGCAATCGACAAGCTTTGGCTTTCCTTCGACGCGCTTTTGCGCGAGGTGCTCTCCAACCAAGTCTATGTGGCGGGCCGTAGCAACGAGCTGCAATATAAATCTGTATACCGGGATAGGGAATTCCAAAAGAAGGAGAAGCAGCAGGCGCTGGAGGAGAAATATGCAGCTTTGCGGCAGGCCAGGAATGGCCTTTTGGATACAAAAACCTTTTAACGTCTATCAAATCTAAAAATAAGATTATGAGCCGCTTCCTGATGAATTGAAATGGCACAAGACCGGTCGTGAGTGTTCCACTGAAACTAACCGCCTTTCTGCCTGTCATTAGCAATGCCAGCTTATTTGACCTTTTGGAAATAGCATGCTATACTAAAACAAAATTTTGAGAATAAATTTTATGACATTTTATTCTTAGGAGGGATTGGGGCTAAATGGAAAAAATTGCAGTGTTGGTCCCCTGTTACAATGAAGAACTGACAATTGCCAATGTCATTGAGGACTTTCATCAGCATTTGCCGGAAGCAGATATCTATGTATATGATAACAACTCTTCCGACAAAACGGCGCAGATCGCACTCGAACACGGAGCAATCGTTGTGCACGAATTTCAGCAGGGCAAGGGAAACGTTGTGCGCAGCATGTTCCGCGATATTGAAGCGGACTGTTACATCATGGTTGACGGGGACGACACGTATCCGGCTGAAGACGCCGTCAAGGTAGCGCAGCTCGTCTTGGAAGGCAAGGCGGAAATGGCCATCGGCGACCGGCTTTCCAGCACCTATTTTACAGAAAATAAACGGCCGTTTCATAATCTGGGAAACAAAATGGTGCGCGGACTGATCAATTTCATCTTTCATAGCGATGTCAAGGATATCATGACCGGCTGCCGCGCATTCAGCCGCCGTTTCGTCAAAAGCTTCCCGGTGCTCTCCGCGGGCTTTGAGATCGAGACGGAGATGACGATCCATGCCCTCGACAAAAATCTTGCCATCCGCGAAATCCCGATCGGATACCGCGACCGTATGGAGGGCAGCGTCTCTAAGCTCAATACCTTTTCCGACGGCTTTAAGGTTTTGAAAACGATTTTCCGGCTGTTCCGTGAATATAAGCCGCTCCAATTTTTCGGCCTGTTTGCCCTGATTCTGGCCATTCTCGCGATCGCATTCTTTATTCCTGTTTTGATCGACTATTTCAAAACCGGCCTGGTACCGCGTTTTCCCACGCTGATCGTATCCTGCTTCAGCGCAATGTGCGCTCTGCTCTCCTTCAGCTGCGGGCTGATCCTGGATTCAATCCGAACAAAACACCGCCAGATGTTTGAGCTCTATCTGTATCTGCAAGAAAAAGAGAAAAAGGATTAAAGCGCTATGACGAAAATGACACGCTCTCAGCCGATCACGGAACTTCCGGCACCAGTGCGCACGGTACTGTTTTTCCTCTTGGCCTGCATTTCGACCATGGCGGCAGCACTCTTTTTGGAGCTGAGTGTGGCCAGCAGCGCTTGCCTGTTTCTCCTGATCGGTATCTTCTGCTTTTATAAAAAATATGGGTTTCAATCGACAAGACAAATTCAGATCCTTGCCCTGATTTCCTCAGCAGCATGCACAATATCTGCTATTTTAGGTAGATATAGTAAATATGATAACCTTTTCTACGGCATCCAGATGGAGGATTTCCGGAACAGTCCGATGCAACAGAAGCTGCTGACCGTTTTTATCGCTGCCGGACTTTTCATCTTCTTCTATTTCTTTTTTCAGCGTCTGTACGAATACGGCGGTAAATTTACAATCAACCGCATCAAGGCGCAGCCTATGGAAAACTGGGCCGTCTTCCTGTGCAGCTTCCTGATGATTTTGATCTGCTGGCTGCCCTATTTTCTCGCCTATTTTCCCGGCATTCTGTCCAACGATTCCGTGTGGCAGATGGATCAGGTGCTTGGTATCCGGCCCTACAGCAATCATCATCCCTTCACACACACCATGATCATCAAGCTGTTATACACGATCGGACATGCTATTTTCGGAACGGTGAGCGGCGGAATCGCCACCTACACCTTCTTCCAGATGACGGTCATGGCTCTGATCTTTTCCTATCTGATCTATACAATTTATCATCAGGGCGCCAAAACGGGCTGGTGTATTGCGGTACTTGCCTATTTTGCGCTGGTTCCCTTCCACGCGATGTACAGCATTACGATGTGGAAGGATATTCTATTCGGCGGCGTCGTGCTGCTGTTTGTGATTTCCATCTGGAAGCTGCTGACCAAATATCGCAGGGGAGAACCCATCTGGCCGGTCCTGCCCATGTTCGCCGTAACCGGCATCTTCGTGAGCCTGTTGCGCACAAACGGCTTTCTGGCATTCCTGCTCTGCATCCCGTTTGTCGTCATTATGCTGCGCAAACATTGGCTGCCCGTACTGGCCTCCGGCATTGTGAGCGTCATTGTGGTGTTAACGGTGCTGGGGCCGGTGATGTCCGCCTTCAAGGTGATCCCGGTCGATACGGTGGAGGCACTCTCCATCCCGCTGCAGCATATCTCCCGTATGATCGCCGACGATAAGCCGCTGACGCAGGAGCAGACCGAGCTGATCGAAAAGCTCGCGCCTGTCGAAGAGATCAAAGAGGCCTACCGCCCCTATATCTCCGATCCGGTAAAAAATCTGATCCGCCGTTATAACAATCAGCAAGCCCTTTCTGAATACAGATGGGAATATATCAAGCTCTGGGTCAGCCTCGCGCTGAAATACCCTGGAGAAATCATCAAGGCACAGGCCGACCAGACCTATGGCTACTGGTATCCCGACGTCCAGTACTGGAATGTGTGGACCTATACGGTGGATAATGATTTCGGCATCTCCACCACGCCGCTGATTGACGGCCCGGTCTACAATATGGTCCGCAATGCCGCTACGAGCTACCGGACGATTCCGATCTATGGAATGGTATGGAGCATCGGTCTGAATATGCTCGCTGTTTTCGCGCTCGGCGCCGTCTGCATCGTGAAGCGGAAGGCCTGGCTGCTGACAGCCTTTATTCCGACCGTCGCCGTATTCCTGACGCTGATGATCTCCACGCCGGTCTATGCGGAATTCCGTTATATCTACTGCCTGTTTACGACCCTGCCGTTCCTTGCAAGTATTACCTTCCTTACGCCGCAAAGGCCCCGTAAGGAACCGAACGGTCAGAAGGAGCCGGAGCAGCAGGCGGAAAGCGCCAGCTAAGGGTTTACGCATCAAAAACAAGTGAAACGCGCAGGCCCGGAAACCAACTATATGGCTTCCGGGCCCTTTTCTTTTGCCCCTTTTTCGGCTCAAAAAAGGGAATCAAAAATATGGTACAATTCATATAAAAATTGGGAATCAATGCGCATCGAAAAGCACAATCCCAGCCATTTACAGCGCGGTCAACCTGCTTTTCGCCCTGTTCCGGGAATACTAAAATATGATTTTGCATGCAAAAAAGAAAGGACGGATCATATGAAAGCTTTGATTACAGGAGCGAGCTCCGGAATCGGAAGGGATATCGCGCATGTCCTCGGCTCGATGGGGTGCGAACTGATCCTGGTGGCACGCCGTGAGGAGCGCATGGAGGATCTGAAAAGTAAGCTTCCCGTACAGGCGCAGATCATCTGCGCAGACCTCTCCTCCGAACGGGAATGCTTTTCCCTTTACGAGCAGGTAAGGGATGAGCAGATCGATATCCTGGTCAATAACGCTGGCTTCGGCGTGTTTGGCGCCTTTGATAAAACGGACCTGACGGAGGAATTAAAGCTCATTGATACCAATATTCGCTCCGTACACATCCTGACGAAGCTATTCTTGAAAGATTTTAGCGCGCGGGATTCCGGTTACATTCTCAACGTATCCTCGGCCTCCGCCTTTGCGCCGGGGCCGCTGATGGCGGCCTATTATGCGTCAAAGGCTTACGTCCTGCATCTGACGCTCGCGATCTGGAAGGAGCTCCGCCATCAAAACAGCCGCGTCTCGATCAGCGCGCTGTGCCCCGGCCCTGTAGACACGGAATTCGACCGGAAAGCGGATGTCACCTTTACGCCGCCGAGCAAACCGAGCTACCAGATTGCCGAATATGCCGTGCGGCAGATGCTTGCGCACAAAATGCTGATCGTGCCTGGCATTCCAATGAAACTTGCCAAATTTTCGGCGCGGTTGCTGCCGGAGCGCGCGATTCTGGCGGTCAGCTATCATCTACAGCACAGGCGGCAGCCGAAACAGACTGCTTTCAAAGAGGGGCCCATCCGTACAAGCTAAAAAGGGCGCATTGCAAAATGTAAAAACAAACATTTTGCAACGCGCCCATCCTGTCTGCATATGGATGCGTTTTGCAACAGAACCTTCTGCTCATCTCTTCTAATTATGCGCATGTGATGGCGACAACCGCAGCGCTTCCCAAAGCGGGCGTGTTAAACGTGATCTTCCGCTCACCGTTTTCATTCGTCCGACGATGCAGCACAACCGCCGTAATCATCCCTCCCGCCGCCAGCAGGACGGCCAGAAACGATCAGCAAGCCCTTCTTCCTCTTCACCTTGCATTCTGTATCGATCATTTCAACAGCTCATACATCAGCGCAGCGTCATTTTTCGTTGCGTATTCATTGACGCTTTTCACCCGCGCACGCAGGACATTGCCGCCCATTGTGATTTCCAGCTCATCCCCGATCTTTACATCATAGGAAGCGCGGGCGACCTTGCCGTTGACGAGAACGTGCTTGGCATCGCAAACCTCGTTTGCCACGGTACGCCGCTTGATTAGCCGAGATACCTTCAGATATTTATCCAGTCTCATTCGAATCACCTCATCTCAAAAAAAATAAGGGCAGGCGCCCGCGCCTGCCCGTCAGACCGCCGCTTCGCTCCACAAACCGCCATCAGGCGGCGGCAGAACGTCCTCAGCAGGCCTTTCCTTCTTTTTGCAAATCTTATTTCTTTGCAACGGCTTCCTTGAGCGCCTTGCCCGCCTTGAAGGCCGGAAGATTAGAAGCGGGAACGATCATCGCCTCACCTGTCTTGGGATTGCGGCCCTGCTTCTCAGCGCGCGCACGAACCTCAAACGTACCAAAACCAACGATCTGGACCTTATCGCCCTGTGCGAGCGCATCAGTAATGCTCTCAAGCACTGCTGCTACTGCCTTATCCGCATCTTTCTTGGAAAAATCCGCCTTTTCGGCGACCGCGTTTACAAGCTCTGTCTTATTCATTTTTGATTTCCTCCATTAAAGAAATATTTTATTGATCCATGAAATAGCAATTTATTTCATTTGGATAACAAATCATGTTTTGCCTCGTCCCACAAGCTGTCCATTTCGCTGAGTGACATTTCCTCCAGCCTGAGGCCGCGCTCCCGCGCTGTTGCCTCCATGCGCGCAAAGCGGCGCATAAACTTATCCGTAGCTGCTGTAAGCGCTTCCTCTGCGTCGCAGCACACGAAGCGGGACACATTGACCGCGCTGAAGAGCAGGTCGCCCAATTCCTCGGCAATTTCCTCCTCGCTGCCGCTTTCGATCGCACTGCTCAGCTCAGCGGTTTCTTCATACAGCTTGTCCACGGCACCGGAAACCTCCGGCCAGTCGAAACCAATCTTTGCCGCCTTTTTCTGCACCTTTGTAGCGCGCATCAGCGCTGGCAGTTCACGAGGGACAGACAGCATCGTCTCCGTCTGACTTTTCTGTCCCTTCGAGCGCTTTTTGATATCATCCCAATTGCGCAGCACCTCATCAGAACTGTCAACCTGAACCTCGCCAAACACATGCGGATGCCGCTCGATCAGCTTCTTGCACACGCCGTCCGCCACGTTTTCAAACGTGAAGGAACCGGCCTCCGCCTCCATCTGCGCATGGAAAACGACCTGCATGAGCACATCGCCCAGCTCTTCGCAAAGCAGATCCCTGTCCTGCTTATTGATTGCCTCGATGACCTCGTAGGTCTCCTCAATCAGATTTTTTTTGATGCTTTCATGTGTTTGCTCCCGATCCCAAGGGCACCCGCCCTCAGAACGCAGACAGCGCATGATCTGAAGCAGATCGTCAATCCCATAGACATCTTTAAACACAAAGCCGTCGATCATTTTCAGCCCTCCCTGCATGCAGGAAAAATGCAACATGAGTATATTACCCCATCAGACCGTATTTTTCAAGTATTTTAGCAATTTTTTCTCCCTTTGGCAACATTACAACGTCATCCTTTGAAATCGCGCGGCTGAACAGCAGCGCCACTACATAAAACGCGATTGCGATAATAATCGCCACCAGCACGGAGAAATTGCCCGAGCTGAGCATACTGACACCCATCAGGCCGTCCTTCGGCCAGATGCTTTCCAGCAGGTTGCTTAAAATGCCGTAGCTCGTAAAGGCGGCAACGCCGCAGACAATGGAACAGAAGGCTGGCTTGAAGAAAACAGAAGTTACGTTGATGCGCACCTTTGAAACATGTAGCAAGAAATACAGATTGAGCGCTACGACGATAACATAACATAGAATCGACGCATACGGGGCGCCCTGGATATTGATCGTGGGAATGCCGACCAGCACATAGTTGCCTACAATTTTGATCGCTGCGCCGATCAGCAGGGATTTCACCGGCACATCCGTGCGGCCGATCGCCTGCAGCATATTGGTGATCGGCGCGGAAAGCGCCATAAGCGCAGTCGAATAGCCATACGCCTTCATAATCGGAACAGCCACTGGCACCAGATACGGGCGGCTGCCATAAAGCAGCATCAAGATGGGCTCGGCGAGTACCGCCATGCCGATGCCGGCGGGCAAGCCGATGAGAAGCGTAAGCCTCAGCACAGATTCAATGGTCACCCGGCTGGTCTTGTGATCCTTAGTCGCCCATGCAGCGGAAAGGATCGGCAGCGCGCTCACGCCGAAATTCATCGTGATCATCGGAACAAGGTTTTTAAAATTGATGGCGGCGGAATAGCAGCCATAGAGATAATCGGTCACACTGTCATCGGGCGTGCCGGTTCCGATTAGGGATTCGGCATACATCGCCTTCATCACGCTGGCGCTTTCCGGGTTGCCCATAATATCAGCAAGCCTGGCGCGCAACATACCGGCGTCAATGATATTGGTCACATTGGTAATCAGAGAGCTCGCTACGACCGGTATCGCCAATGCCATCATCATCTTGGCGATTTCCTGGCCGCTGAGCGGCTTCGGAGAATTGACCAGATCGGTGCGTGTAAAGCCGTCGCCTTTGATTTTATGCCGCAGAGCCAGATAAAGCATGCCGAACATCGTCCCAAGCGTTACGCCCATCACCGCAGCGGCGGCGGCATAGGGATAAATCTCGGCCATTGCCTCATCCAGATTCTGCACGGTCTTACCGAAAACCGCGCCACCCGCCGCAAACTGGTGCTTGCCAACACGGATGACAGCATAGGACAGAATCAATCCCAGCACAAGTTTTCCAAGCGCCTCGATCACCTGTGAGACGCCGGTAGGCACCATATTGCTCAGGCCCTCGTAATAGCCGCGGTAAATCGACATCGCGCAGCAGAAAAAAACGGCCGGCGCGATTGCGAGAATGCTGTAAAGCGTATTGGGGGATTTGCTGATCCATACGGCATATGGATAAGCCAGCAACAGCATCACGGCTGTGCCCACTACGCCGATGATAATAAACAAGCGGAATGAAACCCGATAGGTTTGACGGGCATTGCGGTAGCGGTGCAGCGCCACATCCTGCGATACCATTTTGGCCACCGCAATCGGGATACCAGCCATCGAAATGGAGACAATCGGGGTATAGACATCGTATGCAGAGCTGAAATAGCCGAGGCCCACCTCGCCGAGCATAGCGGTCAGCGGGATCTTATAGAGCACACCGATAACCTTTACGATGAGCGTGGTAAAAACCAGGGTAAGCGCACCGTTGAGCATCGTCTGCTTTTTATTCGTCGGCAAGCACAACACTTCCTATCCTGTAAAATATTCTGTCTCCTCATTCCTCTCCCTGAAGCCGCGCGCCGCATTGGGAACAAAATACCGCCTGCGGATCGTTTGCCGCGGCGCAGGCAGGGCATGTGACCCGATTACGCATTTCATTGATATTTTCTTTGAGCTCCCTGACAGCGGCATTTATCCCATCGATTTCCCTGACCAGCGCCTGCTCCTTCTCGGGATCGGTCGTCCCGTTTTCCAGATAGTTATAATACAGCATCCCAAGGGACGCATAGCTTGCCTCGAGCTTGTTTTCCAGCTCAGAGATGCTCAGCTTATTCCTGGAAAGGTCCAGTACCTCCTCCGCCTTTTTCCCAACGGTCTTGGCCGCGGATCTCGCGGTATTGACCGCATTTTCAAACAGTCCCATATTGAACTCCTTTCACACATCGAAAGCCAAACAACGGAAAGCCAGGCACCGGCTTGCACAGCGGCTTTTTTGGTTTGTATTATACTACCAATTCCCCGCAGAAGCAACTTTTTCAGGCTCAACATGGAGCTTGGTGTCATTCCTTTCCCAAAAACTCCCTCAGGAGGGATTCTTCCGGCACAAACTCGCGTGAAATCGCTACAAACCGCTCAAGACTTGCAATCATGCGCACGGCGTCTCGGTAAAACGGATGCTCCGGCTCCACACGGCGCAGCATATTGACCGCCTCCTCCCGGAACACACAGGGCTCATAGAGATGGATGGAATTGATGCGCACGTCCGCATTGCCGCGGAAGGGAAAGAGATACAGGTCCTCGCCGCGCTGCACGCTCTGCCAAAGCGTGAACGTTTTATAGACGTCGGTCGCGCGGAACCGGCTGTCCCGGATCAACCTCCGGACGAACCGGAGATTGCGCTTGTTCAAAACGATTTTCCCTTTCTCCGTGTAAATGCGAGAGGAAACGCTGACATAGGCCTTCAATAGATTCTCCGGTGGAAAGGCCTCATAAATCAGCGGATTCAGGGCGTGCAGGCCCTCCACGATGACCACGTCGCCCTTTTCCAAAAACAGCTGCTCCGTCTGTGCGCTGCGCTGCCCTGTTGTGAAATCGAAAAGTGGCAGCTCGCACCGTCCGTCCCGCATAAGCCTGCAAAAGGTGTCGTGGATCAGAGGAATATCGAGCGCATGTACGGTTTCAAAATCCGGTGTCCCGTCGGGCAAACGCGGAGAAAGCTCTTGGTTGAGATAGAAATTATCCAGCGAAACCGTATAAGCCCCGTGGCCGCTTTCGACAAGAGCCTGAGCGATTTTGCCCGCCGTTGTGGTCTTGCCGGAGGCGCTCGGCCCTGCAAGCAGGATGATAGACGCCTCCCCTGAGGACACAGCCTGTTCGGCAACCCTGCGGATGATATTGCGGTAACGCGCCTCCGAGGCAAGGATAAATTGCTCCGGCTGCTCGGAAGCGAGCGTATTGATGGATTCGTAATAATTATCGAGCTTTGACATGGCTTCCTCCGGGACGAATCGGTTATTTATATGACGCATAGAATTGCTTTATGCGCTCTTTGCGCTGCATCAGCGCTTCAAACCGCTCGTTATACTCATAGGGATATTTATAATTAAAAATACGTTCAATCATCTCTCCATGCGGCGCCTTGAGCTTTGTCACAGCTCCCGCACCCGCGGCGAGCACGGTATGGCACTCCTCCATCATGAAGATATTGTAAATCCCTTCATGCCCAGGCTTGCACCAACCGACATTTTCGAGATTGCCAAGGCACCGGCTTTGCCGGTACATATAATATGGAAAGTGCCCGGCATCCGTGAGCGCTTTCTGTGCGCAGACGAGCATCTCGCCTGTAAGAGATGCGTCTCCTGTTTTTTTCTGCTGGGTGACGAGCGTGGAAGAGCGCTTGAGCGCAAGGGTATGTACCGTTACGCTCTCCGGATCGAGGGAGATTGTCTTTTCCAACGTTTTTTGAAAGCTTTCCAGGGTATCCTTGGGCAAACCGGCGATCAAGTCCATATTGATATTGGAAAAGCCATACGCCCGTGCGAGCAAAAACGCATCCTCTGCACACTGTGCCGTATGGCTGCGCCCGATCTCCGCGAGCACCTCATCATTGAAGGATTGCGGATTGATGCTGATGCGCGTTGCCCCCATGCATTTGAGGGCTTCCAGCCGCTGTGATGTGACAGTATCCGGCCGCCCCGCCTCCACGGTATATTCGCGCACAGTCGAAAGGTCGAAATGCTCCTTCAATACCGCATGAATACGCAGGAGATCCTCCGCGTCCAGCGTCGTGGGCGTGCCACCGCCGTAATAGACCGTCTCAAGCCGAAGGCCCAGCTCGGACACGATCCGACCCGTGCGCGCAAGCTCTTCGCACAACAGCTCCACATAGCGCGGAAGGAGCTTTTTTGCTTTGGAGGCTGTAATGGAATGCGAAACGAAGGAGCAGTAGCTGCAGCGTGTGGGGCAAAACGGAATGGAAATATACAGGCTGCAGGACTCTGGGCGGGAAGCATCCAGGATGCGCTTTTCCGCATGCGCAACGTGAAAGGCTAGCTCCGTTTTATCCGCGCAAACAAGCAGCCGCTTTCGGAAATAATCCCGTGCGCCGTCCGCCCCATATTGAGCGATCAGGCGGTTCATCAGCTTCGAGGGGCGCACACCCGTAAGGATGCCCCATTGCGGCCGATAGCCCGTCGCGCGGGAAAGCGCGTCAAACAGCGCAACCGCCATACGCCGCTCACACTCTCCCTCCTCCTGCGCCTGCTGCTCCGGAATGATCGCTTCTGAAGCATATCTTTCCCCTTTCAACAGCACTTCACAGAAAACCGCGCAGCCGCCATCCGGCACTGTTCGCAGCGAGGTTTTTACATGCGGATCGTCCGCCTCGTCCGCCCGGACCGTTTTGATCTGCTCGTCCGGGAAAAAAACGCGGCAGAGATTTTCCATCTCATAGTGAAAATCATGTCCGTCAATCCATAAAATCATACGTCAGCTTCCGCCTTTCCCCCGCGGTTAAAAATCAAAGAGAGATTGATCCAGATTTTTCTTCCTTAGATAGCGGTTATGCGTCCGCTCGTGCGCAAGCGTCGTCGCGCGATTGTGGCCGGGATACACCTGATAATCGCCCGAAAGCTCAGTCAGCCGCTCCAGAGAATGCATCAGCGTCGCATAGTCCCCGCCCGGCAGGTCGGTACGCCCGCAGGTGTGGCGAAAGAGCGTGTCGCCGGAAAAAATCACATCGCCCACAACAAAGCATACCCCGCCACGCGAATGCCCAGGCGTGTGCAGAACGCGGATCGTCAATTCCCCCAGTGGCAGCTCCATGCCCTCCTCCAGGAATCCGTCCGGCGTTACAACATTCTGCTGCCCGGGCAGATGTGTGTCCGCAAGGCTCTCCGACTCATCTGTCAGGCAGGCGGCGTCGCCCGGATGAATATAAACGGGCGCGCCGGTAATCGCTTTGACGTCTGCAACGCCCATCAGATGGTCATAATGCCCGTGCGTGAGCAGGATATAGCGTACTTTTTTGACGGCGCCACTGTGTAAATAATCGATCAGCGGCTGCTCACAGGCGCCGGGATCGATCACGGCGGCCTCTCCGCTCGCCTCGTCGAGCAAAACATAGCAATTGGCCGCGATAGGCCCCATGGAAAAATGTTCGATTTTCATCTATACAACTACCCTTTCGCTGAAACCGGGACGTTTTGGCCGGTTTGCCGGAGGCAATTCGCGCGATCCTTTACAGCACAAACAGGCAAAACTCCCAGTTTAAAAAATTTAGTACCCTTCCCTTGGAGGAAAAGTACGGAAGCATTCCCATTCAGTATGCCCGGTTCACATACTGCTCCATTCGTCCGTATCGAGAAGGATTGTCACGGGGCCGTTATTGACGAGAGATACCTGCATATGCGCGGCAAACACGCCGGTCTCCACGCGGGCAACGCCGAGCTCGCGCAATTTGTCCACATACAGCGCATACAGGCGGTTGGCTTCCTCGGGCGCGGCGGAATTCGTAAAGGATGGGCGGCGGCCTTTGCGCGTGTCGGCACAGAGGGTGAACTGGGAGACGACCAACGCATCCCCGCCGATATCGAGCAGAGAGCGGTTCATCTTACCAGCCCCGTCCTCGAAGATGCGCAGCATGGCGGTCTTTTCCGCAAGCTTCTCCGCTTGCGCCTCCGTATCCCCCTGCATCACGCCCAGCAGAATAAGATATCCCTCTCCCGCCGCACCGACGGTTTCGCCGTCTATGGCGACGCTGGCCTGTGTGACCCGCTGCAATAAAGCGCGCATAAAGCCCAACTCCTTTGTCAAGCAAAAAATTTATTCGGCGGCTATCCGCAGGAAACGGGCCTCATATGGAGAAAGCGTGAGCCCTCCGGACAGATTCGTTTCCTCCCCTGAAATCAGGTCGACGGCATTTCCCTCGCTGACAGGCGCGGTATAGGGCACATGATCCGCATTGAGGGCGACGAGCACCCGCTCACCCTCGGCGGCCCGCTCAAAGACGAGCTGCCGGTTGGTCACATGCACATTGCGGTATCCGCCCTCGCACAGCGCCCTGCTCCCTGTGCGCAGATGCGAAAGCCTCTTGACCCAGTCGGTCAGTTCATTCGGCTCCGGACGGTCAAAGCAGGGCCGCAGCGCGTCATCCCCCGCCTGCTTCTCCCCCTTCGCGCCCCACTCGCTACCGTAATAGATGCAGGGAATCCCTGGCATACCGAACAGTAACGCAAAGGCCAGCGGAACATGGTGCTCATTTTTCAAGATTGACGCGATGCGGGATACATCGTGATTGTCGACGAAGCTGAGCAGATGTTTCCCCTGATAAATCGTCCAGTTTTCCGGGCCGAACTGCCGGTTGAGTGAATAGGAGATTTCAAAGAAATTCAGCTCGTTTAAGCTGGAATAGATCCCCTTATAGCACTCATAATTCGTGCAGCTGTGGAGCATTTCATCATTGACCAGCAGATTATAGTCGCCGAAGAGCGTTTCCCCCAGCAGGAGGAACTCCGGCTTCAGGGTATCGCAGAAGGCACGCAGCTGTCTGAGAAAATCGCGGTCCAGGCAGTAGGCCACGTCGAGACGCAGGCCATCGATGTCAAACTGCTTGACCCATTCCCGGATATTATGAAAAATATGGTCGACAACGGCAGGATTGCGCAGATTGAGCTTGACGAGCTCATAATGGCCCTCCCAGCCCTCGTACCAAAGGCCGTCGCCATACACGCTATCCCGGTTAAAGTCGATCAGGAACCAGTCTTTGTAGGGTGACTGCTCCCGCTTTTCCAGCACGTCCTGAAATGCCCAGAAGCCACGCCCGACATGATTGAAAACCCCGTCTAGCACCACCCGGATTCCACGCGCGTGCAGCTCTCCGCACACCTTGGCGAAATCCGCATTCGTGCCGAGGCGGCAATCGATCTCTCCATAATTGCGGGTGTCGTATCCGTGGCGGTCGGAGGAAAATACGGGCGAAAAATAGACCGCGCCCACACCGAGCGCCGAAAGATACGCCATCCATTCGGACAGCTTCTGAATACGCGGCACGGTAACGCCATCATTCTCGCGCGGCGCGCCACAAAAGCCCAGCGGATAAAGCTGATAGAATACACATGTGGTGGCCCACATAGGCAGCAAAACTCCTTCTCATTCATATAAAAAGCGGCAGCCCAACGGTTAGCTGCGCGCCTTTCTCTCATTATGATTATTTCGTTCCTTCTTTTCCGTTCGTCACGCGGAATTCCCTGCCCATGGCGATATTTCCCACGCCGTTAAGAATAAAGCTGGGATGGTATGGGAAGCTCTTCACCGTGCGCTCGCTGGACACACCGGAGAGCACGAGCACGGTATCCATACCGGTCTCCATGCCTGCGACGATATCCGTATCCATCCGGTCACCGATCATCACGGCATTCGCGCTATGGACGCCGAGGAGCTTGATTCCGGTGCGCATCATCAGCGGGTTGGGCTTTCCAACAAAATAAGCCGTTGTCCCCGCCGCCAGCTCAATGGGAGCGATAAAGGCGCGGCAGGCCGGAATGATGCCCGCCTCGCTCGGGCCGGTCATATCCGGATTGGTGCCGATGAGCTTTGCACCGTTTCGCACGAATTTGACGGCGCTGAGGATCGAATCGTAATTATAGTTATGGGTCTCGCCTACGACGACGTAATCGGGATTGACATCGTTCATCGTAACGCCCGCCTCATACAGGGCGTTGACCAGCCCCGGCTCGCCGATGACATAGGCCGTGCAGCCCGGCATCTGGTTATGCAGGAATTTCGCAGTGGCAAGCGCGCTCGTGTAAAAATGGTCCTCACTGATGTCGATGCCCAAGCGCTGCAGCTTCTGCTTGAGCTCCCGAGGTGAACGCTCACTGGAATTGGTCAGAAACAGGAACCGTTTCTTCTCCCGATAGAGCCATTCGACAAATTCCGACGCGCCGTCGAGCAGACGGTTGCCATGATAGATCACGCCGTCCATATCGCAGAGGAAGCCTTCCTTTGCGCGGATACGTTCGATTGCAGCCTCCATATCCAACATGTAAAATCCCCCTAATCCCCTTAATCAAAAATCCTTGTATTTAAGATTATACCGTTCTAAGAAAAGGATAGCAAGAGCAGGGAACGGAAAGAGGCGCTTTGCAAAAAATTTTATAAAATAGCCTCGTAATTTTAGCAAAAAATCACCTTCCGGAATGCATCTTTTTTTCCTTTAACAAAGCAATCAGGCTGCGCGCGAGCATCGCAAGGGCGATAGCTGCGGCCAGCAGGCAATCCTCGGCCGGACGGCGCAGACACACTGCCACGAGCAAAAAGGCCGGGCCTATGGCGGCCGCGCCGATGGAAAGCCTGTGGGATACGGCGCAGACGAGCAGCATCAGGCCGATCGTGACCGCGCCGGCGGCAGGCAGATACAAAACGGACAGCGTACACAAAGCCGCAACACCTTTTCCGCCCTGGAACCGCGTCCAGAGCGGCCAGTTGTGCCCCAGTACCGCGCCGAGCCCGGCATACAGAACCGCGAGTCCTCCGAGCTCCGGAAACAGAAGAAACCTGCACATGAGACAGGCGAGCATGGTTTTTCCCACGTCGCCAAGAAGCACAAGCAACCCCCAGCCCGGTCCGAGTTGGAGCGCCACATTGGCGGCGCCGGGATTACCGGAGCCGAGCTGGCGGATATCCGTTTTGCTTTTCTGGCGTGTGAGAAGATCCGCTGTGAGGATGGAGCCGCAGAGGTATCCGATGAGGAGTGACAAACAGCGTTCAAGCATGAATTCACAACCTTTCCCCGGCCGGGTCGTATTGACATCTGCCGTCCGGCATGCTATGGTACAAAGGAACAATCTTTATTATAATATGAATCCATTGCGCCTACGCGCAATGGGCGGCAAGGCTGCAGGGCGATTGCCCGAACCAATGCTTTCATGTTCTCCGAAACGCAGAAATCTCTGATTTCGTGTGTGTTTCGTGAGGTTATTTAGCAGAGAACCGAAG
>ERZ781272.399-NODE-399-length-33458-cov-42.850762_pt1 | contig 33458 bp, 33 predicted proteins | sample MGYA00375850_ERZ781272 | MGnify/ENA primary metagenome ERZ781272 (study PRJEB29790, sample SAMN06051246) | human gut metagenome | host: Homo sapiens | place: USA: Cincinnati, Ohio | collected 2013-06-21 | study: EMG produced TPA metagenomics assembly of the Gut...
AACTTCCGTATTTATGCATTCTGCCAGTAATGCATACCTTTGTCTACAGTCTGAAATGGAGATGCTAAAAACGCATCTCCATTTTTTCATTTTTCCTCTTGACTCTCACACTGTGACATCGTTTATTCTAATCCTGAGCTCAAAAACACATATGTGGAGATGACAAAATGCTAAAAATCGGTGATTTCTCAAAGCTGGCGCAAATCAGCATCCGGATGCTGCGCCATTACGACGAACTCGGCCTGCTGACCCCGGAGCATGTGGACGCCTTCACCGGCTACCGGTATTACAGCGAAGCGCAGCTTCCGGTAGCCGTGCGGATTACGGCGCTCAAGGATATGGGCTTCCGCCTGGCGGCGATTCCGGAAATCCTGCGCCGCTACGACGACCCGGAGGCGCTCTCCGCATTCCTGACGCAAAAGCAAACGGAGCTGAAGGCCGAGGCTGAAGAGACAGCCTACCGGCTCAAACTGCTAGAGACCGCGATAGAGCGGCTCGGAAAGGATGATGGAACGATGAACTATGATGTCACTTTAAAACAAATGCCCGAACGACAGGTCGCAAGCGTGCGGCAGGTGATCCCCGCTTACGATCAGGAGCAGATCCTCTGGAACACATTGCAGCGGGAAACCGCGCACCTGCATCTCCAGGTGGCGGACCCGTGCTACAGCCTCGCCGTCTATCATGACGAAGGCTATAAAGAGAGCGACGTGGATGTGGAGATCCAGATCGCAGTAACAGGCAGCTATCAGGATACGGAGCATGTCCGGTTCAAAACAGTCCCCGCGATCCAGATTGCTTCAGCAACCTATCAGGGCAGCTATGAAAAAATCACGGAGGCGAACGAAGCGGTAGCCTGCTGGGTGCGGGATAACGGATACGAATTTGACGGTGCGGCGTTCAGCATCTATCATGTCAGCCCCGCGCAGACGCAGAATCCGGAGGAACTTGTCACAGAGGTATGCTATCCTGTGAAAAAGAAAACCTTTTGAAAAACGCTATAAAACAATTGGAACAAAAAGATCGCCTGCCGATCCCGGACCGGGATCGGCAGGCGTTTTATCAGGCTATCGTTTAGCAACCATTGCCGAATGGCAGATTTTCTCTCTTACACCTTCACCAGATAGCCATCCTTGCGCTTTGCCGCCTGCGGCGCCTCCCCGGCCGGATAGCCCAGCGCAATGGCGCCAATGCCGATCAAATGCTCTGAAAGGCCCCATTGCTTCATCAGCGCCTTGCCCTGCTCCGTTTCAAACATCTGACGTTCCCGGTGAACCCAGCAGGAGCCGAGCCCGAGCGCATGGGCGGCGAGCATCATATTTTCCAATACGCAGCTCCCATCCTCTACGCAGGTGTTACGGGAAGCGTCCGCAAAGACGAGCACGACGGTGGGCGCGCCGTAATACGGGTCGGAATCCGTCCCCATCACGCGCGCGTTCATCGCGGAGAGCGTCCGGAGCGTTTCCGGATCCTGAACGGATACAATCACAGGGGACTGCGCGCCCCGGCCCGTCGGTGCATAAGTCCCTGCCTCCAGCACAAGGTCAAGCTTTTCATCCTCTATCTGTTTCGCCAAATAGGTTCGGATACTGCGGCGGCCCCTGATATTGGCCAACACGTCATTTGAAAGCATTCAGATCATCCTTTCCAGTTCTTTCTCTGCCCTTATGATACCACGCCCGTCAAGCTATGGAAAAGAGGCCCGCCCCGGCGAAACAAAAATTCCGCGCGGGGAGGGCCCCTTTTCTTCTATATAATTCTCTCCCTTTTTGGGTTATACTCTCGTCAGCAGTGATTGCAGGGTCGCCTGCGCATCGCCCAGCAGGAGCGTTACGCCCGGCCTATGATACAGCGGATTGTCTACCCCGGCATAGCCGGGCTTCAGGTCATAATTGCAGATGATCACATGCTTTGCCTGATCGACGCTTAAAACCGGCATCCCATAGATCGGCGTGCCCTCTGCCGTATTGGCCGCGGGATTCACCACATCGTTCGCGCCAATGACCATCGCCACATCGCATTCCTTGAATTCGCTGTCGATCGCGTCCATCTCATAAAGCTGTTCATACGGAACGTCCGCCTCGCACAGCAGCACGTTCATGTGCCCCGGCATTCTGCCGGCCACCGGATGGATCGCAAATTTCACCTGCGTCCCCTGCCGCTCCAGCTTATCCGCAAGCTGTTTCACGAGCTTTTGCGCCTGCGCAAGCGCCATGCCGTAGCCGGGGACAATGATGACCTCCTTCGCCTCATGCAGCAACTCGCCCGCATCCTCCTCCGGCGTTTCCGCTGTTTCTTCCACGCCGTGTGACATATCCGACACAGCAGGATCGCCTACGTCAAGTGCGCGGCAGAGCGTCTGGAGCGTATCCTTTGCATCGCCCAGCAGCAGGCTCACGCCCTCTCCCCTTTGGTACAACAGATTTTCCACGCCGGCATAGCCGGGCTTCAGGTCATAATTGCAGATGATCACATGCTTTGCATCCGCCACATTGAGCACAGGCATGCCATAAATCGGCGTCCCCTCCGCCGTGTTCGCCGCAGGATTGACCACGTCGTTTGCGCCGATGACGAGGGAGACATCGCAGTCCTTGAAATCGCCGTTGATCGCTTCCATCTCATAAAGCTGTTCATACGGAACGTCCGCCTCGCACAGCAATACATTCATGTGCCCGGGCATCCTCCCCGCCACCGGATGGATGGCAAAGCGCACCTGCGCGCCGCGGGATTCCAGTAGGTCCGCAAGCTGCTTGACGGTCTGCTGCGCCTGGGCCAATGCCATACCATAACCGGGAACGATGATCACATCCTTCGCCTGCCGGAGAATCTCTGCAGGAGAAGTCTCCGCACAGGCCGCTTCCCGTACCGGCTGCGCAGCTAATTCCTCTGCAGTTACAGCCGCCGGCGCCGCCTGTTTCTTTTTCGCGGGCGCGGACGTTTTGCCCAGCAGGATATCGCCCAAATGGCGGTTCATCGCGCGGCACATGATCTGTGTGAGCAGGAGCCCCGAAGCGCCCACCACGCCGCCGATGGCAACCAGCAGCGGGTCTCCGATCGCCATGCCAGCGATTGCGCCTGCCACACCGGAGAGCGAATTGAGCAGGGAGATCGTAATCGGCATGTCAGCTCCGCCGACCCGGATGGCAAACGCCACGCCGAAGAAACCGCTGCATACCGCACACAGCAGGATTGATACGAACACAGGCACTGCCGGGACAGCCGTCAGGATCACGGTTGCCAATGTAAGCACAATGGAGCTCCCCACAATCACAGAGTGCCCCTTCCAAACGACCGGGCGCTGAGAGATCAGCTTCTGGAGCTTTCCGGCGGCAATGAGGCTGCCCGTCAGCGTAATCATGCCAACTGCGAGCGCAAGGCCCGCTGTGACCAGAGAGAAAATCCCCTTGAGCCCTTCCATCAGGGAAACCGCGGCCACCAGCGCGGAGGCCGCGCCGCCGAACCCATTGAGCAGGGCAACTGTCTGCGGCATCTGGATCATCTTGACGCGATAAGCGCCAACCAGGCCCACTGCAAGGCCCAACGCAAGGCAGATCCAGAGCCCGGTCTGTGTGAGCAGGTGGTATTTGTAAAGTGTTACGAAGATGGCGGCAGCCGTACAGACGGCGCTGAGCGCATTGCCCGCCACAGCGGTTTTCACCCGGCTCATCATGGCAATACCGCCTAATACGCCAGCCACAAGCACACCGCAGACGATGTAATAGGCGAGGTTACTCATTGCGTATGCCCTCCTTTTCTCGCTTATGGCGGAACATGCGCAGCATCCGGTGCGTCACACCGAAGCCGCCTGCCACATTGAGCATCGCCAGAAAGATTGCAAGAAAGCCAAGTGCCTTACTACCGGTGGATACGGCGGCCCCCGTCGCCGCCAGCGCGCCGAGCACCGTAATGCCAGACAGGGCGTTCATGCCGGACATCAGCGGCGTGTGCAGAAGGCTCGGGACATTCTTAATCAGCAAATATCCCACAATGGTGGCCACAATAAAGATCAGCACCAATAAAATCGGATGCATTCTAATCCTCCTTTTCAAAAAGGCGATAACGTTTTTACGCGCTATCGCCCCTTTCGATCTTCTCAATAAACCTTCGGTCAGATTCCCATGGCCTCCCTGGCGCCGGCGTGGACGATCTCGCCGTCGATCGTCGTCAGCGTCTTTGCAACGATCTCGTCGCCGCGCTGCAGGGCAATCTGCCCATCCTTGGTCAGGTATTTCACCAGATGATAAATATTGTTCGCAAACATCCAGGTGGAGCTCGTCGGCAGCATACCGGGGATATTCTTGATCCCTTCGATCGTCACATGGTGTTTGACCGCCGTCTCACCGGGCGTGGTGATCGCGCAGTTGCCGCCCTGATCGATGGAGATATCCACGATCACAGCGCCGGGCTGCATGGAGGCAACCATTTCCTCCGTCAACAGCACAGGCGCGATGCGGCTGGGCACCAGCGCGCTGCAGAAGACGATATCCATATCCGGCACAACGCCTGCCAGCACCTCACGCTCATGGAGCAGCCATTCCTCCGGCAGCTCATTGGCGTATCCACCCTCGCCCACCGCGATTTCTGCGGGAACACCTGTGTCGACAATTTTCGCGCCGAGGCTCTTGGCCTGCTCCACCGCGTCGGGCCGGATATCCGCCGCATACACGACGGCACCCAGCCGCTTTGCCGTGGCGATGGCCTGCAGGCCGCCGACGCCTGTACCAATGACCAGTGCGTTGATCGGTTTGATCATGCCGACCGCGCAGAAAATCTGCGGGACAAATTTGGCGAGATCGTTCGCCGCAATCAGCATTCCCTTATAGCCGGCGCAAGTGCTCATAGAGGTCAGGGCGTCCATATTCTGCGCGCGGGAAATACGAGGGACGCCATCGAGCGTCAGGCTGATGACGCCCTTTGCCGCCATCGACTTCACCATTTCGTGGTTGACGGGGGAAGCCGGATGGATAAAGGTAATCAGATACTGCCCTTTGTGCATCATATCAATTTCAGAGCAATTTTTTTCCTCGTTAAACAGCGGTTCTTTGACCTTCAGGATCAATTCCGCCTGCTCATACAGCTTCGCCACATCGTCCACGATCTGGGCACCCGCCGAGACATACTGGTCGTCGTGGAAAAAGGCACCTTCCCCTGCGCCCTTTTCCACCAGGATGGTATGCCCGTCGTTTTTCAGCTTTAGAACCGTTTCCGGGATGGCCGACACACGGCGCTCCTCATGCATAATCTCCTTTGGAATACCGATGATCATAAAAAAACCTTCCTCTCTCATTCTCTGTCAGAATTTATTTGCAAAGCCCATACCATCTTCGTCCCCTATGGGCTCTCTGCACTTATTTGATTGGATTGGGCAACACGGAATACTCGTTCTTCATCGTCGAAAGCACCACCAGCGTCTTGGTCAGGGACACACCGTGGATGCACTTGATCTCATTGAGCACCGACTCCAGCTCCTGCGTGGAGCCGGTGATCACCTTGAGCAGAAAGTCAAAATCACCGGTGATATAGTGGCATTCTGTGATCTGCGGGTTTTGCTTGACATTCTCGATAAAGCCCTCGTTATATTTCGGATGCTCCAGGCTGACGGAAATAAATGCTGAAATATCCTGGCCGATCTTTTTGGTATCCAGCAACAGGGTATACTGTTGAATGATCCCGCTGTTTTCCAGCTTCTTGATCCGCTCGATCACCGCGGATACAGACATGTTGACATATTCTCCGATGGCCGAAGCGTTCTGCCGGGCATTTTCTCTCAGGCAGCTCAAAATCTTTACATCAATACTGTCCAAATCTCTTCCCTCCGGTCTTCTTTTTGTTCATCATAACCTGATTGCAGGGAATAGTAAATATAAATAGAATTTTTACCTAAAAATTTTTATAAGTGTGTTGTATCACAAAAAATAATTAGTTTTTTAAATTCATTAACGAAACAATTCCAAAAATATTTTGCCGATAAATCTATCGGAGAAAAGAATCTATTCTATTTATAGATAATATCCGAAAAATTTATTGTGTCAACCTCATTTTCTAACTTTCACATACAATATCTATGCAATAATTTCTATAAAAAAACAAATGATAAAAATATCGCCAAATTATTTCGGTTTGCAGGAAAAGACAGTAAAAATTTCATTTTGCAAAAAATCCTATCAATACGCAAAAAGCCGCTGCAAGTTTCCTCACAGCGGCTGGCCAATGCTTTGGTTTTGTTGTATTTATTCACCTACTGTCAGCTTTGCTACCAGATCTCCCATCTCTCCTGTAGAGACAACCGGGATGCCGTCCTCTTTGATATCCGGCGTGCGAGCCCTGCGCAGCGCCTCGTCCACCGCGGCCTCGATCGCGTCGGCAGCTTCCGCCTCATCAAAGGAATAACGCAGCATCATCGCAACGGACAGGATCGTCGCCAGCGGGTTTGCAATCCCCTGCCCTGCGATATCCGGCGCGGAGCCGTGAATCGGCTCATAGAGCCCCAGGCGGCCGCCCGCAAGGCTGGCGGAAGCCAGCATGCCGATGGAGCCGCTGATCATGGAGGCTTCGTCCGAGAGAATATCGCCAAACATATTTGAGGTGACAATCACATCAAACTGGGCGGGATTGCGCACGAGCTGCATCGCGCAGTTATCCACATACATATGGTTGAGCTCGACCTCCGGATACTCTTTCGAAATGCGGATCACCGTCTCCCGCCACAGGCGGGAGGATTCGAGCACATTCGCTTTATCCACGCTCGTCAGTTTTTTGCCGCGCTTCATCGCCATATCAAAGGCCACGCGCGCGATGCGCTCGATCTCCGGCACGGAATAGCTCTCCGTATCGTAGGCGGCAGGGGCGCCGTTTTTCTCGCAGCGCCCGCGCTCGCCGAAATAGATGCCGCCCGTCAGCTCGCGCACAACGAGGATATCGAGCTGGTCGCCGATGATGCTGTCCTTAATCGGGGAAGCACTTTTCAGCGGCTCAAAAATTTTCGCCGGCCGTAGGTTGGCATACAGCCCCAGCGCGCTGCGGATGCCCAACAGGCCCGCCTCCGGGCGCTTGCTTCCAGGCAAGGTATCCCATTTCCAGCCACCGACCGCACCGAGCAGGACGGAATCCGCCTGTTTACAGGCATCAATGGTCTGCTGGGGCAGCGGCTCGCCCGTTGCATCGATCGCACAGCCACCCATGAGCTGCTCATCATAGGTAAATTGGAAGCCAAATCTTTTTCCCGCCGCGTCGAGCACCTTGATGGCCTCCGCCACGATCTCCGGGCCGATCCCGTCGCCGCGCAGGACGACAATGTTGTAATTTTTCAAGTCCGTCACCTCATTCAATTTTCATCCAGGTTTTCAACCATTATTCTGCTTTCTGCGCCCGCATGGAGCGGTTGATCGCGCACAGTACACCGCGGATGGATGCATAGTAGATATTGTGGGAAATGCCTACGCCGAAGATATTTTTGCCCTGCGCATCGGTCAGATGGATATAGGAGACCGCCTTCGCATCCGATCCAATGGAGATCGCGTGCTCGGAATAATCCTCAAAATGGTAGCCGCTGATGCCGACCTGCTGAAGCGCATTGAAGAACGCGTCGATCGGGCCGTTGCCCTCGCCGGAAATCTCCGTAGGCTCGAAGCCGTTGTTTTTGATGAGCCCCACAAAGCGGCCGTGGGAGGAAGAGCCGTCCTCCGCGCCTTCATCGAAATATTTCATCTTCAGGATCTGGTACGGGCCGTCCACATCGATATATTCCTTCTTAAACAGATTGAATACCTGCTGCGGCGTGATCTCTGTGCCCGCCGCATCGCAGGCGGCCTTGACCGCCTTGCCGAATTCGGGATGCATGGCCTTGGGCAGCTCGTAGCCGAAATTGTTGCTCATGATAAATGCCGCGCCGCCCTTGCCGGACTGGCTGTTGATGCGGATGATCGGCTCGTATTCGCGGCCGACGTCCGCGGGGTCAATGGGCAGGTAGGGCACCTCCCAATACTGCGTGCCGCTCGTCTTCATATACTGCTCGCCCTTGTTGATCGCATCCTGATGGGAGCCGGAGAAGGCGGTGAATACCAGCGTGCCCGCATAGGGCTGGCGCTCGCCCACGTGCATCTTCGTCGTGCGTTCATAGACCTCGCGGACATGGTTGATATCATGGAAATCGAGCTGAGGATCAACACCTTGTGTGTACATATTCAGCGCGAGCGTGACCATATCGACATTGCCGGTGCGCTCGCCATTGCCGAAGAGCGTGCCCTCAATGCGGTCCGCGCCAGCCATCAGGCCCAGCTCCGCCGCCGCAACGCCTGTGCCGCGATCATTGTGCGGATGCAGGGAGATGATCGCGCTCTCGCGGTTTTTCAGATGCTTGCAGAAGTATTCAATCTGATCGGCGTAGCCGTTGGGCGTGCTCCCCTCGACGGTGGAGGGTAGGTTCAGGATCACCTTGTTTTCAGGTGTTGCGTCGAGCAGTTCCATCACGCGCTCACAGATGGCGACGGCATTATCCATCTCCGTGCCGGTGAAGCTCTCCGGAGAGTATTCATAGCGAATGTTGATATCCGGGTGCTTCTGGAGCATCTTGTCCGTGAGCTCCTTGATGAGCTTCGCGCCGTTTGCCGCAATCTCAATGATCCCGGCCATATCCTTTTTGAAGACGACCTTGCGCTGTAAAGTAGAAGTAGAATTGTAAAAATGGACGATCACGTTTTTCGCGCCCTCGATCGCCTCGAAGGTTTTGCGGATCAGATGCTCGCGCGCCTGCACCAGCACCTGGATGGTGACATCATCCGGAATGTAGTTTTTCTCAATCAGCGTGCGCAGGATCTCATACTCCGTTTCGCTCGCGGACGGGAAGCCGACCTCAATCTCCTTCACGCCGATGTCGACCAGGAGCTGGAACATCTCCAGCTTTTCCTCCAGATTCATGGGGTTGACAAGCGCCTGATTGCCATCGCGCAGGTCGACGCTGCACCAGACAGGCGCATGGTCGATGGCCTTATCCGGCCATTCGCGGTGATCCATCTGGATCGGGGTGAACGGGATATACTTTTTGCAGCCTTCATACATAGCGAATTCCTCCTTGATTTTCCGCCGGTCTACCGGGAAGCGATTGAATCGATGGAGGGCGGGTTTTTGCCAAAAAGACGACAAAAAGCCCCGCTCCCTAAAGCATAGGGGCGAGGAGGAATCTCCACGCGGTACCACCCTATTTCAGCCGCCTGACGGCAGCCCTCATCAGCCTCAATCAAGGCCTTGACCTGTAACGGGGTCCATCGTCCCGCCCTATGATTTCAGGCGGGCGGCTCCGGAATGAGTTATGCACATAAACCGCGGTACCGGGCTTGCAGCGAACGCCGGCTCTCTGAGACGCGCGGGGTTATGTCTTGTTTCCTTCACAGCCTTTTGGGTAAACCAAAGCAGAATGTTAAATTATGTTGTTATTATAAAGAGAAAAAAAGCAGTTGTCAACCGGTGAGGAGAATTTTTTCACTCCAAACCATATATGCCTCTTTAAAAAGCGGATTTCTAATAAAGGCAGCACGTTCCAAAGGAACACGCTGCCTTTGCCACTCATGAATTTGTAGGCACAGCCTGACGCTTCACCTGCTCATAGCGGGCCTGCAACTCTTCCAGATGGCTGTAGTTTTCCGCCTGCCGGATCAACGCCACCGCCTGCGTATAAGGCTTGATGCAGCGCGCATACACCGATTGCTCCTTGAGCGCCAAGCTGATCTCGCGCTTTTTCTTCAGCAGATCGAAAATGGAAGAGGTCGGCCTCTCCTCAGCTTCCATCAGCCGCTGTGGGCCCGGCTCGGAAAGCCCGTTCGGATAGTGTTTGCGCATCAGATTCTGCGCTGTTCGGATAGAGCGGACAAGATCTTTGAGATCAGAACGGATCCGTTTCTCTTCCGCATCCTTTCGATTCATATCCTTCGCCTGTGCGGCCAAGCGCTCTGTATCGAGCCGCATAAGCCCCTCGAGGCCTGCTCCGGCAACCAGCTTTGCCTCTTCCACCTGCTTCTGATAGCGGCGCGTCTGGAATTTGCGCATCTCATCCATAATAAAAGGCGCGATCATAATCTCCTTGTTGCGCTCCCGGACTTCCCGGCAAAGCTGCTTTGCCTGCTTGATTTCCGCCTTGCGCTGCTCCATATGCGGCGTCAGTTTTGCCTGCGCGATGGCCTGCTTACGCTGCGCCTTCTCCTCCCTTGTCGCATGCGGCATTATTTTCGCCTCGGCAATGCGGGTCTTGCGCTCCGGCTTCTCTTCCGGCGTGATCTTCGGCAATTTCCTTGCCGCCCTGATTTGATCCTTGGGGATGGGCGCCTTCTCTTCCTGCTCCAATTCTGCGGAATCGTTGATCGTTTCCATCACCTCAACGAGCTCGTCATCGTCAAGCACGCCGTTTCCGTAGTCGTCAAACATGGCGCGGATGCTGGCGATGATGCTCATTGTCTGAAGATTTGTCGGTTGAATTCCAATGGAGGCGCCAACGATCCAGTTTCCTGCTGTAAGGCCGATCGCAGAGGCCAGCGTCGTCGCAAAATGAACGCCCATTCCGCCGACCCCATAGGATAAGATTTCTTTAAATGACACATATCGTCCCGGAGCAGGCGGGCTCCAATGCGCTCGTATATTCTTCAGAAGCGCTTTCTGTTCTTACGTTTTTATATCCCCTTTATTTAGTTGAATTTATTAATAAAAATAAATTATATTAAGAATACATGGATATTATCGCCATGTCAATCCCATCTACAGCGACCAAAAGGATAAGGCACAGAAAAAGAGCCGGCAGATATCTGTCAGCTCTTTCCTAGTTTATTTCATGTAGCCTGTGATCGGCCATACTGCTGGCTAAAGGTTTGGAGAAACGTACTGAAGCCGCCAATCAGCTGATCCCTTAAATTTTTGTTACCTTCCGCGTTGCAGCTGCACCCACCACGAAAAACAGTGCTGCACAAACCATGACGAGGGTCGCGCCCCTTTTTATCCACATCATACGTCTCCCCCTTTTATGCGACCGCTGCGTAGATCGTCACTCCAGCTAGGAAAATGGCCACAAAAGCATAAGCAACATTGATCACCATGCAAATTTGCATCAGTTTGTTTTTCACATTTCTTTTGGCATAGCAGAGGCCTGAAAAAATACCACTGAATACCATAAAAACCATATAGCAGCCAATCATAATTTCCGCAGTAGGGGACTGGAGCGCCCAGTCATTCATTCTCAGCAGAAAAATCGTCCACGGAACAAACACCATGATCGCACTGATTGCCGTTAAAATCTTGTTTTTCATCATTTCATGATCTCCTTTCAGATTTTCCAAAGAATAGGCAGGAAGCGATCAAGCATACAGCCGTGATTCCAACCGCAACCGGAATCCACGGGACCAACTTGACTGTAAAGGTATCCAAATTGGCGGCCATTTCTCCCTGTAGTGCTGCAACCATATAGAACGGATAGCACATCGGATAGAGAAACCAGATTTTCGTATTCATCGCAAGAACAGACGGAACAATCGAGGCCAGGCCGATTCCCATCGAGAATACCGGTGTGCAGATGCAGGTGGCAACCATCCAGAAAAATGCTGCCATCGGCAGAGAGGATAGATAAATCAGCCCTGTTTCCCGTAAAACAAGCAGCGGTGAAATCATCAGTTGGTAATCATTCATCTGGGAGGCAATCACAGCCGCGGGAAAATAAAATCCAATCATTATGATCATTTGAACAGCAGCCAGCAGTAACAGTACAACAAACTTTGCCATACAGATGGCGACCGGGTTTACCGGCAGAGAAAGCATCTTTAGAATCCCCTTGTTGCTCCGTTCTGTCTGATTCAGCAGTACGGTACAGATGACTAAGGTGGCCGGGTACATAAACCATGCAAGGCCGAGAAAACTCTGGATAAAAAAGTTATTTTCGGGGGAGATTCCTTCTGCCTGCATGCCAAAGTTCATATCGGAATTGATAATTTGCGGAATCCAGAGAAAAACAATAGGAATGAGCAAAATCCAAAAGATGTGTGAACGACGTATTTTTTTCAGCTCCACACCGATGATTGAAAAAAAATTCACTCGCGATTCCTCCTGACTTTTAACACGATTGCTTCCGCCATTCCCGCAAGTATCGTCTCCACTCCGCTAGCAACCAAAAACGCAAAGGCCCAAGAAGAGCTTTCCGCGCCCGTCAGCGTCTGGAACGGGAGTGCAAACGGGAAGAGGGAAAGGGCCAAGCGATCTGCTGGCAGCATGGTGGAAACAAAAATGCAGATCACACCAATGCCCAGAGAAATCCACAGGTTTTGGCACAGTGACGATACAAACAGCATGCAGATAGACGCCGGGATCAGCAGGGCCAACTCATATCCGAAGGATTTCAGGAGATCCGTGGGAAAACCGCTGCTCACAGAAAACCAGTGATAGGCGCAAAATGCAATGGAAAGTGCTTCGATCACCAATACAAACAGAAGAGAACCAATCAGGATGACGCCCTTGTTTGCAAACAGTTTCCCTGGGCTGAGCGGCAATGATTCCATCTTTTGAATCGCATGGTCGGCAAATTCCGTATGGTAAAGGATGCAGGAGCCGATCACCAGAAAGAAAAGGTTCAGCATTGCGATCATTTGCCAGTTGGCATCCATCAGGATATCCAGTGGGGGAAGCCCCTGATGAATGAAGTTTTCCGGACGGACCGCCGTATTAAGTATGGGAAAGGACGCGGCCAGCAAGCCGCCCGCCAGAAACGCCGGGAAAAATCCGGTACGCTTTAGTTTTCGAATTTCCAGTGATAAGCTCATGCCCGTCCACCCCGCTTCAGATTATCCTCCTCGATCATGGCAAGGAAGGTATCTTCCAGATTGTCTATTGGGAAGCCGGCATCCCTGGCGTATTGTTTTAACCCGGGCAGCGGTCCCTCAAAGAGCAGCCTTCCGTGATTGAGGATACCGACATCATCCGCCATCAGTTCAACTTCCGACAGCAGATGGGAGGATACCAGAACCGTGCAGTCATATTGCTGCGGCAGGGATCGGATCAGGGTACGAATTTCATGGATTCCTGCCGGATCGAGGCCGTTGGTGGGTTCATCGAGAATTAGAATGGGCGGATGCCCGATCAATGCTTCCGCCAGCCCCAAACGCTGTTTCATGCCGAGAGAGTATTTTTTAGCAAGCCGTTTGCGGTGCTCAGATAGCCCCACAATCTCTAGCGCATCCTGGACGCTGCTCTGAGGAAGCCCGAGGATCTTCCGGATGATATCAAGATTTTCTTCTCCGCTGAGATTTCCGTAAAATGCGGGGGACTCAATAAAGGAGCCGACTTCCCGTAGAATTTGCATCCGATCCTTGGGGTAGGATTTGCCGTTGATGCGGAACGTGCCGCTCGTGGGTTGCGTCAAGCCCAGGAACATTTTCATGGTCGTGGACTTACCAGCACCGTTCGGCCCCAAAAATCCGTAGACTTTGCCTTTCTGGATATGCAGGCTCACATTGGAAACTGCAGTAAAATCTGCGTATTTTTTCGTTAGATTTTGTGTTTCAATCATATTCATAGAAAAGCCCCTTCCTGATTTGCTGGTTTTAGGATAGACTTTCAACCTTACGTCAGCCTTCTCCCTACCTTACATTTACCTTACTTTTTCTGCGGCTTTCAAAATACTTTTTAAAATATGATACAATAAAAGCAAAGGGGTGGACGATCGTGAATGAAGACTATTTGAAAAGCAAAAAAATTCTCCTGGTGGATGATGAGCCGGATTTATTAAATATGGTACAGACGATTCTTCAGGATGAGGGATATCAGGAGCTGAGGACGGCAAAAACGGTAAAAGAGGCTCTCACCGTCTGCAAAGAGTGGGAGCCTCAACTTGCTGTATTGGATGTCATGCTGCCAGACGGCAATGGCTTTTCCTTGTTGGAACAGCTGCGGACTTTCTCCAATATTCCGGTTTTGTTTCTCAGCGCCCGCGGTGAAAATGAGGATCGATTTAGAGGGCTGGGAATGGGTGCCGACGACTATATCGTAAAGCCATTTCTTCCCAGAGAACTGATTTTGCGCATTGGCATTATCCTGCGCCGGTGCTATAAGAATGATTCCCCTGTGGTACATTTGGCATCCTGTGATATCGACTTTGAAAAAGCAGAAGTCATGAAAGATGGGAAACAAATTCCGCTGACAGCCAAAGAATATGAGCTGCTTCTTGTGCTGTATAAAAATGCAGGGAAAATTGTCACAATTGACCTCATTTGCGAAGCGCTCTGGGGAGACAACCCGTTTGGATATGAAAATTCTCTGATGGCGCATATCCGCCGTATCCGGGAGAAAATTGAAGCAAATCCCTCTAAACCGGAATCTTTGATTACAGTAAAGGGGCTTGGGTATAAACTGGTCGTGGCGGGATAGAATTTTACGCTTTCGGTCGGAAAAACGGGTGAAATAACCCGCTGAAAACTTCTGCCTCGCTTTGGAAAGGAGGGTCATAATCATGAAAAGCACGCTCAAATTGATCCGGCGATTTCTCCTCACACTCATTCTTTCCCTGCTTCTTCTGCTGGTGCTGAATGTGGTGCTGCTTCTTACCGTTACTTATAATCAGATTGCTCCCCGCAGTCCATGGGGAACGGCAGATGCGGTTTCTGCCGCACTGGTTCAAAAAGGAGACGGGCGCTATCAGCTATCCGAGGAAGGGGCTACTCTGCTAAAGCAACAGGGAGCATGGGCGATTCTGGTGGACAACAATAGCGGGATGGTTAAATGGAGCAGCAGTAATCTGCCGGAAGGAATTCCAAAGCAGTATACGTTATCGGATTTATCTTGGGCGGTTCGAGGGTATATTAAGGATTATCCCACGACTACCAGTGCGCATGGCGACGACCTGCTGATTTTAGGCAATCCAAAAACCGCTTACTGGAAGCTGATGTGGAATACATTTGATTACAATATGATTTCTCATGTTCCCCAAATGATTGTCCTCTTTGTGATTTTCAATTTGATCATTATTTTCATCATCTATACGGTGGCAACTTCCGGAATGCTGCGCTCGATTAAGCCGATTGTAAAAGGCATTGAGGCGCTTCCGGAAAGGCAGGAGGTTTATATAAAGGAAAAGGGGCTGCTCTCTGATTTGGAGGCTTCCATCAATCGGACCTCGGAAAAACTGCGCACGCAGGAGTATAACCTGAAGAAAAAGGAGACCGCCCGCGCCAACTGGATCGCAGGGGTCTCCCATGATATCCGCACTCCGCTCTCCATGGTGCTGGGTTATGCCAGTCAACTCGAGGAGGACAGCGCTCTGCCGGAGATCGCCCGGAAACAGGCAGGGATTATTCGAATGCAGAGCTTGCGGATGAAAAATTTGATCAATGATCTAAACTTGGCTTCTAAGCTGGAATATAATGTTCAGCCAGTACACAAGACTACCGTCAATGCAGTCTCGTTAGTGCGAAAGGTCGTCGTTGATTTTCTAAACATGGATGCCGATGGGCAATATCCAATCGAATGGAAAACAGATGACGAATTGATTTCCTGTAACATTCAAGGGGATGCCGATCTGCTCAAACGGGCGCTCTCCAATTTGATTCTGAACGCCCAGGTGCATAATCCGGAGGGCTGTACGATTACAGCAAAGGTAAGCAGAGAAAATGGAATGTGCCACATGAGCATTTCCGACGATGGCGTAGGTGTTTCGGAGGAGCAGCTTGCATCTATCCGAAATGCGCCCCATTATATGGTGTGTGATAGCAATACCGGCGAGCAGCGCCACGGGTTGGGCTTGTTGATCGTAGAACAAATTGCACAGGCGCATGGCGGTCAGGTGGAAATCGACCATGCTCCGCAGGGCGGGTTTATGGTTACAGTTTCCATACCGATATCATCATAATACACTAAAAACAAGTATGCAGCAAATATAGCGGCGGTCCACCATCAAGTGGCTCCCATCCCGCTTGCTGTTACATTTTTTGCAGCACTCCTCAGCCCCTTTTTAGATTTGATTTCTTACATCTACCGCGATTTTGAGCGCCGAATACCAATCATAAAAATACACAATCTACTTATAGACAATTCGTTGTTTTTGCAATATACTGACTAACGAGCGGATGTATAATGTGGTTGGAAGCAGAAAACATTCGGCTGGCTCCAATTGGGGAGGCACCGATAGGTGCATACGATGGAAGGGAAATGTGGAATGCAAATACGAGTCTTGTTGGTAACCCGCAGTTATGCCGATGCGATTTATATGAAAAACCTGTTGCCGTGGGAACAGTTGGGGTTTCAACTGCTGATTGAACTCAACTCGATTTCCGGGCTGCAGAAGGTGATCGACCTCCACCCCCAGGTGCTGATACTGTTCGGATCGCTGGGCGCAGCGGACTTGGACCTGTTTTTGGAGTACTCGCAAAAGGAAAATCTCCGACTTTATATTATCATCCTACCCAACAAGCAGCAGCAGGTGAACGAGCTGCTGACAGAGACCGCCAACGGCGGTACCGCCCAACTCTTTTTCGTGCCGAAATTGACTGACAGCACGCTGCTGAAGGTGCTGGAGGATATCCGCACGACGCAGCTCAGCGCCGCCCCCAGCAGCGTGATATCCGGCAGCCTGCTGGAGGACGAGAAATCATCGCTTGCGCAGCTCCGGCAGTCTTTTCCGGATGTGGCGTGCAACCTTCTATGGCTGCACTTGGACGCCGTTTCGATTTTGATGCGCAGGCAGATTGAGAGCGTTTTAAGCGATCGCGCCCAGGAGGGCCGGCTGCGCTGGCTCAGATGGCGGCAGGATATCTTCCTGATCCTTGTTTATCCGGAAGAGGGAGAAGATCAAGTGGAGGTTATGACGAAGTGGCTGATGAACGGCGATTTCGGTAATTCCCAGCTTTTGCTTACAGGGCCTCTCAGCGCTGATGAGATGGAGGACGCGGTTGTGCGTCTGCAGCGTCTGGACGGCCTGCGTTATTTTACAGCAGATGTGCGTTTCCTTCATGAGAACTCAGATATTGCCCGCCCCAAGATGGTCTATCCTGATCTATTCTCCATACTTGTCCGATTGCTGCTGGCTTCCCTGCGTAATGAGGAAAAGACAGCAGCCCAGCAGATCCGGGAACTGTACCTGAGACAAATCAAGCCCTCAATGAGTTTTGCCATTCTGCAATTGGGGCGGCATATGCTGCATTGGATATATCAGACACTGAGCAGACCAAATGCACAACCAGCAGAACAGCCCACTGAGCAGTTTCATTCCATTGAGGATGAGATGCAGTTTGCCATCGCTTCCTGGGAGGCATTTTTGAAAAAAAGGAAACCGGTGCCGCTGTTACCGTCCGTGGAGAAAACACTGGAGTACTTGCACGCCAACTATGCCTCTAACATTGGACTGAAGAAACTGGCCGATGAACTTGACCTATCAGAATCCAGCCTGAGCAAGCAGTTCAAACAGCAGGTGGGTTGCGGGATCGTTTCGTACCGCAACCATCTGCGCGTCTATATGGCGGCGCTGATGCTGTTGCAGAGCACGCGGCCGGTGAGCCAGGTGGCAGAGAAGATAGGGTTCTGGGATGTCAAGTACTTCAGCCGTGTATTCCGCAAAATCATAGGGGAGTCGCCTGCGCAGTATCGCAAGCTGTCTGGAGAAAAACAGGAGGGAGAAGCGCTCATATGAGAGGAGTCAGGATGTACAAACCGGAATACGCAACGGTGGGCAATTTTTTGGAGCCTCGGATTACCAGTGAGGATGAGGTGAAGATCCGGGTACATTACTGCGCGATCAACTCGGACGATTACTCCATGTATATGGGAAAACTAAAATCCCGCTACGCCGATTACGGCTTGCTCAACGAATTCAGCGGCGTAATCACGCAGGTGGGAAGTGCCAGCGAATCCGCAGGTTTTTCCGTGGGAGACCCGGTCAGCGGGACCATGTTTTCCCCCTGCGGCATGTGCCCTATGTGCCGCAGCAACCGGCAGGACCTCTGTGTCGAATTGAATGGCGATGCCTGCTTAAATGAGTTTATCGTGATCAACAACCGCAAAGTCGTGCGGCTGCCACAACAACTCCCTCTGCGCCAGGGGGCGCTGTTTTGGCTTGCGGCCTGCTGTATGCGTTGCGTGGAGCGGATGCAAGTGCAGACTGGGCAGACAGTACTGATCCATGGTGCCGGCAGCAACGGGCTGATGCTGCTGCAGTTGATCCGCAAGCGGCTGCCGCGGCTGGTGGTGGTCAGCGATCCGCTGCCGGACAAGCGGGAACTTGCCCGGCAGATGGGGGCGGATGTGGTCCTCGACCCCTATCAGGACCAACTGAAGGAGCAAACCCTCCAGTTGACGAATGGATTTGGATTCGACCGCATTGTCGACGCCTCCGGTGCGGTGGAGGTCATGTCGAATACCGCCAATCTGCTGTGTCGGGGCGGGCGGCTGATGCTGTACTCCAACTACCGGCCTGGCAACACCGTCTCCCTCGACCTGGCGGATATCTATTGGAAGGAGTATACCGTTACCAGCTGCTATAACCCGACCTATGCGCCCTACACGGCCAATGCGGACTTTATGACCCAGCTGGATCTGGAGCATCTGATCGGCGCCGAATTCCCGCTGGATGAGGTAAATGAGGCCTTCAAAGCATATGCGACCCACCGCTATCAGCGCATTTTGATCCATCTGTAAGCCGTTCGGCTGAAACTCCCCACCATCCTGTTCATTCCTCCCAGGATGGTGGGGAGTTTTTTCGTCAAGATTCTCCACGTCTCAGATAATTTCAGCTAGGATATGAAATAATCCACCTTTTGCGGGGCGAAAAACGGATTTTTCCCCTTTTGATCGCCTGTTGGGAGTTGTATAATATAGACGGAAGAAGCTCCTAGCCAACTCATAATTTTATATAAATTGGCTATCAGCATTTTCCAATCGGACGCACTCATCAAACTTACATCAAAAAGGAGGTTTTTTATATGAATGTTAGTCCAGAGCGCGTAAAAGAATTGAGACGCAAGGCAAATCAAATCCGGAGAGACATCTGTGTCACAACCAGCAAAATCGGTTACAGCCACCTTGGCGGCGGTATGTCCATGACCGACCTTGTCACGGCGCTTTACTATGATTTTCTGAACTTTGATCCGAAGAATCCACGTGACCCGGACCGTGACCGATTTGTACTTTCCAAGGGCCACTGTGCCCACGTTCTGTACAACATCTTCGTTGACAAGGGAATGTACACCAAAGAGGAACTGTGGAACGAGTACAACCAGATCGGCGGCCGTTTCGGTATGCATCCGAACTACCTCTACATCCCGGGGATCGACGCATCCACCGGTTCTCTGGGTCAGGGTATGGCACTGGCAATTGGTATGGCGCTGGCCGGCAGATTGGACAAGAAGAACTACCGCGTTGTCTGCCTCACCGGCGATGGCGAACTGCAGGAAGGTTCCAACTGGGAGGCATTCATGTGCGCCGGGCACTATGGACTGGGCAATCTGGTGACCATTGTTGACAAGAACCGCGTTCAGGCCGTGGGCTGGACCAAGGATATCATGGATATCGATCCGCTGGACGCCAAACTCCAGGCATTCGGCTGGGAGACCATCACCATTGACGGCCATGACATGAAGCAGATTTTGGAAACACTGCACAGCCTGCCTGCATCGGACTCCCAGACCCGCCGCAAGCCCATCGCCATCATTGCCAATACCAACAAGGGCGAGACGCTGCCCGGTCTGGAGAACACTACCGCCTGCCACCTGCGGCCCATGCCCGATGATTTGCTGGAGAAGGCCATGGCCCGTTTGGATGAGATTGAGCAAGAAATTGAAAGGAGTTGAGCAACGTGGCAAAGAGAATTACCTTTGAAGGCGAACTGCAGCTAGGGCATCTGAGCATGTTAGCTGCCGCATCCGCCCGTGAATTGTATGTGGAAGAATTGCACCGCCTGGCAGAGAAGGACGAGCGCATTGTTTTCGTCGGCGCCGACTCAGGGTACAGCGGTGCGGAGAATAAGTTCCGTGAGAAATATCCCGACCGGATGCTCCCGGTCGGCATCGCTGAGCAGGACCAGGTGGGCGTGGCTGCCGGTCTGGCACTGTGCGGTAAAATTCCGTATATCTCAGGCTTTGGCCCGTTCCTGGCCCTGCGCACTCTGGATCAGGTGCATACCAATGTTTGCTATCCGAATTTGCCGGTGCGTATCGTCAATACCCACTCGGGCCTGACCTCGGCCAGTGGTCCGACCCACTATAACATCATGGATATCGCGATCATGCGTACCCTCCCCAATATGACCTTCGTCATTCCTAGCGACGCCAACCAATGCGTCAAATTGATCCAGAAGAGCGTGGATCACCCCGGCCCCATGTGTATCCGGATTGCCCGGGGCGCCGAGCCTCTGGTCTACACGGAGGATTACGAGTATGAGATCGGTAAGGCCATCGTCGCCCATGAGGGCAATGATGTGACCGTTGTCGCCGCGGGCTGCACCGTCGCGTTCGCAGTCTCCGCCGCCAATGCGCTGGAGAAAGAGGGGATCGGTGTCCGGGTGCTGGATATGCACACCATCCGTCCGCTGGATAAGGAGGCAATCCGCACGGCCATTCGGGAGACCGGCCGTATTATCACCGCAGAGGATCACTTTGTGGTCAACGGTCTGGGCAGTGCGGTGGCCGACTTGATGGCAGACGAGGGCCTGACGCCCAAGTTTAAGCGCCTGGGTATCCCGAACGACGCGTTTCCGCCTCTGGGTGACAGTTATGAGCTGTATGCCCACTTAGGCTATGACCCCGAGGGGATTAAAAAAGCCATCCGGGAAATCCTGAAATAGTGGATCCGTATATAATTGCCCTCCGGCGATCCCGGCGGCATGGGGGCATTAACCAGGTACATAGCCGCTTGCGGTTATGATATCTGGATCCCGGCTGGCCCTGTGCCAGCCGGGGCGGCAACGCCGCAGGGCGATCGCCCGAATCAATGATTCAACGTCCTCTGAAACATCAGAAATCTTAATTTTTTGTGTGTTTGTTGAGGTTATTATAACATAAAAAAGAGTGAGGAGTAATTATGCAGGAGAAAGTAAAAGATACCGCAAAAAAGGCGCTTAGTTTAGGCATCCTTTACATGGTGTTCCATTTCTTCATGTCGTTCTTTCGCGCACAATTGAGCCTGATGATCCCGTCGCTAATGACATTTATCACTGAGGAATTGGGCATCACACTCGCGCAGGGCGGCCTATTATACACAACTGCAACGACTATCATGGGCATCGGCATGCTGCTTGGCAGCGTCATCATTGATAAGATCGGTGCCAGCAAATCCCTGCTGCTATCGATCGTACTCACTGCGCTGTGCGGTATTGTCGGTTGGGCTGCCCCAAACTACACCGTGTTGATGACTTCACGCGTGATTTTGGGCATTTCGCATGCAATTAGTTACCCTGCTGCCATGACGCTTGTCGCTGAGCGCTTCCATAATCAAAAGCAACGCGGTATGGCCAGCAGTGTGGTTCAGGCAACAAACACCTTGACCAACGTGTTAACGCAAAAAATGACGGTTCCGATGTTCTTGTTACTGGAACAGAACTGGCATAACCAGATGCTGATTTGGGGCCTTTCTGCCCTGGTAATAGCGGTTGTCTTCTTTGTAGCTGACCGCAAGCCCGAGGCGTTTTTCAAAGAATACAACGCCCAGCTGGCACAGCAGGACGCGTCGGCTCAGGGTACACCTGCTCAGCAAGAGTCTGGCTCCAGCCTGCGCAAAGCGCTGAAGTACCGCGCAGTTTGGTCGGCAATCATCTCCTTCACCGGTGCTACCTGGCTGTACACGGTGTTTATGACTTACCTACCGACGATTCTGAAAACTAGCTATGGCATGGATGCTACGGAAGCGAGTTCTATCACCAGCCTGATCAACATGGCTGGTACGATCGCCTGCCTTGCTTGCGGTTTGCTTCTGGGCCGTATCAAGAACTTCAAGCTTTTCAACGTGATTTTCATGATTCTGTTGCCGCTTGGCGGCGTCGGTGCTATGCTGGTAAAGCCCGGCATTGCGCTCAATTTCTTTGTGATCATCATCGGCATCGCCTGGTTCTGCAATGTGCCGCTGATCAATACGGCTGTTATGACCACTAAGGGCATGACTCCTAGTATATTCGCTGCGGCCACCGCGCTGTGGACTGTGCTTGGCAGTGTACTGAGCATGTTTATCCCCAGTCTCTTTGATAAACTGCAGCAGGTATATGGTATGCAGAATGCCGTTCTATTCCTTTGCCTCGGCGGCGTGGTTGCCATTGGAGGCGCACTGATTTTTCCCAGCAACAAGAAAAAAAAGGAAGCTTGATATCCTCGATGTGAAGGAGGGGTAAAGATGGCACAGTATCAAAACAGTAATGTCTCTCTGAGCTTTCGAGAACGTCTTCACTACGGGATCGGTACGATCGGCTATAATGCCAGTTTTTACTGGGTCAGTGCCTTTCTGCAGATCTATTATACCGATACCATTGGCGTCAGCGCAGGGGCCCTCTCCGCTCTGGTCCTTGCGGTGCGTATGTTTGATGCCATCAATGACCCGATTATCGGCTCTATGGCCGACCGGACCAGAACCCGCTGGGGGCGATACCGCCCCTGGCTGATGTTCGGCGGGATCGGGCTGTCGCTGAGTATGATCGCGCTGTTCAGTGCGCATTCCTCCTGGAGTCCGGCCACCAAAGTCTTATGGATGTGCATCTGGTATGTTGTGGCAACCGTAATGTCCACCTGCTACGATATGCCGTACAGCGCCTTGCATGGCGCCCTCTCCTCCAATTCTCGTGAGCGTGTCCGGATATCCTCTGTCCGGCTGGCCTGCAGCCAGATCGGCACGCAGATTACCGGCATACTGGGTATCCCACTGATTCTGTACTTCAGCAACGCCGGCGGTGAGCGCACTGAGCGGGGATATATGATAGCGGTAGCGCTGATCTGCCTGGCGACGATGCCCCTGTCTCTCTGGACTGCCTTCAAGACCAGAGAGCGGGTACAGCCGCCCCCCAATCAGAAAAAGATTCCTCTGCGCAGCCAAATGCAAACACTGCTGAAGAATCCGCCCATTATGATTATCAGCCTCGCCATGATGACCTTTGGCTTTATCGGCTTTGGCCGCAGCAGCATGATGATCTATTACTGCACCTACGTAATTGGTGACCCCAAAACGATGTCACTGTTCAGTTTTATCAATCTGGTCGGCTCATTGACAGGCAATATCGTTGTTATGCCGGCGCTCTATGCGAAACTGCACAATAAGGGGCACTGCGCCGCAATTGGGCATTTAACCTGCGCCGTCTTTTGCGCACTGACCTTTTTTGCCGTGCCCGGCAGCCCAATGTTCTGGGTGCTGATGTTCTGTGCAGCGGCCTCTTGTGGTACCTTCAATTCTGCTCAGTACAGTATGCTGGGTGACGCGGTGGACTATGGGGAGTATCAGGTTGGTTTGCGTTGCGATGGATTTCTGTCCTCGTTCACTTCACTGGCTCTCAAGACCGGCGGCGCCATTGGCCCGGCGCTGGGCCTGTATTTGCTCAGCGTGGCCAACTATGTCCCCAATGTGGAACAAACGGCTGAAGTCATCACCATGATGAAGGCTACGATCTCTCTGGTTCCTGCTGCCTTTACGTTCATCACATCCCTGCTGATATTCATTTTCTACAAATTATCTGAATCTGAACATGAAAAGATTCGCCAGGCACTGCAGGAGCGCCGTGAGAAACAAGAAAAAGAATCCTAAAGGAGTAGTTTCTATGCGTATTTTAACAATAGTAGATAAGAAAAAAATTATAGTTTCTGAAAAACCCATGCCGAAGGTTGAACCGGGACGCGCGCTGATCAAGGTGTCCTATGCGGGCATCTGCGGAAGCGACTGGCATATGGTCTGGGGCAATGGTGTCCGAGCCGGGCAGAACGCTGTGGCCGGCCATGAGTTCAGCGGTGTGATCGTGGATCCCGGTGACACTCATTTCAAGGCGGGGGATCGAGTCACGGCGATCGAGTACACCCCCTGCGGCGAATGTGAGTACTGCCGCAACGGAAAAAAGCACCTCTGCCCGGAGCGGTTCAGCACCGGTATCGGCCTGACGAATGACGGTGCGTTTGCCGAGTATCTCACCGCCCGGGAGGATATGATCTACAAACTCCCTGACAGCATTGACGATGTCCAGGCGGCTATGATCGAGCCCTGCGCGGTGAGTATGCACGGTGCCAGCTTGGCCGGTGTCAGGGAAGGCAGCAAGGTGCTGATTACCGGCGGCGGTGCCATCGGTTTGTTCGCCGCTGCCAGCGCAAAGGCTCTAGGTGCCTCGCTGGTAGTGCTGACGGAGGTCAATCCGATCCGGCTTGGACAGGTCCGGGAGGCGGCCTTCATCGACCACGCCTTGAGCGGCACGGCAGAAGGCTTAACAGACACTCTGCATGAGCTTGCAGGCGGCCTGTTCGACTGTGCCGTCGAGTGCAGCGGCAATCAAAGGGCGGCCACCATGGCGCTGGAGTCTATCAAGCCGGGTGCCACCCTGACGATGCTTGCGTATGGTTCTGGACCGCAGGTGGATTCCTTCTCGTTTATCAACGACGAGAAACGCATCCAGGGCGGGGTGTTTTTCACCCCGGAGGATTTCGAACGGGTCATTGCAATGATGGCCGATGGGCGGATCGACATCCGTCAGTATGCCGAAATCATCACCATGGACGATGCGCAGGATACCTTCCTGGGGCTGGACAATGGGACCAAAAATGCTCAGAAGTATGTGATCAAAATCACGTCTGAATAAGGAGATCGTTGTTCATGTTGGCAAAAGAATGCGAGGCATATCGCTGCAAAGAATTCACATCCATCTATAAACTCCTCTCTCTGGAGGGCAAAAAAGCCCTGGTTACCGGAGGGGCCGGCGGGATCGGCCGTTCCACAGCCAAGGCCTTTGCCGAACTAGGGGCTGATGTTGCATTGATGGACATCCCGCCGAAGTTGACGGACTTGCAGCGGATTTGTGGCGAAATCAAGGATAAGTACCCTGTGAATGCGGTTGCCGTCACAGGGGATGTAGCCGATGAGGCCAGCGTGAAGGAATTTGTTGCACAGACGGTGGAGGCGTTCGGCACCATCCATATACTCCACAGCAATGCCGGGATCGTCCTGCCCGAGGACAATCCGAACGCCCCCATCGACGGGTGGAACAAAGTGCTCGGAGTCAATCTGACCGGCATGATGCTGGTCTGCCGGACCGTTGCCAACGTGATGATCGCACATCAGCATAGCGGTGCCATCATCAACACCGCCTCTAAGTCCGCACACATTATCAGCGGCAACGGCTTCTCCTATGCTGCAACCAAAGCCGCCGTCATACACATGACCAAAGCGATGGCGGCACAGTATGTTCCGTATGGGATCCGTGTAAACAGCATCAGCCCGGGCGTTGTCCTCTCTGGGATCCATGATAACGTCCCTGTGGAGGGTATGGAAAATATGCTGGGACTGATCCCTATGAAACGGTTTGGCACCCTTGATGAGATCGCAGGATGGGTGGCCGTACTTGCAAGCGACGTTGCTGGTTTCATGACCGGCAGCGATATCCTTGTTGACGGCGGACAATGTATCTATTGATCCGCTTTTTTCTCCTCTGAAACAACCGGTCAAAGTTGTTTGACCGGTTGTTTCTTTTTGCGCGGCAGGGCCTGATGGTCGAAAAACACCTGGAGGCTGATGGGGCGCTTGAAAAAATTATAAAGTGAAAAATGCAAATCCATATGAAACCTAAGAAAAAAGTGGCCGACAGTAAAAGCGGTCATTCATCTTGGTCGAGGGGGATGAATTCGAACGACCGGATCCTGCTCATATACAAAAATAAATTGGGATATCAAAGGGAAACGGGGTTTCCGGAATTGCTTCCGAAAACCCCGTTTACCCTTGATTTTACTGGACAAAACGCTTGGACATCTATTTTGTCACAGTGATATGGCGGAGAAGGGGAGACTCGAACTCCCGCGCCGGTTACCCGACCTACGCCCTTAGCAGGGGCGCCTCGTCACCAACTTGAGTACTTCTCCATGGTAACATCCTAAAAATGATGAAAATTTCTATATAAAACGAGAAATGTTTCGTATCGCTCTCTGGCGGAGAGAGTGGGATTCGAACCCACGGTGCCTTGCGGCACGACGGTTTTCAAGACCGTTCCGTTATGACCACTTCGGTATCTCTCCATGCGGGACGCGGATTATCATAACACACTTTTCCCTGCTTGTCAACGGCTTTTGCGCAAAATTCAGAAAGAAACGAATCCCCATGTCCCGCATCGCTTCGACTGCGGGACATGGGTAAGCCACCCTCTTATTCCGCGATGCGGAAGCCATCGTTGAGCTTAATCTTGCCGAGGAACGGAACCTTGATAACGCCGTTGAAGGTATCGCCCGCAAACGTCAGCGCAACGTCGATATCCTTGCCGGGCAGCATCTCAACATTGGTGATTGCATGCAGCGTATCGCCATTTTCCTCTTTGATCTCCTTGATCTGGAATTCCGGGATCGGACCATCCATGTGGAGCTCAAAGCCATATTCGCCGCCATTGTCCGTAATCGTAAACTTCACGTCGCCCTTGAAAAACATTGTGTCAATATGGCAGCCCCAGTTACCAATACCAATCATCGTTCTCTTACTCCTTTGCAGCAATCATCAGATTGTGAAATTTGCCAAACATAACTTGTCTGGTAGAAAAAATTTATCATAATTTATTTGAATTAGATTGCATTAATCCAAGTTTATAGTATAATTCATTTGTATGATGTAAATTTAATCTGATACTGGAGATGAAAAGATATGGGGTACAAACAGGCGGTGGAAATGCGCTGGCGAATGGCACGGGAAAACGGCATGCTGCTGCGTTCTCTGACCAGCGTACCGGTTCGAGCGGTGACGAGGGCAGGCGAGGAGATCTTTTCCGACGGCTGGCCCACCCTGCCGGAGGGTTGTGAGGAAGCGCTGGTGGCTCCGCTTCTGCATCGCGAGGACAGTAACTGCCTGCCCAGGCTGCAGACCTCGCCTGTTTTCGGCGCGATGGCCAGCATCGGCGTCCGCGAGCTGGGGCGCGCAATGGGAACGCTCCTGCTGGGGCCGGTTTTTCCAGGAGAGCTCAATGAAACAGTTGTTTCTCACATCCTGGCCCCGCTCGACGTCAGCGTGGCGCAGAAAAGCGCCCTGATTACTTACTACCGTTCCATTCCAGTGCTCGATTGCCGCGCCCTGATCGACGGTGCGGTCCTCACTTATAATCTAATGTATGGGGAACATATCACGCTTTCCCAGCTCATGGAGCAAAAGCAGCTCCTGCCCGAGCTTCCATTGCAAAAAGTAAGGCCCTTCCTGCACCATGAGGAGGAGCCGCGCCTGTTCAGCGAACAGCTGCAGGAAAAGCTCCTGCACTGCATCCGGGAGGGTTCGCCACGGGAGCTTGAGCAGCATTTGCGAGGGCTGCCACGCTGGAATCTCGCCACCTTCGCGCACGAGCCGCTACGCAGCCTGCGCAACCAGCTCATTGCGATCGGCGCGCTTGCCTTTCAGGCCGCCGCACAGGCGGGCCTCAGCTGGGAAGAGGCCTGCGGGCTCTATGAATATTATGTCCTGTTCTGCGAGGAGGTCACCGATCAGGAGTCGCTTGTCAGCCTGTTTGCCCGCATGCTGACCGACTTTGCCTCCCGCGTCCAAACGCTGAAACGCACCAACTACTCTACGACCGTGCGTCTGTGCATGCAATATGTACAGGCCCATTTACATGAACGCATCCGCGTGGAAGAGATTGCTGCCAGTGTCCAGCGCAATCCAAGCTATCTGACACAACGCTTGAGGCAGGAGACCGGCATGAGCGTGACGCAATATATCCAACAGCAAAAAATCGAAGAGGCCAAACGTCTCCTGCAAACGCCGGGCAGCGGCAATATCTGGCTTCAGCTTGGCTATTGCGACCAGAGCCATTTTGACCGGGCTTTCAAAAAAGCCGTGGGGATGACACCAGGCGCTTTCCGTCAGCGATTTCAGGAGAGAGAGGCGCTGTAAAACCGCTAGCGGGCGCTTTATCTCATGGAAAGCCTCAGGGGGATCGAAACGACGCATTCCCTTACACGGCAGTATAAGCGCGCATTCTTTGGCGTCGGCGCCGGGACGGGCACGGCATGGATACCGCTTCTGCAGGCGAGCTTCAAGCAGCGCGCCACATGAAAATCATTGGTGACAAAGGCAACCTTTTCTTTGGAAAAAAACACTTTTTGTCCCTCTAGAAGCCGCTTGCAAAGCATGAAATTTTCCGCCGTTGAACGGGCCTGGTCCTCCAGCAGAATCCGCTCCGGCTCGATTCCCGCAGTGCACAGGCCGTCCCGGATTACCTCTGCCTCGCTCTTCGTCTGTCCGGCGCGGAAGCAACCGCCGCTGGCGATCGCCACAGTCTGCGGATACAGCTTCAAATACTGCGCCGCACAGTCGATCCGCGTCTGCAAAAGCCGCGTTGGCCTTTCACCGTGCACAGTGCATCCAAGGATCAACAGATAACGAATTTTCTGTTCTTCCGGAAAAGGCGTATCCCGTTTGTCCATTTTTACCGTCCCCCGTTCTGATTTACTGAATTCCTATTATCCAAATCCTATGCTTTCATAACGGCCATTATACCAGCAAAAGAATACGGGCGGGAAGAAACATTCCTTCCCGCCCGTCCGTTTTATGTTGGAATCAGTCCAGAATTTCGACCATCATGCCGGGCAAAGCGCCCGCGGCATTCGATTCGTCTGTGTCGATATGCATAGCCAGCGCGTACTTCTCGCTCACACGCACGACAACGTCGCCAAAAATGAGGGAACGCCCGTCGGAATCAACCTTGACGGATACGATCTGCTTATCCTGCAGGCCATATTTTTCCGCGTCCGCAGGTGTGGCATGAATATGCCTTTTCGCAATGATCACGCCGTCCTTGAGCACTACCTCGCCCTTCGGGCCCACGATTTTGCAGCCCTCGCTGCCCTCAAGGTCGCCGGACTCGCGCACGGGCGGCTTCAGGCCGATGGAACGGGCGTCCGTAGCAGAAAGCTCCACTTGCGTCTCCGGACGGATCGGGCCGAGGATCGACACGCTCGGGAAGCTGCCCTTCGGGCCGATCACTTGGATGCGCTCATTGGTGGCGAACTGGCCTGGCTGGGAGAGATTCTTTTTATGGGTCAGTTCATAGCCTTCTCCGAACAGGATATCGAGCACTCTGCGGCTGACATGGGCGTGGCGCGCCGAGGTCTCAAGCAATACGCTTTTTTTCATCGTTATGATCATCCTTTCACTTTGTTCCTCTAAAAACACAATTCTTGATACTATTTTACATCAGCCATTAGAAAATAGCAACGATAAATCTGAAGCGCCGCTCCACAAATCCCCACGGATATGCTATACTATTTTTATGAAAAAGGAAAGGTACGGAAACGCATATGTATGAAACCTGGGAAGCGCTCGAACACAACTGCCTGGACTGCCACAACTGCCCTCTGGGAGACACGCGCACCAATCTGGTCTTCGGCGTGGGGTGTCGGGACGCCAAGGTCCTCTTCATCGGGGAAGGGCCTGGCGAAAACGAAGATCTGCAGGGCGAGCCTTTTGTCGGCCGCGGCGGACAGCTGCTCGATAAATATCTGGCATCGATCGATCTCGACCGCACGAAAAATATCTATATTGCCAACATGGTCAAATGTCGTCCGCCGAGAAACCGCGATCCGCTCCCCGCTGAGCAGGAGGCCTGCCTCCCCTGGCTGCGCGAGCAGGTTCGCTTTCTCAGGCCGAAAATCATCGTCTGCCTCGGGCGCATCTCTGCCCAGCGGCTGATCGACAAAAATTTTCGCGTAACGAGGCAGCACGGCCAGTTCATTGAAAAAAACGGCGTGCTGATGATGGGAACCTATCACCCCGCCTCCCTGCTGCGCAATCCGCAGCAAAAGCCAGAGGCTTTTGAGGATTTTCTGGCGCTTCGGGAAAGGATCCGGGAGGTCTGCCCGGAAACCTATGGCGTCATGGGCGGCGCTCCAGCTGAAAACGCCTGAAGCACATCATCAAACAACGAGAAGAGCCGCCCCAGAAACTGCGGCGGCTCTATCCAATCATTTCTGTTTAATGAATGCGGAGAGCTGGATCGCAAGCTGGTAGGCATTCTCCCCGCTCGTCAGCACGGCGATTCCTTTTTCTTCCGCGCGCGCGCGGGCATCCTCATCGAGCGGCGCGTCCTCACACAGCACGATGCAGGCCACGTCCGCAAGCATCGCCACCGCAATGGAATTGACGTTTCCCATCACAGTAAACCAAACGTCGCCGCTCTGCGCGCGGGACATCACCCAGCTGAGCAGGTCGCCGCAGTAGCCGCCCGTCACCTCGCGGGACAGCGCCTCCCCGCCTACCAGGATACGCAGGTCAAGGCGCTGCGCAAGCTCCCCTACTGTCATCATCAGCACATCCTTCCCTCGGATTGATTACTCCTTCGCACCGGTATCCCGATCCGCTGCGCCGGCTTCCTTTTTCCGGAACGGGGCTGGTATGTAATTCTCAAATTCCGTGGATTTCGCCTGCTTGCTCATAAAGAAAACGCAGTCCTGCTCGCTGGCCATTCCCCGCACGATATCCTCCGCCAGCGCACGGCAGGAAGGCGCGCCGCAGGTGCCGCAGTCCAGGCCCGGCAGCCGTTCGTGGAGCTCATTGAGCTCATTCATACGCTTCATGGCGTCGATCACGTTGTCTGCCAGCTTCAACACGGAGCTCGCCTCCAGCGGGTGCCCCCAATGCATGGCCTTGGGGATCTCATCGTTTTCCAGATGGTTGCAGGAGACGGGCAGATAGCGCCTGAGCCTCTGAAGCCGCGCGCGGGCGACAAAGGGATTCTCCACCGTCAGCACGCCGCCGACGCAGCCGCCCGTACAGGCGTTGAGTTCGATGAAGTCGATATCGTTTAATTTCTCGTCTTCCAGCTCCTCAAGCACTTTGATGACGTTCTCCGTGCCGTCCGCCGCCAGATACTGGTCGTGCAGCAGCGCGGCAGACTCTCCCCCGCTGCCGGCCCAGCTCACACCGATGACGCCCGACTGCTTCATGCTCTCCGGCTCCCTGACCTTATCCATCTGCTGAAACAAAACCGGATAGACCGATTTGATCGCCACTACGCCGTCCACATTGGATTTTTCAATCCCCAGCGGCTGTTTGACCGCCGTATTCTTCGCCGGGCAGGGCGTCAAGAAAAAGATGCCGATCTCAGACGGGTCGAGCCCCGTCTTCTCCACCGCCTCGATACGGGCAAGCCGGGCAGCCTCCTCCATGGGGGAATTCAGGTCGAGCAGATGGTCGATCAGCTGCGGAAAGCGCACACGGATCAGCCTGCAAACCGCTGGGCAGGCGGAAGAGATCACAGGCTTTTTGAGCTTTCCGCTCTCCATCAGCAATCGCGTAGCATCGCTGACGAGCTCTGCGCCTCGCGAAACTTCAAATGCGTCGTCAAAGCCCATGGATTTTAAAGCGGTCAGGACATAATCGACGTCGTCGAGGTTATTGAACTGGCCGTAAAGCGTCGGCGCCGGTAGCGCAACACGATATTTATAATCAAGAATTTTATTGAAGGAATCACACTCCGCATATTTCGCATGGTGCGGGCAAATCCGGATGCATTCGCCGCAGTCGATGCAGCGTTCGGAAATAATGTGCGCCTTCCCGTTGCGCACGCGGATGGCTTCGGTGGGGCACCGCTTGATACAGTTGGTGCACCCCTCGCACTTCTCCTCATCCAGACGCACCGAATGGAAAAAAGCCTCCATTGTCGTCACCTCTTCCCCGCGGGGATATGCCCAGCGGGCCCTTTCTCATTGCCTGAAAGCGCGATTCAGGCCGACGGCTTGTTTTTGGTATAAACCTTCAGGCGCATGGTGGTGCCGACGTCGATTTCCGTCTCGATCACCATTTCGTCCGTATATTTTTTGATATTGGGAAGGCCCATACCTGCGCCGAATCCCAGGGAACGGACTTTGTCCGGCGCGGTGGAATAGCCCGCCTTCATGGCAAGCTCCACATCCTTGATGCCAGGCCCGTGGTCCGCGAGCACCATACTGATGCAGTTCGGAGAAATTTCCACGTCGATCTCCCCGCCGCCGGCGTGGATGACCATATTGATCTCCCCCTCATACATGGCGATGGAGACATTGCGCACCACGTCCGGATCGAAGCCGAGCTCCTTGAGTACGTGCTTAACATTGCCAGAAGCCTCCCCTGCACGGGTAAAGTCGTCTCCCGACACCTCATAGTGCAGTTTTACGCTGTCCATTCTCTATGACCATCCTTTTCGCAGTAATCACATGCCCCGGGACGATTCCGCCCATCAGGCACCGCTGCGCCCGCGCAGGCCGTTTGCATAGAGCATTCCGCAAGAGGTAAACATCTCATATTCCGTGGAGAGCAGCACCATGCCGCGCTCCGCGGCCAAGGCCTTCATATCCTCATCCGGCTGCTTGCCGCGCACGAAAACGATGCACTGCATATCCATCATCTCCGCCGTGCGGATCACCTGCGGGTTGACAAGGCCCGTGAGCAGCACGGCCTGCTCCTTGACAAAGGCGAGCACATCGCTCATCATGTCGCTCCCGCAGGCGGTGTGCACCTCCCGCTCCAATAAGCTTTCACCGCATAGGACCTGTGCGTCTAAGAGTTCCTTGATTTTTTGCACTGTCATGGAAAGCCCTCCCGATCGATCGTTTTGTTCTGATTTTAGTATACAGGAATCCGCCTGCTTTTTCAACCACTTGCGGATGGTGATAAAACAGCTCCTGTCTCCAAGGAACCCTGTGCAGAGGTTATGCTGGTACGACTGCATTTTTAATAGGCCTTATTACTTTAATTGTGATGCAGGTATCGCTGGCGCGACTTCATTCTCTTTGCTCGATGCAAAGAGAACGAAGCAAGAGAAACACGCGTGGGGGAATGTCCCCCACGACCCCCGCGCACGGCACTTCGGCAGCGGGCAGTGGAGAGGCACGTTGGAACCTGTTCGGCGAAAAGGCTTCAAACTCACCGCCTCACGGCGGTTCAGACAAGAAGCCTTTTCGTTTCCCCGCTGCGCGAGGAAATTCCCTCACGAGCCACGCCCCCAGTTTGGCGCAATGCTGCCTTGGCCTATCGTTACCTGACTGCGGCGCAATGGCTTTCAGGCGACGAAGGGTTGCAGAAACCTTGCATTGCCCGCCGTTGACTGCGCGTTAAGCAACTTTCTGAAGGCCGAGGCAGCATCCGCAGAATCTGACTGCGTGGCTCGTGAGGGGATTTTAGCCCCTGCCGCGCACGGCAGGGGCTAAAACGAACCTTCCCATGTGTCTGAAGCCGCGTGAGCGGCTGAGTTTGGGGAGGTTCGCCGAACGGCTTTTAACGTGTCTCGATCTTTCTGCTGCCGAAGTGCCGTGCGAAACGGCCCCTTTTGCTTCCTTTTCCGG
>ERZ781272.400-NODE-400-length-33453-cov-5.207318_pt1 | contig 33453 bp, 28 predicted proteins | sample MGYA00375850_ERZ781272 | MGnify/ENA primary metagenome ERZ781272 (study PRJEB29790, sample SAMN06051246) | human gut metagenome | host: Homo sapiens | place: USA: Cincinnati, Ohio | collected 2013-06-21 | study: EMG produced TPA metagenomics assembly of the Gut...
GATTGGCAGCATTTCGCACTCCTGTGCAATTTCGATGTCACTTTTGAATCCCATAATTCTTCTCCTTTCGTGCACCGGATTTACCATCCCGGCGCTGTTTGGAACATTTTTAAAGATGTTCTAAGGTGGTTTGATGTTTCACAGCCGTTAACCCTGAAAAAGGGTACAAAAAAGGACAGTACCTGAATGTATTCAAATACTGCCCAGACGGTCGGCTGCAGCAAATCTTTGATTCCCATGTGGTAATCTCCACTATTCCGTCAGTCATCAAAGATTTCTTAATTGATGTTAAGATTTTATCATTTTCTGAGCAGAATGTCAATTATTTTTATGGCCGCGTGTTGCGTTTTATAAAAATTTTATGATTTGGGACATTGCTATATTTGACAGGTATGATACAATGAGCGCATAAGCAGAAGATACGGCGGCAGGGCTGGAAATGTGGTGTGCCGAAAGGCACCTGTAATAAGAAAGGAACGACAATGGACAAATCCGAATTTCTTGAAATATTGAGAGAACAGCTATCCGGACAGATGCAGGAAGGAAAATTGGCCGCACATGTCCGGTATTATCAGGATTATATAGAAGAACAGGTGAGGAACGGACGGGGCGAAGCTGATGTACTTGCAGAATTGGGGGACCCGAGGCTGATTGCAAAGACACTTATGGATACGAATGCGGATGCAGGGCAGGAGATACAGGGGGACAGGCAGAACTATCAGGGCTATTCGGACAGCGGGAGCTATCAGAGCGGATATGTAAAAAAGCGCAGCTATAAGCTGGACCTGTCCACATGGTACGGAAGGCTGATCGTAATTATGGCAGCAGCTCTTGTGATTATCGGATTGGTGATCGTGATTGGTACGATTTTGCCGATCATGATCGTTGTTGGTGCGTTGATCTTTATCATTTCGCGTTTCTGGAAATCATAGCAGAACGGACGGCAGAGAGAAATCCCTGCCGTTATTTTTGTTTTGCGGGGAAATGTGCCGGAAAGAGACGAAAGAGGTGGATGGATTTTCGAGGATACATTTATTAGAAAAACATCTTGTTTATAATTCTGACAAGTATTACAGTAATAGCAGGAAAGTGCGCAGAAAACAGTGAGACTTCGTAAATGGTGCTGAGATGAGGGAGGGGAAAGCCATGATAAAAGTCTTTTTGGTGGAAGATGAGGCAATCATAAGAAGAGGAATTAAGAATAAGATTCCCTGGGAAACGGAAGGATTTGAGTTTGTTGGGGAAGCTTCTGATGGAGAATTGGCTTATCCGATGATCAAGAAGACAAAACCGGATATTGTGATTACGGACATTAAAATGCCTTTTATGGATGGCCTTGAATTGGCAGCTATTATAAAAAAAGAGATGCCGGACACAAAGATTATTATTTTGAGCGGGTACAACGAATTTGAATATGCAAAAACGGCGATTTCCATTGGAGTGACAGATTATGAACTGAAACCGATCAGTTCGGAAAGGCTTTTGGAAACGATTAAACGAGTGGCCGATATCATACGGGAGGAGCGGGCGCAGAAGGCGCTTTTGGAGGAATACGAGCGGGATAATAAAGAGAGCCTGGAGCTGGATAAGGCGAAGCTTTTTTATGCACTGGCAGATAATGCCATGTCTCCGGCTGAAATTCTGGAATGGGGCAGACAACTGGGATTAGATCTGACTGCTTCCTGTTATACGGTGATTCTTTTGAAAATCATTTCTTCTGTGGAAGAGAACAGCTACCATGAGCAACTGGTGGAAGCAGAAAGAAAAATGGAAGAGTTTTTGGGGACACAGGAGTGTATTTATTATTTTAAACGCTGGGGAGAGGGCTGGTTTCTGCTTGTACGCAGTGAGGATGAAGAGGTGTTCGGTGATTTGCTGCATGGCCTTAAGAACTATCTTTCGGAGCTGATACCGGATGGGAAGTCCGGCAGCCTTCACTATTTTGGCGGAATTGGCAGTACGGTACAGAGACTGGGGGATGTGCGGCAGTCTTTTCTGTCTGCGAATCGTGCCTTTGCAGCACGGTTTTTTGCGAATTTGAATCAGATTCTTACAGAGGACGAATTGAAGCACAGTGAATCGGAGCAGCGGGAAACAGATGATCTGAAGGATATTAATATATCCAATATTGACAGGCGTATGCTGGAGGATTTTCTGAAAGTAGGCAATATCGAAGAGGCACCTATCTTTTTGGATGCCTATTTTGACAAGATTGGTGTCGGCAGCTATACCTCCCTGATGTTCCGGCAGTATCTGATGGTAGATATGTATATCAGCGTTTCAAAGTTCCTGGAGGATCTGGGCGGCAGATCCCAGGCGCTTATGGACAAGTTCGGAGATGTAGAAGAAATCAAGATGCGCATTCATTCTACGGACCGGGTACGTGAATACATGAAGGAAGTGTTTACGGAAGCCCTGAAAATGCGGGATAGTCTGTCGCGGGATAAATACAGCCGCCTGTTAAAGGAGGCGCAGCACTATGTGGAGAAGCATTATTCCAACAATGAGATATCCCTGAATATGGTAGCATCCCACGTCGGTATCAGTCCCAGCTATTTCAGTACGATTTTCCGTCAGGAGACGGGCAGCACTTTTGTGGAATATCTGACCGGGCTCCGCATGGAAAAGGCAAAGGAGCTTCTCCGCTGTACCAATAAGAAAACAGCGGAGATTGCGTATGAGGTGGGATATAAGGATTCCCATTATTTCAGCTACATATTTAAGAAAACCCAGGGCCTGACTCCAAAGGATTACCGGGGAGAACGGAAAGAGGGGGCCGGACAGTGAAAGTAAAAAGGAGTGTTTCCCTGAAAAAGCGGCTTGCCATGCTGTCAGCGGTGATCATCATTCCCCTTTTGATCATGGTTATCAGTGTGCTGGTGCTGCTTCGGAATTTTACGGATTCTTACAGGCAGATCGTGACCAACATTACAGATGCGAATGAGTATAATATTAATTTTGAAAAGGAAGTAAACTACAGTGTATACCGTATTGTGATCGGTTCTATTTCTATGGATGACCTCAAGGACGGGGACATTATGGAAGGAAAGGATGCCAGATATGCGACGATTGTCAGGAATCCCTATAATCTGATTCATTCTGCCAGAGAGGATTTTCAGGATATGAGGAGAAATGTCACTGCAGATGACAGTACCTTTCAGATCAAGGGAATTCTTTCCTGTCTGGATACGCTGGAAAATGTTCTGGAAAAGATTGAGGAAAATCTGGACAAGCCCTCCAATTATTCCAATAACATGCCCATGTGGGAAAACGATGTGCATGGGGTAACATCCCTGATTCAGAATTACATACAGAAATATATCTATTATGAAACGCTCAGTCTGGAGAGCCTGAAAAATACGATTGAACGGCGGACCGCCAGTGCTATTACAGGAAGCGTGGTGCTGCTGGGAGTCATTCTCGGATTGGTTATGTTTTTTTCGGGAAGGATCACAAGGAGCGTTACGGTTCCGATTAACGCACTCTGTGATGCTGCAAGGCAGATGGAGAAAGGCGATTTTTCTGCGGAACAGCCCATTCCCTCTGATGATGAAATTCAGATACTGGTACATCGCTTTGACAGGATGAGGGATAAAATTGCAGCTCTTGTGGAGGACATCAAGATTGAGCAGATGAAGCTGAAGGATACAGAACTGAAGCTTCTTCAGGAGCAGATTAATCCGCATTTTCTCTATAATACACTGGATACGATTGTCTGGCTGGCAGAAGACGGGCAGGACAAGGAGGTTATTGCGGTCACGACCTCTCTGTCAGAATTTTTCCGTACAGTATTAAGCGGGGGAAGGGATTATATCACCATTCGGGAGGAAGAGGCCCATATCCATAGCTATTTAAGCATTCAGCAGTTCCGTTACCAGGACATTTTGGAATATGAAATATCGATGGAACCGGAGCTGTATGAATACAGCATTCTGAAGCTGACGCTGCAGCCGCTGGTGGAAAACGCTCTGTATCATGGGATTAAGAATAAGCGCGGAATGGGGAAAATCTGTATTTATGGCTATGTAGACGGTGCCGATATAGTTTTTGAGGTGTGCGATAACGGTATCGGCATGACACTGGAGGAGCTTGCGGCCCTGAAACGCAAGGTAAAAGAAAAGTCCAGCTATGGAAGACAGGGCTTCGGCCTGATCAATGTGGAGGAACGTATCCGCATGAATTACGGATACAGGTATGGATTGGAATTTGAAAGTGAGAAGGGTATGGGGACCAAGGTTACGGTCCGCATACCGAAAAAAATCCATCCTTTATCTAAAGAAAACGCACAAAAATCACAGACAGACGAAAAATCCTAAAAATAATTAACCATCTTTTCGGATTATTCCGTAGCTTCTGTTGGAGATTTTGCTAGAATATAGGTATCAGCTACGGGAGAGCACCCGGGCAAAGAAAAGGAGGATTTTTTAATGAAGAAGAGAGTTTTATCAGTAGCATTATCCGCAGCTATGGTTGCATCCATGGCATCTGCAATGAGTGTTCAGGCAGCAGATGATGATCTCATCGTTGTTGGTTATGCACAGGTTGGTGCAGAGTCCGACTGGAGAACCGCAAACACAGAATCCTTTAAATCCACCTTCACTGAAGAGAACGGCTACAAGCTGATCTTCGATGATGCACAGCAGAAGCAGGAAAACCAGATCAAAGCAATCCGTTCCTTTATTCAGCAGGATGTTGATTATATCGTAGTTGCTCCTGTAGTAGAGACTGGCTGGGAAACTGTTCTGGAAGAAGCCAAAGAAGCCGGAATCCCGGTTATCCTCTCTGACAGACAGATGCAGGTATCTGACGATTCTCTGTATGAGTGCTGGGTAGGAGGAAACTTCGTTAAAGAAGGTGAAGATGCAGGTAAATGGCTGGCTGACTACCTGGAAGCACAGGGACGCGGCGACGAAGACATCAATCTTGTTACCATTCAGGGAACCATTGGTGCATCCGCTCAGGTTGGACGTACAGAGGGCTTTGGAAATATTTTGGCAGAGCACGAAAACTGGAATATGCTGGATATGCAGTCCGGTGAATTTACACAGGCAAAGGGCCAGGAAGTTATGGAATCCTTCCTGAAATCCTATGATGATATTGATGTAGTTGTTTGTGAGAATGACAACGAAGCATTTGGTGCGATCGACGCGATCAAGGCTGCCGGAAAGACCTGCGGACCGGAAGGCGACATCATTGTTATTTCCTTTGACGCTGTGAAAGCTGCTTTTGAAGCTATGATCGCAGGTGACTTAAACGCGGCATTTGAGTGCAACCCGCTTCATGGACCACGTGTAGACGAAATCATCCGGAAACTGGAAGCTGGCGAAGAGGTTGATAAGATTCAGTATGTTGATGAAGCATATTTTGATACTTCTATGGATCTTGAAAGCATTATGGCAGAACGTGCATATTAATCAGCTTCATAACCAGAAACGAATAACAGCGTGAAGAAAAAAAGACAGGGAGGGCAGAGGCGGCAAAGACCTCTGTCCTCCCTCTTTTTATTTAAGCCGGGCAGAATCGCGCCTGGCGGGAAATCAGAAAGAGAGGCGGGAGCATATGGAATCAGGCGTAGTTCTTACCATGAGGAATATCTGTAAGACGTTCCCGGGCGTAAAAGCTCTGCAGAATGTGGATTTTACTCTTCGGAAGGGAGAAATTCACGCTCTGATGGGAGAAAACGGAGCCGGCAAATCTACATTGATCAAGGTTTTGACGGGTGTGGAGGAATTTGAAACAGGCGAAATTAAAATTGAGGGAAAAGACGGAGTGATTGTGAACAGATCTCCGCAGGAAGCCCAGATCAACGGAATCAGCACAGTTTACCAGGAGGTAAACCTGTGTCCGAATCTGTCTGTGGCAGAAAATCTTTTTATTGGACGCGAGCCGAGGAAGGGCGGTTTGATTGACTGGACAGCAATGAAAAGGCAGGCCTCCGAGCTGCTGGAAGGCCTGGATATTCATGTAGATGTATCTTCGGCAGTTGAAAATTATTCAATTGCTGTCCAGCAGATGCTTGCCATTGCCCGTGCAATGGATATGTCTGCAAAGGTTCTCATCCTGGATGAGCCGACTTCTTCACTGGATGATGATGAAGTGGAAAAATTGTTTGTATTGATGAGACGTCTGAAAGAGCAGGGCGTGGGCATCATTTTTGTGACACATTTCCTGGAGCAGGTATATGCAGTCTGCGACAGGATTACGGTCCTCAGAAACGGTACGCTGGTGGGTGAGTATAGAGTAGAGGAGCTTCCTCGTGTACAACTGGTTGCGAAGATGATGGGGAAGGATTTTGATGATCTGGCATCCCTGAAAAAAGAAGGCGAAGCGACGAGGGTCAGCGAAGAGGTGGTTATTGAGGCGAAAAAGCTGGGCCATAAGGGTACGATTCGTCCGTTTGACCTTACGGTTCATAAAGGGGAGGTGATCGGTCTTACCGGTCTTCTCGGCTCCGGGCGTTCTGAACTGGTTCGTGCTGTCTACGGTGCGGATAAGCCGGATGAGGGCGAGTTATTTGTAAAAGGAAAGAAGCTTCAGGTAAATGCGCCTATCGAGGCGATGATGAGCGGCATGGCTTACCTTCCGGAAAACCGAAAGGAAGAAGGAATCATTGCAGACTTGTCCGTGCGTGAGAATATCATTATTGCCTTGCAGGCAAAACGCGGTATGTTCAGGCTTCTGAGCAGGAAGGAACAGGAAGAATTCACAGATAATTACATCAAGGTTCTGCAGATAAAGACAGCAGATCGTGGAACGCCGGTCAAACAGCTTTCCGGCGGTAATCAGCAGAAGGTAATTCTGGGAAGATGGCTTCTGACAAATCCGGATTTCCTGATTCTGGATGAGCCTACCCGCGGGATTGATATCGGTACAAAGACAGAGATTCAGAAGCTGGTTCTGGAGCTGGCGGAAAAAGGAATGAGCGTGGTATTTATTTCCTCGGAGGTAGAGGAAATGATACGTACCTGCAGCCGTATGGCAGTTCTCAGGGACGGAAGCAAGGTTGGCGAGCTTGAAGAATCTGAGCTGAACCAGTCCTCGATTATGAAGGCAATTGCGGGAGGTGTAGAATAATGAATAAGCTGAAAAAAATCACACAGTTCCGTCTGTTCCTGCCGCTGCTGTGTCTGGTGCTGGTGCTTTTGGTCAATCTGGTTACAACACCTGACTTTTTTGCAATCAGTGTACGTGACGGAATGCTTTACGGATACATTATTGACGTTATCAACCGTGCCAGCGAGCTGGTAATTCTGGCAGTCGGCATGACACTTATGGTTGCGGCTTCCGGCGGTACCGATATTTCCGTAGGCGCGGTTATGGCAGTGGCAGCAGCGATTGTCTGCAATGTACTTTCCGGCGGACAGCAGTCTGTAACAGAGTACAGCAATCCCTATATTCTTGGTGTTCTTGCCGGAATCGCGGTAGCGGCAGTCTGCGGGTGCTTTAACGGATTTCTGGTTGCCAGGCTGAAGATACAGCCGATGATCGCAACCCTGATACTGTTTACGGCAGGCAGAGGTATTGCACAGTTAATTACAAACGGCCAGATTACGTATGTGCGTGTGGACCATTATAAGGTGCTGGGCTCCAGTATTCAGGGACTGCCTCTTCCGGTGCCGTTTTTTGTGGCTTTGATCGTAGTGGTACTGACTATGGTAATTTTGAAACGTACGGCTCTTGGAATGTATATTGAGGCAGTTGGAATTAACTCCAGGGCTTCCCGTCTGGTAGGCCTGAAATCATCCAAGATTATTTTCCTGACCTATCTGTTCGGCGGAATTATGGCCGGCATTGCAGGGCTGGTAGCCAGCTCCCGTATTTACTCGGCAGATGCCAATAACATTGGTTTGAACATGGAGCTGGATGCGATTCTTGCAGTTGCTCTGGGCGGCAACTCCCTGGGCGGCGGGAAATTTTCTCTTATGGGCTCTGTAATCGGCGCTTATACGATTCAGGCTTTGACAACGACTCTGTATGCAATGCATGTATCCTCAGACCAGGTGCCTGTTTATAAAGCGATCGTAGTTGTTATCATTGTGTCCTTACAGTCTCCTCAACTGAAGAAATGGATCAGTAAAAGGAAGCTGGGCAAAAAAGCAGTAAGCGGAAATGGGGTGGCATAAGATGGGAGCAAAATCACAGAAAGTAAAAAGAAAAATTAATGGAAATTCCTTCCTGCTTTTGATTACGATTGTCTTATTTTTTGTTATGTACATAGCAGGCGTTATCATTTTTAATGAGCAGGGCTTCGGGAAAGTACAGAACTTTTTGAATCTCTTTATTTCCAATGCCGGGCTGATTGTTATTGCTTCCGGTATGACGGTAGTCATGATTACAGGCGGCATTGATATTTCAGTAGGTTCTTTAGTTGCCCTTACCTGTATGGTGCTTGCATGGACTATGGAAATGAAGGGAATGGGTGCAATTGCCGCAACCATTCTGGTATTGCTCATGGGTGTTGTGTTCGGACTGGTACAGGGCTTTTTGGTTGCCTACCTGAATATCCAGCCGTTTATCGTAACCCTGGCCGGCATGTTCTTTGCAAGAGGTATGACGGCGATCGTTTCTACAGATATGATCAGTATTACCAATGAAACCTTTCTTGCATGGGCAAAATATAAAATTTATTTCCCGTTTGGCGGATATATGAACAGAAAAGGCGTTATGATCTATCCGTACATCTATCCCAGTGTAGTGGTCGCAATGATCGTTCTGGTATTGGTTTTTGTAATGCTGCGTTATACCAAATTCGGACGTTCCATTTATGCAGTGGGCGGAAATGAACAGTCTGCGCTTTTAATGGGTCTGAACGTTAAGAGAACAAAACTGAAGGCATACGTTCTGAGCAGTACTCTCTGCGGTCTGGGAGGCTTTCTGTTCTGTCTGAACACCTGTGCAGGTTTCGTAGAGCAGGCAAAGGGTTTGGAAATGGATGCGATTGCATCCGCGGTTATCGGCGGTACGCTGCTGACAGGCGGTGTCGGAAATGTATTTGGTTCCCTGTTCGGTGTATTGATCAAGGGTACCATTGAAGCATTTATTACATTCCAGGGTACTTTGTCCTCCTGGTGGACCAGAATTACGATCGCCGTACTTCTGTGCTTCTTCATCGTTCTTCAGAGTATTTTTGCAGCTATTAAAGAAAAGGGAAAGCATTAAGCAGAATTTGATCACCCGGGGGTTTTCTCCGGGTGATTTTTGTAAAAACAACTTGTACATACGTACGTACAAGTTGTAGCATAAAGAAAGGAGGGAAGAGAGATGACTGAAGCGGGAAAACCAAAATATTTTACATTAATGGAACAGTTAAAAAGCGATATTTTGTCCGGAGATATTCGGCCCGGACAGAAGCTTCCTTCAGAAAATGAGCTTTCTTCCCAATATTCGCTGAGCCGGCATACGGTGCGGAAGGCCCTTAATATTCTGGCACAGGAAGGCTATGTGGAAGCATTTCATGGAAAAGGTACCTTCTGCTCCGAAAACATACGCCATATGCGAAAGTCAAAAAACATTGCGGTTGTTACGACTTATATTTCCGATTATATCTTTCCGAGGCTGATTCAGGGGATGGATAAGGTATTGTCCCGGAACGGGTATAGTATTATTCTGAAAAATACCGGAAACAGCCGACAGAAGGAAGCAAAATGTCTGGAGGAGCTGCTTAAGAAGGATATCGACGGCCTGATCATTGAGCCAAGCAAAAGCCAGTTGATCTGCCGCCACAGGAGCATATACCGGAACTTTGAGAAATATGGAATCCCCTATATTTTTATTCAGGGAATTTATATGGAAATGAAGGAGCATCCGCATATTCTTATGGATGATGCAAGAGGGGGATATCTGGTTACAAAGTATCTGCTGGATACGGGCCACCGGAGAATTGCAGGTTTTTTTAAGGCGGATGATATTCAGGGGATCGAACGGCATAAGGGCTATGTATGGGCCTTGCAGGAAGCAGGAGTACCCTATAACCCGGATGATGTGGTATGGTTCCATACCGAAGACCGCAAACATAAGCCGGCCATGATGGCGAGGTTTATGGCAGAGAGCGGGAAGCTGCCGGAGGGAATTGTATGCTACAATGACCAGATTGCAGTGCTGGTTATGGAGGAACTGGAAAGTCAGGGGATTCGGATTCCGGAAGAAATATCAGTGACCGGATATGACAATTCCCTCTATGCACAGAGAGGCAATGGAATTACAACGATTGCACATCCGCAGGAGAAGCTGGGAGAAATGGCGGCGGAGCTGATACTGGAGAAGCTGAACGGTGTTTCGGAAAACGACAGTCATGTGGAACGGCTGATCCGGCCGGAGCTGATCGTCCGCGGCTCCTGCAGAAGCCGGCTGTAGAATAAGAACAGAATTGCGGCTGGTGAAATAGTAGGTAATTAACATTATTATAAATTTTAGGAGGATTACAACATGAAAACAGGAAGAGATTACAAGTTTTGGTTCTGTACAGGCTCTCAGGATCTGTATGGAGATGAGTGCCTGAGAAAGGTTGCGGAGCATTCCGGAATTATTGTGGAGGAGCTGAACAAATCCGGCGTGCTCCCATTTGAAGTTGTATGGAAGCCAACACTGATCACAAACGAACTGATCCGTAAGACCTTCAATGAAGCAAATGCAGATGAGGATTGTGCAGGCATTATCACCTGGATGCACACCTTCTCCCCGGCAAAATCCTGGATTTTGGGCTTAAAAGAGTACAGAAAGCCTCTGTGCCATCTGCATACACAGTTCAATGAGGAGATTCCGTATGACACCATTGATATGGATTTCATGAATGAAAACCAGTCTGCGCACGGCGGAAGAGAGTATGGACATATTGTGACCCGCATGGGTATTGAAAGAAAAGTCATTGTAGGACACTGGGCAGACAGAAAGGTACAGATGAGACTGGCGTCCTGGATGCGCACGGCCATTGGTATTATGGAAAGCAGCCATATCCGTGTATGCCGTGTTGCGGATAACATGAGAAACGTAGCAGTTACCGAAGGCGATAAAGTGGAAGCACAGATCAAGTTCGGCTGGGAAATTGATGCTTATCCGGTAAATGAAATTGCAGAATATGTACAGGATGTGAAAAAAAGCGATATTGATGTTTTGGTCGAAGAATATTATAATAAATATGAAATTCTTCTTGAGGGACGTGACCCGGAGGAATTTAAACGTCATGTAGCAGTTCAGGCAGGAATCGAAATTGGCTTTGAGAAATTCCTGGAAGAAAAGAATTACCAGGCAATTGTTACACATTTTGGTGATTTAGGAGCGCTTCAGCAGCTTCCCGGCCTTGCAATCCAGAGATTGATGGAAAAAGGCTATGGTTTCGGAGGTGAAGGCGACTGGAAGACTGCCGCTATGGTGCGTCTGATGAAAATCATGACAGCCGGTGTGAAGGATGCAAAAGGAACATCCTTTATGGAAGACTATACATATAATCTCGTTCCCGGGAAAGAGGGAATTCTGCAGGCCCATATGCTTGAGGTATGCCCGTCCGTTTCCGAAGGCAAAATCGGCATCAAAGTATGCCCGCTTTCCATGGGTGACAGAGAAGACCCGGCAAGACTTGTATTTACATCTAAGACAGGTCCGGCAATCGCCGCATCTCTTGTGGATCTGGGAGACCGTTTCCGTCTGATCATCAATGAAGTAGAGTGTAAGAAGGTAGAAAAACCGATGCCGAAGCTTCCGGTAGGTACTGCATTCTGGACTCCGCAGCCGGATCTGGCAACAGGTGCGGAAGCATGGATTCTGGCAGGCGGTGCACACCATACTGCATTCTCTTATGACCTGACTGCCGAACAGATGGGAGACTGGGCAAATGCCATGGGAATCGAAGCTGTTTACATTGACAAAGACACAACGATCCGCAATCTGAAAAACGAGCTGAGATGGAACAGTATCGCTTACAGATAAGCGGGCGGATGCGGAATTGTATCCGGCAAAGCCGGATATCACAGAAAATGTTGGAGGATTTACAATGGGTGTAAACGAAGCAAAAGCAGCAATACAGAACAATAAAACTGCACTCGGTATTGAATTTGGTTCTACCAGAATCAAAGCGGTTCTGGTCAATGACAAAAATGAGCCGATTGCATCAGGAAGCTATGATTGGGAAAATAAATACGTAAACGGTGTTTGGACTTATGATCTGGAGGATATCTGGAAAGGTCTGCAGGGCAGCTACCGGAATATGGCTGAGGATGTTGAGGACAAATACGGAGTTGAGCTTACCAGTATAGGGGCATTTGGCGTCAGTGCCATGATGCATGGCTATATGCCGTTTAATAAAGACGGTGAGCTTATGGTTCCTTTCCGTACCTGGAGAAACAATATCACAGGCGAAGCTTCCGGGAAATTAATGGAGCTTTTTCATTACAATATTCCGCAGAGATGGAGCATCGCTCATCTTTACCAGGCAATTCTGAACGGAGAAGAGCATGTAAAGGATATTGATTATATTACAACACTGGAAGCTTACATACACTGGAAGCTGACAGGAAGAAGAATCCTTGGAATCGGAGACGCAGCGGGTATGTTCCCGATCAACAGTGCGACGAAGGATTACAATGAAGAAATGCTGCAGAAATTTGACGGGCTGGTGGCGCCATACGGATTTCCGTGGAAGCTGCGTGAAATTCTGCCGGAGGTTATGGTGGCAGGACAGGAGGCCGGCTGTCTGACAGAGGAAGGCGCAAAGCTTCTGGATGTGACCGGCAGGCTGAAAGCCGGAATTCCTATGTGCCCGCCGGAAGGTGATGCGGGAACCGGAATGGTAGCGACCAACAGCGTGAAACAGCGAACCGGAAATGTATCTGCGGGAACCTCTGTATTTGCAACAATTGTTTTGGAAAAGGAGCTGTCCAGGGCATATACGGAAATCGATATGGTTGCGACACCCGCAGGTGATCCGGCAGCAATGGCGCATTCCAATAACTGTACCTCTGATCTGAATGCATGGGTGAATGTATTTAAGGAATTTGCAGAGGCAATGGGTATGGAAGTGGATATGGACAAGCTGTTTGGTACCCTGTATAATAAGGCAATGGAAGGCGATGCAGACTGCGGCGGGCTTTTGTCCTACTGCTATTTCTCCGGTGAGCATATGACCGGCTTTGAAGAGGGCTGTCCGTTGTTTGTACGCTCTCCCAAAAGCAAATTCACACTTGCAAACTTTATGAGAAATAATCTGTATACCTGCCTTGGCGCAATGCGCGTAGGGCTGAATATCCTGACAGAAAAAGAAAATGTGAAAATTGACAAGCTGTTAGGTCACGGAGGTCTGTTCAGGACCGAAGGTGTGGGCCAGCAGATTCTGGCGGATGCGGTAAATGCTCCGGTGTCCGTGATGTCCACCGCAGGCGAAGGCGGTGCATGGGGAATTGCCGTCCTTGCTTCTTATATGGTAAATAAAGAGGAAGGTGAAACTCTTGAGCATTTCCTGGATGAAAAGGTATTTGCCGGAAATGAAGGAAGCACTCTGGAGCCAAAAGCGGAGGGTGTGGAAGGATTCCATGTATTTATGGAGAGGTATCTGAAGGGAATCCCGATCGAGAGAGCAGCAGTAGATTCCAAAATCTGGTAAAATTTGATATGTCAATGAGATGCCCCGGCAGGAATGCCGGGGTACTTTTTTCTATATAATTATTCTCCATAAATGAAAAATCAGGAAAAGTAAATACTATTGTATAGATGATAATAATGATAGTTGAAAGGAGAATTGTGATGGAACATTTCATTAGACAGGAAATGCTTGAAGAGTTTCGGAAAAAATTATGGGAGGAGGAGAAGTCCGGAGCAACTGTGGAAAAGTATATCCGCGATCTGGAGGCATTTTACAGATTTATGGGAGAGGGCGGAAATGTCACAAAGGAAGTGATGATTTCCTATAAAGAATATATCACCGGAAAATACGCACCCTCAAGCGTCAATTCCATGCTGGCCGCTGTGAATACGTTCCTGAGGAGAATGGGATGGCATGAATGTACAGTTAAGGCCCTGAAAATACAGAAGGAAGCGTTCAGAAGCCAAAAAAAGGAGCTGACTAAGGAAGAATATTACAATCTGCTGGAGGCTGCAAAGCGTAAAGGAAATATGAGGCTGTATCTGATGATGGAGACCCTGTGTGCAACGGGAATCCGCATCAGTGAGCTGCGCTGTATTACGGTGGAGGCTGTCCGGGCCGGATATGCGACGGCGTGCAGCAAAGGAAAGCGGCGAACCATTCTTCTGCCTTCAGTGCTCTGCCGGAAATTGCGAAAGTATGTGAAAGAGCAGCAAAAAAAGGAGGGGATGATTTTTGTTACAAGAAGTGGAAATGCGGTGGACAGAAGTAATATTGTTCATGATATGAAAAAGCTCTGCGAGGAGGCAGGGGTTCCCAGGGAGAAAATTTTCCCTCATAATCTGCGCCATCTCTTTGCAACCACTTATTACCGTAAGAAAAAGGATATTACGCACCTGGCTGACCTGCTGGGACATTCAAATATCAACACGACCAGGATTTACACCCTTGAAAGCGGTGAGGAGCATGCTCGTCAGATCAACGTATTGGGGCTTGTGATCTGATATGGTAATATAAAAACCACATAATGTTTGTTATGTGGTAAATGATTCATACATATGTATCTGTAGGTAACAAAATTTATTATAACAGACTGCTGTTTTAAATGCAAGCTTTATCGTGCACTTTTTGGTGCACTATTTTTGATGCAATTTTATCCGGTTTTCGGAGAGGATTTTTATAAAATACAAGACAAAAAGACCGGAAGGAGGGTTTTTCCGGCCTAAAAAGAATGCTGGATGTTTCTGTTGAAAATCCGGATGCATTCATTCGGATAAAATATCGTTTCAATCGGTTATTGTGATAAAAGGACTGCTGTGGGCGGTCCTTTTGTTTTGGGCAGGGAGTGTATTACCACATAACAAACATTATGTGGTTTTTTACCACATAACAAACATTATGTGGTAGCGGAATAGCTGCTGTGTGCGGAGGCCGTTTTGAAAGTATGCATTCTGTCATCAAATGTATCTGGAATTAGCAAATGCAGATGCAAATAAACAAAGGGGGAGAATGTCGAATGCTTAAAAAAAGAAAAAGAGTTTTGGCAATCCTGACAGCACTGGCTATGATGGTGTCCCTTACATGCAGCAGTGGTTATCTGATCCTGGCGGAGGATATGGTTGCCACAGGACAAGGCTTAACGGATGAAGAGCTGTCAGAGCCCCGGCAGCCCGGGCCGGAGAAACAGGAGGAAAGTGAATCTGTGCATCCGGGGGATCAGGCTGCGGAGGGCGAAGGCCATGAAGCTGATGAAGGCTCTGACAGTAGTCCGGGCGATAATGGAGGGGGCCATGATCCCGAAGAGGAATGGGATCCCCAGTCCGGGCAGACTGCCGGGGAAACGAATGAGGGACAGCAGCCGGAGGATGATGAGATGCCGCTGCCTGAGGAGCAAAAGGCAGAAACGGAGGCTGAAGCACAGGAAACAAATGAAGGGCAGGATGAAATTTCAGAGCTTGTTCTGAAGGAGCAGTCAATCACTGCATCAGGAGCCTTTGTTGTCCTTCATGGACAAATGCCCGAAGGCGCTTATGCTACGGCAGTGCCTGTTCCTGTAGAAATCGAGGGTCAGGTGGTGCTGGCAGCGTATGATATTACGATTTATGATTCTGCGGGAAAGGAGTTTCAGCCGCAGGAAGGCGTAATAACTGTAGAGATCGTTAATACAGAGGTGGCACAGGCCGTGAATTCTGACGAGGAGATTTCTGTGTACCATATGGAAACTGCCGGTGCAGTACCTCAGGAGGTTGCGGGTGTGCAGCCGACCGCTTCGGGAGTAACGTTTGATGCCGAAGGGTTTTCTATTTATGTGGTGACAATGCCGGAAACGCACTTTACGGTTACATACAATTTTTATGCAGCTTGGGATGCGGGCGAGCCCCTGAATACACAGATTCTTTCCCAGGGGGAAGCACTCCAGGAGCCAAAGAGTCCAGAGAATACAGCTAATCAGGTGTTTTTGGGCTGGTATGATGAAGAAGGCAATAGGTTCACCGACTTTGGAAAAACAGAGGAAGCTGTGACGGAGAACAGTGTTATAAACCTTTACGCCGGATATGAATATGCCTACTACGTATTCTATAAAGACGGGAGCGGGGAGAACAGTAAAGTACTTTATACTCAAAAGTATGGGGACAAGGCAGCGATTGTGACAAGTGACGTACCGTTTCTGGTGGAAACGGGAAAGGCACTTGTTGGCTGGTCGACTGAGCCGAATGCTGAGCAGCCTATGACGGGGCTGATGATAGACGGTGCGGATGTAACGTTATATCCGGTTGTCAAGGATGCTCACTGGATAACCTACGACTCCCAGGGCGGCTCGTCTGTGGAGCCATCATACGTAGAGGTAGGTAAAGTGACTGAGATGCCGGAGGAAGCACCGGTTCGCAAGGGCTATGAATTTGACGGATGGTATACGGAGGCTGTGTGTACGGCTTTATTTAGTTTCGGGGAGCCGCTGTCGGAGGATATCACCTTATATGCGAAGTGGAAACCCGCAAATACCAGCTATACGGTCATCTTCTGGAAGCAGCAGGTTACAGATTCCAGGAACGCCGGGGATGAAGAGAAAAAGTACGATTATGAGTCCAGTGAAATAAGGACGGCGTATACGGGGACTACTGTAAATGTGCAGGATGCGGACAAAAAGAAGGATTATGTGGGCTTTCAGTATAATGCGGCAAAACAGTTGTCTGCGGAGGTGGCTGCTGATGGCAGCACTGTGCTGAACGTTTATTACGATCGGAAGCTGATAACCTTCAGGTTTATGACCCAAAGCGGGCGGAGCTGGAGCGAGAGGGAAAGCTATTCCGGACTGTATGGTTCGACTTTGGCTGCGAATGAGTATACATGGCCTACGGACATGAGCTGGAGTTATAATAGTAATTCCGGTGCAAATACACCGAATAACACAACTCGGACAATGACATATCTGGATGCGTTTCTGATAGACCAGGTGGTCACTGATAAAAATGCTTCAGAGGTATATTTTTTCGGTAACAGGCAAAGCAGCAATGTAATTATACATTATAAGGAGTCTCTGACGGATAACCAATACGAGAATGGTGTCCAAACCTATGGACCCAACGGAGGTTTTTTATTAACGAATAAATTTGTCGGCTTTACTGTCAGCGCATGGAGAATGCACAAATGGGGTAGCTGGAGCCAATGGAAGGAATGTACAGTAAACCAGGAAACTGGTTCGGAATGGAGTAAACTGGAAATCCGCCATAAGCGAAACAGCTACAGCCTGGACTATATGAATGGAAGCGCCGGGATTGTCAGGACAGAGAGCGTGAAGTATGAGCAGTCACTTGCGCAATACGGCAGTTACCAGCCGGAGAATCGCCCGGATGGCGTGCCGGCGCACTTCCTGTTCTCAGGCTGGTATAAGGACAAGGAATGCACTGAGCGATTTGATTTTACACAGACCATGCCTGCTAACAACCTGGTAGTTTATGCAAAGTGGGCACCGCAGATGGTGACGGTCAGCTTTGATACGGCGGGAGGCACGACGATTCCGGGGCAGACATTTGATGCAGGACTGCCTGTGACAAAGCCGGAAAATCCCACACGGGAAGGCGGATACATCTTTGCCGGATGGACAAGAAACGGTCAGCCGTTTAATTTTGCTACAGAAATCTTTGAGGACACGACACTGACGGCACAGTGGCTCAGTGAAGCAAGGTACACGGTAAGCTACCATCCGAACGGCGCTGTAGATGCTTCCGGCACACCTGTCTCAGATAATCATACAGATTCTGAAACGTATGCAGGCGGTGCAGAAGCAAAGCTTCTTCCAGTGCCGGAGGGCTGGAATGCACCAGACCAGGAGGATGGGTTTATCTGCTGGAATACAGAAGAGGACGGTAGCGGAAACGACTGTTATCCGGGAGGTACCTACACCATGCCGGATGCGGATGTGGTATTGTACGCAAAATGGGCTCCCTGCCGCAAGACCACCCTGACGTATGATTATAACGGGGGAGCCGATGCCGGAGGGCAGGCGTCTGCAACGGTTCCTATTGATGTACCGAATGATAAGTATGTTATTCAGAAGGATGGCACGGGTCTGATACGTGATGGTTATGTATTTACAGGCTGGTCTGTCTCTGCAGACGGAAGCGCAGGACTGCTGCAGCAGGGAGATAGTATCCAGGTGGATACGCTCGGGGCAGTAGGTGCAAACGTCTTGTATGCAATATGGCAGAAGCTTATAACGGTGACAGTGAGCAAAAGGGTTGAAGGAAATATGGGTGATACAAACAGAGTATTCAATTTTGAATATAGCGTAGAGCCCCCTGAGAGCCGAAAACAGCAGGACAGCGCACAGACAGGTACACTGCAGTTGAGTCACGGCCAGTCCGCAACAATTCCGAACGTGCTTCCGGGCAGCCGCATTACGGTTACAGAGACAAGTGCTGCCGCAGAGGGATATATAACAAAGGTCATGGTAGGAGAAGCTTCTTATAACAGTAATACACATACCGTAGACAACCTTACCGGTGATATTACGTTTGCATTTACTAATACGAAACACGTAAACCCGCCGACAGGACTATCAGACAATGCCGTGCCTTTTGCAGCTATGGTACTTTCGGCGCTGGCTGCAGCAGTGTTCTTCTTTGCCCCGCGCCGCAGAAAATTTTAAAATATGAAAAAGATAAGACCAGAGGCCGGGAACAAAAAGTCGGCCAGACCGCAAAACATATGTGCCGCGCAGACACAGGCCGGTCCCGGGCGGACCGGACAGACTGCGGGGATATGGAACCGGAAGGGAAGAAAACACAGGCAGAAGCAGCAAATATTTATCATTAAATCCTTTTTACAGCGATTTACAGCACTGGCGGTGCTTTTGTGGGTGCTTTTTGGATTTGTATTTGGGATTGCCCCCCTGGCAAATGCAGATATGGAACCAAGTATCCATGCAGGTGACGTGATGCTGTATTATCGCCTGGAAAAGACGTTTCATATAGGAGATGCCGTAATGGTGAAAAAGGATGGTTCGGAATACACCGCGCGAATCGTGGCACAGGGCGGCGACACTGTAGAAATCACCGCACAGTCCGAATTAAAGGTGAACGGCAGCATTGTGGTGGAAAATGATATCTTTTATACCACCCCGAAATATGAGACGGATATCACTTATCCATTGACGCTGGACGATAATGAATATTTCCTTCTGTGCGATTACCGGGAGGGGGCAAAGGACAGCCGCTATTTTGGCCCGGTAGGAAGAAGAGAGATAAAAGGAAAAATTATTACCGTTCTTCGGCGTTCGGGAATATAAAATTTATAATTTTAATAATCAGGAGGATATGACAATGAAAGCAAAAACAATCAAACGTATGGCAGCTATTATATTGGCAGGAAGTATGATGGCGGGAATGAGCACAAGCGCCATGGCGGATCCGCAGCAGGCAACAATTACAAAGAAAATTACCAAAGAGGCAAATGATTATGCTCCGAATACGACATTCACATTCTCAGTCGCACCAGGAACGGCAGTGGATGCCGGGGAGGGTCAGGATGCCATCTATGCAGGACCTGCAGGCGGTGTGTATTTTGCAGAGGGTGCGGGAACCATAAGTTCGGTTCCGGACAGCAGCGATATTGGCGAAACCACGACAGAGGTGGGTTCAACCCAGATATCAATTGATGCATCCATGTTCCCGGGGCCCGGCATCTACCGTTATATGGTGACGGAAAGTGCCGGCACCTATGAAGGCGTTACATATACAGGTGTGTCAAAGAATTTTGATGTGTACGTGAACAGTGAGAAGCAGGTTTATGCATATGCATTCGTTGATCCGTCAGCAGAAGGGGGAAAAGATGACGGAGTATTTACAAATAGTTATGATGTAAAGGATTTGACGATCAGTAAAACTGTGGAAGGAAACCAGGGTGATAAGACTAAGGCATTCAGCTTTACCATTCAAGTGTCCGGCGCAGACGGAGAGCAGTATTATGTGACATTCAGCGATAACCGTGAGGCAGTCACTCTGAATGGCACATCAATGACAATTACGCTGGCAAACGGTCAGACTGCAACCATCCATGGTTTATCAGGAACTGACACATATACAGTCACCGAGGATGATTACAGCAGAGATGGATATCTGACAAAATTTGACAATGAGAAGACAAATACCAAGAGCGGAACTATTTCCGGCGATACAACGGTAAGTGTCGTAAATACAAAGAATGCGACAACACCGACGGGTATCGTAATGGATATTGCACCATATCTTGTGATGATCCTTGCGGCAGTTGTTCTGGCATTCGTATTTCTCCGCAAAAGAAGCTGCACAAAATAGTAAACTTAGCTAAAAATCCGGAATAGGAGGCAGGAAGGATGAAGGCGGCTGTATTTCTGGCACGGCTGGGAAATAAAATCATCAGTTTGACGGCAGGTTTATTGATTGTGGTTATGCTGCTGTACGGTGGGTATTCTCTTTGGGACACAGCCATGCTGTATAAGGGCGCCTTCACCTCCGGCGATCTGCTGAAATATAAGCCTGACCAGGACGGCTCGGATGGATTGACGCTGGCCCGGCTTAAGGAGATCAACCCGGAGGTATGCGGATGGCTTACGGTAGACGAAACCAATATTGATTATCCTGTGGTACAGGGAAAAACGGATATGGACTATATTAATAAAGACGTGTACGGAGAGTTTTCCCTGTCCGGGTCTATCTTTCTGGACAGCCGGAATACTGCGGATTTCTCCGACGGCTATAATCTTATATATGGTCATCATATGGCGAACGGGGCAATGTTCGGGAATATTGTGGATTTTACAAAAAAGGACTATTTCGGGAAGCACGGAACGGGAAGCCTGTACCTGCCGGATGGCAGTACGTATGCCATTTCCTTTTTTGCCTGCATAGAGACAGATGCCTTTGATGAGATGGTTTATCTGACAGACTCCTGGAAGGAGGCGGATTTAAGTCCGCTGCTGGGCTATGTCCGGGAAAAAGCTGTACAGTACCGGGATATCGGGCTTACGGCACAGGATAAGCTGGTTGCCCTGTCCACATGTGCGGAGGCGGAGACAAATGGCCGCGTGATATTATTCGGGCGGCTGAAAAGAAATGATTAGGAATGCAATCCAAAAGGGATATCCCAGAGGACAGGAAGGAGGTGCATGAGAGATGAAAAGTTGGAAACGGTTAAGTGGCCTTATGGGTATTCTTATGCTGGCGGGCGCGCTGATCTTTCCGGGCCGGGTCATGGCAGAGGGGAGAGAATGCACGGTTTCTATCCCCGTATCCATGGAAGTAAAAAATGCCCCGGAAAATGCCGCCATAATGACGCAGATTGTTATAACGGCGGAGGAACCGGGTACACCGATGCCCCAGGTGACGTCATTGATGCTTGAAGGCGGAGGGGCTGCCGGGTTTGGACCAATTACATATCTGACTCCCGGCGATTACCGTTATGTGATCTCACAGGAAGCCGGGGAAGAAGACTATATATACGACAGCTCTGCTTACCGGGTTACGGTGAGGGTCGTAAATCAAAACGATGGCACACTGGCAGCAGAAGTCTGGGCGGTCAGGAATGGTACTGAGGATAAATCGGACGAGATTCGCTTTGAAAACGAATATAAGGCACCGGATATCACTGTCACACCGAAGCCTACGGTTACACCAGAACCTACAGTTACAACGAAGCCTGCGGACAGGACGGAGGTGTCCGTGATACCGAAAGGAAGCGGAAAGAAGACGGAGAGTGTTAAGACAGGGGATGAGACACCTGTTTCAATGTATGTAGTTCTTTTTGTACTATCAGCCCTGGCTGCAGCCGCCGTATGGCGGAAGCGGTCAAAAATGTAAGACCAAAAAGGGGCTGTCGGGAAATAGGCAGCCTCAAGCAGGGAAGGGTGACATGCGCTGGGTGCGTGCCGTAGACCGCATCGTGGAACTGTGCAGGAGGAACCTGGCATTCCGTTATACGTTTGTCTGGCGCGGCAGCATCAACTACCATCTTACCAGCCTGCTGGATACGATAGATGCCCTTTATGCAAAGTACAATACCCTCCTGCATGATAACGGGTATGGCCTGAAATATGACCTTGGGTGTAGAGCGGCATATTATATTACTCAGCGGCGACGCAGTCGCCGCAAATCAGTATCTTCATATCAAATAAAGTGTTTACGAGAGTGTGCATCCGGGTACGGCACACTTTTTTCTTTGCTGTTTTTCGTGTAAGATGGTATTGCAACGATAAAAAAGGAGAAGCCCCACCGTCCAAAGTGACCTTCTCCTTCTCCAAAGCACTGTCCTGCAGAACGGGGCAGCCATCACTTTTATGATACGGGTATTTACTGTTTTTTGCAAGCTCAATGAGATATCTTTTTCTGACCGTCAGTGGCTTAAGCAGGATCTGGCCGGTTTTCGCACCTGTGACGGAGGAGGCCTGTCACACACCATTTCCCTGCGCTTCATCCTGCATGTCCTGCACGGTTATTTCCTGCACCGGAAGACGGTTGCCGCGCTCTGCAAATCCTTTGGAATCTCCCCGCCACCCTCTACGACCGGAAAAGGATGTTCCTGCGCCAGAAAGCAATATGGCTGGGAGCGCTGCCTAATCTGGAGGAAGCTGCCATTTCTTTTCCGGAAAGCATCATGAAATCGAGAAATTTGAGGGAAAACCGAACAGAAGACAACCTGAAAAAAGATCGCATCCCCAGACAGCGGGAAGGGGTTTTGCGCCAAAAATAAACAGTCCAAAGAAAAAACAAGCATATCCCACAGAAAATCGCGTCCTGAAAGGTGCGAAATTCTGCGGGGTATGCCTGTTTTGTAGTAGGGGCCTTAAAAATCGGAATTAACCGACAGCCCCGTATTTAATTTTTGGGGAAGGCCAATCCTTATCCTGTCAGCTTAGATAAAACTAATAATCCTTATTTATGGTCAGTATATCTGCTGATTTCTTAAGAAATGCATTAGCCTGATCGGGGATGAGATTAATTACGCCGGCATAAAGGATTTCGATAATTGTGCTCTCAGCAAGACGGTGTGCAACAATTGTCTTGCCAACGGTTATGTCAGAGACTGCATTGAAGAACAGCAAATCGCAATATTGTGTCATTGAGGATTTTACAGATTGTGTAATTCCAATCGTAAAGGCCTTTGAAGCATGAGCAATGCATACTGCTTTGTTGACATGGCGGGTTCTTCCGGAATGGGAAATAGCAATGACAACATCATCTGGCTGTATGAGTGACGCATTAATCATCTGCATGTCAGCATCGGCATCAAAAATACAGACGATACCGATACGGCGGAATCGATAGTAGGCACACAGACATGGGATAAGCGCATCGCCAATACCGAAAAGGAAAAGACGTTTTGCTTTTGCTATATAATTTATAGCAGTCTGAAAGTTCTCAGACGAGTTTAATTCCATGGTACGTTGCAGAGTATTGATGTAAAGCTCACTAATATTTTGCGTAAGATCTTCAATAGATGCCTGCTTTTCAATCTGTACCGTATTTATCGTATTTTCTGAGGGGAAGGGATGCGTAGCAAGCATTTCTTTTGCCTGGGCAAAGCCGGAACAGCCCAGTTTTTTGCAAAAGCGGTCAATAGAACCTTCGCTGCAATTGCATTTTTGGGCAACTTTCAGCATGGGCATAACTGCAGCATCATCATAGTGATGATAAAAATACTGTGCGATCCTCATTTCAGTATTGGATAATGTGGGCATCCACAAGTTTATGGCGGAAAAAATATTGCGGGGTGCGGCAGAGGTTATTTTAGTTGTGGTCATGGGAACTCCTTTGTGCAAAAATATTATAACTTTTGAAATACATTATAGCACACATCATTCAAGTTTGGGGAAATATCTTCGATTAAAGTTTGTTATCTCAGTAAAAAAACTCCAAAAATAGAACAAAACAATTGGAATAACGAGACGAAAACTCAATAAAAATGAATATTATTATTGAGCATAAAATATAAAAAATGGAATATTATTGTGTAATATGAATAAAAAACAATAATTAATGTTGTATTAATTGACAATTGACAACATATATACAATGGTTTATGCTCTGTAATATAAACTTTATAAAATGAGTAAAGGGTGATGAAAATGGAACGATCATTTAGGTCGAATTTAATCGATGCAATCATGGAGATAGCAAAGAAGGATCCGAAGGTAGTAGTTCTTAATGCGGATTCTGCCAGAGCATTGAGTTTAACAAAATTTACTGAGACTTATCCGGAACGAATGCTGAATGTCGGAATAAGTGAAACAGATCTGGTGGGAACTGCTGCCGGATTGGCTACAACAGGATTGAAACCGGTGATTGTCGGGTTTTCGATGTTTGTTTCGGAAAAGCCATATGAACAGCTTCGACAGGCAGTTGCATACCCGAATCTTAATGTGAAAGTTGTTGCAACGCATGCCGGACTATGCGTGGGGCAGGATGGGGCTTCGCACCAATGTCTTGAAGATATTTCTATTATGAGAACTCTTCCGAATTTTAAAGTTTTCGTGGCGGCAGACATTGCGGATGAAAAAGCAGCATTCTCCGCAATGATGGAATATGCTGGTCCGGCATATCTGCGATTGGGAAGGGATAAGGCAAATGACATTTTTTCGGATGGAAAAGTGAATCAGATTGGTGGCTCAGATTTATTAAGAGATGGAGAAGATGTTGCTCTTGTTGCCTGTGGTCTGATGGTTGAGCAGGCGATGAAGGCTGCCGATGCATTAGCAAAAGAAGGAATTCATGCAGCAGTTATTAATGCATATTGTATTAAGCCTCTTGATGAAGATCGTATACGTGAGTATGCAATCAGAACCGGTGCCATTGTTACCGCTGAGGATCATTCTGTGATCGGCGGCCTTGGAGCGGCTGTAGCTCAGTATACAGCAGCAAACTGTCCGGCGGTTGTGAGGACGATTGGTGTGAATGATACATTTGGTGAATCCGGGCTTCAGGAAGAGTTGTTTCGGAAATATGGTTTGACTTCAGAACACATCGCAGAGGAAGCGCGGATTGCAGTTAGGTTAAAGGAGGGGAAATGATGTCACGGGATATTACGGCACTTCAGATAAAGGCAAAAGAACTCCGCAGAGATGTTCTGGATATGATTTATAGTGCGCGCTCCGGTCACTTGGGCGGTTCTTTGTCGGAAATGGAAATTATGGTTGCCCTTTTTCATAATGAAATGAACTTTTCCGGTAATAATAAAAATGATCCAAACCGAGACAGACTGGTTTTGTCGAAAGGCCACACTGCTCCGGCATTGTATGTGAATCTTGCAGATGTAGGATGCTTTCCAAGAGAACGGCTTTTTGATTCCTACCGTCGCGTAGATGGACTTTTACAGGGGCATCCAAGTATGAAAACACCCGGTGTTGAAATTGCCGGGGGCTCTTTGGGGATTGGGCTTTCTGTTGCGACTGGTATGGCAATTGGAAACAGGTACCAGGATTATGAAGGACGAATTTATTGTATTATGGGTGACGGAGAAATTAATGAGGGGCAAATATGGGAGGCGGCAGCAACTGCAGCTAATTATAGTGTGGATAATCTGTGTGCTTTTGTAGATGTAAATGGGCTGCAGAACGATGCACCGACAAAAGATGTAAAAGATATGGGTGATATTGCGGCAAAATGGAATGCTTTTGGCTGGTATGTACAGGAAATTGATGGACATGATTTTAATGAAATATTTGCAGCGCTTGATCATGCACGGGCAATGAAAGGAAAGCCATCGGTTATTCTGGCGCATACGATCAAAGGCAGGGGCGTTTCTTTCATGGAAAATGTCGTGGTATGGCACGGAAAGACGCCGTCTGAAGAAGAGTACCTGAAAGCGCGAAGAGAACTTCTATAAGGGATAAAAATATGAAAATTTATATTGGCTGTGATGTTGGAACATCTAGTACCAAAGCAGTAGCAGTAGATGAAAAAGGCACGATTCTTGCCGAAGGATCGAAACGCTACGGCTTGTTTCAGAAATATAACAATTGGGCGGAGCAAAGCCCGGATACTTGGCTTGATGGAGCAATTTCTTCGATCCGTGATGTAATTGCTCAGGTTGGAGAAGAAAATATTTCAACCATATGTATTAGCGCACTATATGGCGGGACTGGAGCAATGCTGGATCAAAATATGAATCCGGTGAGACCGGCATTGATCTGGATGGATCGCAGGGCGGAAGCGGAGAGAGAATGGATCCAAAAACAGATAGGTGAGAAGAAAATCTTTGATATAACAAATAATGGAACAGATTCCTATTTCGGATATACAAAACTTTTATGGGTAAAGAATCATGAACCGGAAAATTGGCAGAAAATCCGCTGGGTTTTACCCGCGAACAGCTACATTGTTTATCGGATGACCGGCGAACTGATGGTTGATTACAGTTCTGCAGGGAACTTCGGAGGTATATATGACTATAACAAGCATTGCTGGTCCGAAGAGATGTGTGAACTTTTGGGAATTCCATCGTTCCTTATGCCGCAAAGATTCTGTAAGCCGTACGATTTGGTTGGGAATATTTCGGAGGAATATTGCGAAATGCTGGGATTGAAACATGAAGTGCAATTGTGTGCGGGTACAATCGACTGTATTTCTTCCATGTTGAGTGCAAATGCAGTGCATCCTGGCGATAATGCAGTGGTTTTGGGAACTTCCTTAAACTGGGGTGTGATTCATAAAGGTCTGTCCCGGAATGCAAATATGATTTCTATGCCATATGCAATTGAAGCAGAAAAAATCAGCTATTCATACGGTGGATCATCCACTGCCGGGGCATTACCGCGTTGGTTTGTAAGTACATTTTTAGGCAGTGAATCATCCAAGGAGTATGCTGAGATTGAGGAGCTTATCTTAAAAGAGAAAATTCCTTCCGGAAGCAATGGATTAGTTGTTCTGCCTTATTTTATGGGAGAACGAACACCGATATGGGATCAAAATGCAACAGGAGTTTTCTTTGGAATGACCCTGGCCCACAAAAAGTCACATTTGTATTTTGCATTGCTTGAATCTGTAGCGTATTCTCTGCGTCATATTATGGAATCTATGGAATTCAGCGATGAGAAGATTCAAAGGCTGGTATTGGTGGGCGGAGGCTCAAGATCGTTGATCTGGAAACAGGTCTTTGCAAATGTGACGGGATTGCCTGTGTATACTCCGGTAAACCCGGTAGAAGCACCTCTGGGTGATGCGTTTATGGCAGCGTATGCAAATGGGAGCGTCGAACATTTTGACGATATTGAAGATTGGATTGAATTTAATGAGCCGACCCTTCCGGATTTGAAAATGCACGAAAACTATGAAAGATATTATGAGATATACAAGCGACTATATCTCCAGTTAAAGGAGCTTATGGCGCTCCGCAGCCAGATTATGAAAGATAACAATCCTCGGCCGGGATTAGTATAAAAATTATTTAAATTTTAGGAGGAATTAAGATGAGAAAAAAAGTATTGGGAATTATGTTGACATCAGCAATGGCGGTAAGCATGATTGCAAATTACAGTGTATCCGCTGCTGAAACCGGTACAGAAGAAGTGGAAGCGAAGCATGATTACAGTGATTACAAACCGAAAAAAGATGAATATAAGCTGGTATTTATTCCAAAACTTGTTCATACGTGGTATGAGGGAGTTAAGACAGGTATTGATGAAGCGGTTAAAGAATTGGCAGATCAGGGTATTGCCGTTGACTATGTATGGGATGCTCCTGCAGATGCGGTTGTAACCGATCAGACCGCTAAAATGGAAGCCAATGCATCCACGCAGCCGGACGGCATTTCCGTTGCTATCATTGATCCATCAGCAGAGACTTCTGTAATCAATGAAATAATTGCAGGAGGCATTCCTGTATCTACATTTGATGTAGATGCCCCTGATTCCGACAGAGAGTATTATTGTGGGCATTCAACCAACTATCAGGACGGATATGACATGGCTAAGATTCTTGCAGATGAGCTTGGCAATGAGGGACAGGTCGCAATTCTTTCAGGTTCTCTGAGCGCCAAGAATCACATTGATCGTGTACAGGGATTTAAAGACTATATAACTGAGAATACAGACATTGAAATTGTAGATGAGCAGCCGGACAATGATTCCGTTGAAGATGCGCTTGCCATTACGGAGGGCTATCTTTCTACATATCCGGATTTAAAGGGAATATTCGGCTGTAATGGAGCAGCTCCGAACGGTGCGTGCCGGGCGATCAAAGATGCCGGGAGATCCGGAGAAATTCTTGTAGCAGGTATGACTGAGGATAAAGAAGCAGCAGAGTTTCTTCGCGATGGCACCCTGTTCTGTACTTTAAAACAGAATGTTCCGTCTTATGGTTACAACAGTGTATATAACATGATTATGATTGCAGATGGCAATGAGCCGTATGCGGTTAATGATGACATCCCTGCTGATTTTATTATGCAGGATGCGGTTGATAATTATACCTGGGACTGATGTGATTTATTACTGATTAAAAATGTAAATACCAGGAGCTTGGATGCCTAACCGCATTCAAGCTCTGATGAAAAAAGATTGGGGAATGGCAGATGGACAAATATGCTTTACAAATGGAAAAAATTACAAAGACATTTCCGGGAGTGAAGGCGCTGGATAGTGTGACAATTGAGGCTATTTCCGGTGAGATTCACGGGCTTATTGGTGAAAACGGGGCCGGAAAAAGTACGTTGATGAAAGTTCTTATGGGTATTTACAAAGCGGATGAAGGAGAAATTCTTATCAACGGCAAAGGCGTAAAAATTGGAAATCCATCAGAAGCAATCCGGCTGGGAATTGGCATGGTGCCGCAAGAATTGAATTTGAATCCATATGTAAGTGCGGCTGAGAATATTTTCCTTGGGAATGAAATTAAAACTGGAGGCAGAATTAATTGGAAAAAAATGAACGATGAAGCCGCAAGGGTTATGTTATCCGTTGGATTAGATATCAGCCCGGCTATAATCGTAAACCGCCTTAGCTCAGCACAGCAGCAATTGGTCCAGCTTTCGCGTGTTCTTGCAACGGGTGCAGAGATACTGATATTTGATGAGCCGACTGCTTCTCTTACCTCGGTTGAAGTAGCAAAATTGCTTGCTTTAATGAAAAAATTGAAAAATGAAGGCAAGACGATTATTTTTATAACCCATCATTTAGATGAACTGTTATCAACAACAGATCGTATTACAGTTATGAGGGATGGAAGAGTTGTGTCTGTGGACGAGACATCCTGCATTAGTGAAGCTGAATTAATTGAAAAGATGGCCGGTAAAAAAATGGCAGCCCAGGCAAGAGTGAACCGGGTCATTGCAAAAGATGAAGTTTTGCGCGTAGAACATTTTTCCGGAGTGAGAGAGTTTAAGAATATCAGTTTTTCAGTCAACCGGGGTGAGATATTCGGCATAGGCGGGTTAGTTGGTGCCGGACGCACCGAGTTAATTAGTGCGATTTTTGGGAGAACGAAAAAAAATGATGGAAAACTGTACCTGGAAGGCAAGGAGGTAGAAATTAAATCACCAGTAGAGGCGGTTAAAATGGGAATTGGCTTTCTTCCCGAAGAGCGCCGGGCACATGGGATTTTTCCGATTTTGTCAGTTCAGGAGAATATGGTTATGCCCATGTATTATGAACTGTTTAATGGTGGTAAAATCAATTACTCTAAGTCAAAGGAAACGGCAACAAAATATATTGATCGGATTCAGATAAAGACCCCTTCGACGGAAACACAGATAAAATCCCTGAGCGGAGGAAATCAACAGAAAGTGATTCTGGCGCGCTGGCTGGCAAAGGGCGCGAAAATTATTTTTATGGACGAGCCTACCAGAGGCGTTGATGTAAATGCAAAAGCTGAGATTTATGATTTGATTAGGCAGATGACTGAGAGCGGCATCACTGTTGTTATCGTTTCTTCAGAGCATGAGGAACTGATGCTTTTGTGTGATCGAATCATGATCATGCATGAGGGGGTACAAAAAGGGATTGTTGATTCAACGGATATAAAGACATCTCAGGATATTTTGAAAATAGCTTTAGCGTGATGGAGGAAATATGGGTAAAAAAGAGAAATTTGACATTATGAACCTGCCCACAGAATATATGATGCTGGTGGTGCTTGTAATTCTTTGTATTGTGCTAAGTGTTTTAAAACCGGCTTTTTATTCGTCGTTTAATGTATCAACATTAATTCGAACGATTTCCTGGACGACGATGGTTGCATTTGGACAAACGTTGGTATTATTAACGGGAGGAATTGATTTGTCAGTAGCCGGCATGGCTGGTATGTCGGGAATTCTTTCCGCGTGGTATATGGTTAATGCCGGGATTTCACCGGTGATTGTAATCCCGTGTGTTATTATTTTTGCATATTTCTGCGGCTGCCTTAATGGGGTTCTTATTACAAAAATGGGGATGGTTCCGTTTATTGTGACTTTGGCGAGCGGGCAGATTTTTACCGGTATCATTTATGTGATTACCCAGGGGCATCCGATCCTTGGAATACCCGCAAATGCTGTTGTACTTGGACAAGGTATGCTGTCTGGTGTAATTCCGTATCCGACAATTATTATGCTGATTTTATGTCTTGTGCTTGCATATGTAATGAAATACTTGCCGTTTGGCCGTTATGTCTATGCAGTAGGAGGAAACAGAGAAGCTGCCTGTATCGCAGGCATCAAGGTGAATGCTGTCACAATTAATGTGTATGGAATATCGGCGGTTATGGCATCTGTTGCAGGCATTCTGATTACTTGTAGACTTGGTACTGCGCAGCCTACGGTAGGTGCTGATTGGGTAATGCCTTCCGTTACAGCAGCGGCAATCGGCGGCACATCCTTAGCGGGAGGAAGAGGTACGATTATCGGTGCGCTGATTGGTGGGTGCTTTATGGGGGTTGTACAAAATGCAATTACTATTTTAGCCATTTCTGCATATTGGGAACAGGTGATTACCGGAACAATTATTTTGATTGCGATTGCAATTGACTGCATTAAGTCGAAGAGACTGAGCGCTTCATGAAAAATTCAATAGTATGGAGGAAAAATTCTTGAAAGTTGATTTTAGTAAAGTTATAGAATTAAGCCATGATATGATACCGTCAATGCCGGATAAAGAGACAAAACCGTTCGATCACTCTCCGGAAGCGGAGCCTTTTGAGCCGGATCAGAAAAAGGAAGAACATTTCCGGCTGCTTGCACAAACCTATGATGTATCGGTAATGGGAGAGAGAGGCGAACCCCATCCGGAGGGCTCCTGGTACATTTCGGGAGAAGTTTTTTTCTGGACACATTGTGGAACGCATGTGGAATTTCCGTTTCATCATGTAAAGAAAGGGCTTCAGGCACAAAATTATCCCATTGAGAACCTGATTGGAGATTGTGCGGTAGTTGATTTTACAGATAAAAAAGCCGGTGATGCGATGACTTTGAGAGAGTTCAAAGAAAGAGGACAGCACATTAAGGAAGGGGATATGGTATTTCTGCACACCGGACTGGATGCAAAATGGAGGACGGATGACTGGGAACCGTATCCGTATGTGGAACCTGATGCTATTAAATGGCTGGTAGACGAAAAGAAGATCAAAGCTATCGGGACGGATGCTACCTCTCTTGAGGACTTTACTCATAAGGATGAAAATGGTATTGATGATCAGCCGAACCACAATTATATTTTTAAACATAATTGTGCGATGGTTGAGTCCCTGACTAATTTGGATAAAATTGGGAAACGTGCATTTGTAACAATTGAACCACTAAAGATTCAGGGTATTGAAGCCTGCCCGGTTCGCATCATGGCATTTCTTGAGGGCGCATTGTTGCCGGATTGATTGAAACGGAGCAAAGACAGTGACAGGTTTTGGTGAGGGAATATATTATTCGCAGAGAAAACGGGGACGGTTATATGAAAATAGCGATAGGCTGCGACCCTAATGCGCAGCAGGCAAAAGAAGAGGCAATTATTTTTATTGCAAAAAAGGGTTACGGGGAAGTGACAGACTTTGGAAGCGAAGATCCTATATATGCAAGAGTTGCAATCCGGGTGGCAGAAGAAGTGGCGGCAGGTAAATACGACAGAGGTATCCTGCTCTGCGGTACCGGAATAGGAGTTTGCATTTCTGCAAACAAAGTAAAAGGAGCATATGCGGCTATTCTTTCGGATGTTTATTCGGCAGAACGGGCACGTTTGTCAAATGATGCTAATATTGCATGTATGGGTGCTTTTACAACTGGAAGCAAAAATCGTGAAGAAATACTTACTGCATTTTTGACTAACGAGTTTATTGCCGGTTGTGCATCGCAGCCCAAAGTTGATGAGTTCCGTAAGTATGATAACGAACGCAATTAAATTTATCAGACAGGCATTCTCGTGTCCGGAGAGGGAAGCGGGAATGCCTTTTTGGTATTCGTTTGATATGTGAATCCTACATTTCCTGAAATTCTGAAAGCGTACAGTTATTTGCTGATTGGAATATTTTCTGGAAAATAACAAATGCAGATGATAATTCAATAGATTGACCCTAAAAAATTATAGATATACAGTGAAACACCCGGTAGGGGAGCTACCGGGTGTTTCGAGGGGAGTATAAATAATTAAATAAGGGGTATGTAAAAAAAATTTTTGAAGGGTAAATTCTTTTTACAATGATGATTATAATATAAATTGGAAAAAAAAGCAATATGATTTTGTTGAATATTCTTCGAAGTTTTTGGGACAATATATGATGTAATGAAAAAAAGCGGCTTTGCTGATTGCATAGCTGCAAATCTAATTGCATTAGGAGGAATATACAAATGGCAAAGAATTATGAAACGGAAAGCAATGCAAACAACAACGCAAACAATGCAAACAACAGCACAAACAAGACTTCCAACAAAAATGAGATGAATTCCAAAAACAGCAGCAAAAACAGCTCAAAAAACAAAACATCCAATTCCTATGAGTCTGAGCAGAATGACTTCTCCAGCAGATACTAATCTGCAGCAGAACAGTTAGGATCGATCAGAACATCTCCCTTCTTAATGAATGTGAGAAAGGCTCCGGTGCGCCGGGGCCTTTTTTGCATATGATAAATAAAAAAGGAGTTCCACATGTTTCTGGTAGAAACAATTTCAGCGATAATGCTGGACTATTATGTTGGGCGTTCAGATGCTTTGATTATAGATTTACGCGACAGAGAAGCCTATCAGGAAAGTCACGTAAGAAGTGCGGTGAATATCCCGTATGCAGACCTGGAGGATCACCCGGATCTTCCGCGGACAAAAACTCTGATCTTCTATTGTGACAGAGGCGGTGCCAGCATGATGGCAGCGAAGGAATTAGCGAGACGGGGATATCAGACAAGGTCTGTCATCGGCGGGTTTGGGGGTTTTGTTCTGTCCCGGTTTTTTTTTTTGTTTTT
>ERZ781272.402-NODE-402-length-33095-cov-5.365224_pt1 | contig 33095 bp, 41 predicted proteins | sample MGYA00375850_ERZ781272 | MGnify/ENA primary metagenome ERZ781272 (study PRJEB29790, sample SAMN06051246) | human gut metagenome | host: Homo sapiens | place: USA: Cincinnati, Ohio | collected 2013-06-21 | study: EMG produced TPA metagenomics assembly of the Gut...
ACCGCTGACCTCTTGAATGCCATTCAAGCGCTCTCCCAGCTGAGCTATACCCCCATATTGGAACCGCTGCGCGCTGAAAAATATCCGCAGCGAACGCATATTATATTAGCACCTCGCGGGAGGGTTGTCAACAGAAAAATTTCTTTTTCCGGAAAAAACTGCGGTCCCGCTCCAGGATGGAGCGGGACCGCAGTCCTCAGCGGCCGATGGCGTCGTTGATGTTCCCGGCGGCGTCCTCTACGGCGCGGACTGCCTTCCGGGCGGCGGCTTTCATTTCCTTCTTTTTGGGAGCCATCGCCATGCCCAGAGCGGCACCGGCGGCGGCGCCCATGCCAATGCCGGTTAAAAACGGGTGTTTTGACACAAGAATCATCCTCCTTTTCCATTGATATTGTACCCGGAAAAACCGAAAAATCCGTTGCTAAATCATGCATATCACGATATAATAACAACGACCGCCGCGGCGATCGCGGCGCGCAGAAGAAAAGAAGCGGAAGGGGCGGGGGGACCTGGTCCCTTTCTTTGTGTAACGAGGAAAGGTCGGGGAACGTGAAGCTATTGATCCGAAAGGGCCGCGTGGTGGACCCGGTGGGAGGCATCGGCGGCGTCATGGACATTCTCGTGGAGGACGGCCGGGTGGCGGTGATTGGCAGTGAGCTGACCGCGCCGTCCGCCCGGGTCATTGATGCGCGGGGGCTGACGGTATGCGCCGGACTGGTGGATATGCACGTCCACCTGCGGGAACCCGGCTTTGAGTACAAAGAGACCATTGAGACCGGCTGCCTGGCAGCCGCCAGGGGAGGGTTCACTTCCATCGCACCTATGCCCAATACCCGCCCCGCCACCGACTGCCCCGAGCGCATCGCCCTGGTGCGGCAGAAGGCGGCGCAGGCCTGTGGGGTCCATGTGTGGCCCATCGGCGCAGTGACCTGGGGGCAGAAGGGACAGGCGCTCACCGATGCCGCCGCGCTGAAGAAGGCCGGAGCGGTGGCCCTGTCGGACGACGGGATGCCGGTGCAGAACGCCAACCTGCTGCGGGACGCCCTGATCCGGTGCAGACGGCAGGAGCTCACCATCCTGTCCCACTGTGAGGACGCCGATCTGGTGAAAAATTACGCCGTCAATGAAGGCCGGGTCTCCCGAGCGCTGGGCCTGCCGGGCCGGCCCGCCATTGCGGAGGAGCTTCAGGTCATGCGGGACGCCATGCTGGCCGAGGAGACCGGAGCCGCCGTCCACATCTGCCACATCTCCACGGCCCGGTCGGTGGAGATCGTCCGGCAGTTTAAGAAAAAAGGAGTCCCCATCACCTGTGAGACCTGTCCTCAGTACTTCGCCCTGACCGAGGACGAACTCCTGAGCCGGGGGACTCTGGCCCGGGTGAATCCGCCCCTGCGGACCCGGCTGGACGTGGAGGGGATTCTGGCGGGGCTGAAGGACGGCGCCATCGACGTGATCGCCACCGACCACGCTCCCCACTCCGCCGAGGAGAAGGCCCGGCCTCTGCCCGAGGCCCCCAGCGGCATGGTGGGGCTGGAGACAGCTCTGGCCGTGACGCTTACCAGCCTTTACCACACCGGGGTGATGGACCTGTCGGACATCCTGCGCAAGATGACCATCAATCCGGCCTTTATCCTCCGCATCCCCAAGGGGCGGCTCAGTCTGGGCGGGGGAGCCGACTTCACCATTTTCGACCCGGACGAGGAGTGGACGGTGGACCCGGAGCAGTTTGCCTCCAAGGGCCGCAACACCCCCTTCGCCGGACGAACCCTGAAGGGCCGGGTCAAATACACCATCGTGGACGGAAAAATAATCTATCAGGAGGGCAAATAGATGTCGTTCGACGCACTACAGGAGAAGATCCGGGCGAAGAAAAATCCCACCGTGGCGGGGCTGGACCCCAAGCCGGAGCAGATCCCGCCCCATATCCTCAAAGCCAGCTATGAGACGTACGGCGAGACCCTCCAGGGGGCGGCCGAGGCCGTGTGGACGTTTAATCAGGGACTCATCGACGCTTTGTGCGACGTGGTGCCCGCCGTAAAGCCCCAGGCCGCCTACTACGAACGGCTGGGCTGGCGGGGCCTGGAGGTGATGGAGCGCACCATCGCCTATGCCCGGGAAAAGGACCTCTTTGTCATCGCCGACATCAAGCGGGGGGACATCGGCTCCACCGCCCAGGCCTACGCCGACGCCTGGCTGGGGGAGACCCGGGTGGGGGAGGCGTCTCACCCGGTGTTCAACGCCGACTGCGTCACGCTCAACGGCTATATGGGCTCCGACACCATCGAGCCCTTCGTGGAGGCCTGCAAGGCCGGGGACAAGTGCCTGTTCCTGCTGGTCAAGACCTCCAACCCCGGCTCCGGGGAGCTGCAGAATATGGTGGCCGGGGACCGGCTGGTCTACAAGGTCATGGGGGACATGACCGCCAAGCTGGGGAAGGGCACCGAGGGCAGGTACGGCTTCCATCTGGCCGGGGCGGTGGTGGGGGCCACCTATCCCTCCGACATGCGGGAGCTGCGCAGACGTCTGGAGCACACCTTCTTTCTGGTGCCCGGCTACGGTGCCCAGGGCGGCACCGCCGAGGACGTGCAGTACGCCTTCAACAAATACGGCCACGGGGCCATCGTCAACGCCTCCCGGTCCATCATGTGCGCCTGGCAGAAGACCGGCAGGGACGGCACGGACTACCAGGAGGCGGCCAGAGCCGCCGCCGTGGCCATGCGGGACGACATCCGGAAGTATGTGACCATCGTATAGACGAAAAGCAAACCCGACTGGGAGCGGTAAGCGCCCCTGATCATCTTTTATTCTGGAGGTGCCCCATGCCTGTTCAAGCCCTCTGCACCGTGGCGGAAGCGGTGAAGCTCAATGCATTTGCCTTCTCCCTCACCCTGGACGTGGGGGAGGAGCTGGCCGGTCAGGTCGCCTGCGGTCAGTTTATCCACATCAAGTGCGGTCACTCCCGCCTGCTCCGGCGGCCCATCTCGGTCTGCGACTGGATGGGGGACACCCTGCGGGTGGTCTTTGAGGTCCGGGGCGAGGGCACCGAGTGGCTCTCCCGCCGGAAGGCCGGCGACAAGCTGGACGTTCTGGGCCCCCTGGGCCGGGGCTTCGACGTGTCCGGGAAAAAGCTGCTGGTGGTGGGGGGCGGCATCGGCGTGCCCCCGCTGCTGGGCTGCGCCAAGTACGCCGCCTCCCGGGGCGGAGAAGTCCACGCCTGCCTGGGCTTCCGGGACGAGGGACATCTGATGCTCACCGGGGACTTTGCGGAATACTGCCGCTGCCTGCATGTCATCAGCGACGACGGTTCCACCGGCCGGAAGGGCTTCGTCACCGAGCTGGTGGAGGAATTCCTGGCCGCCGAAGCCTGTGCCGGGGACGCCTGCACCGCCTGCTGCGGCGCGCCGGCAAGGCCGGTGATCCTGGCCTGCGGCCCCAGACCCATGCTGAAAGGCGTGGCCGCCCTGGCGGAGCGGTACGGCGTGCCCTGTCAGGTCTCCCTGGAGGAGCGCATGGGCTGCGGCGTGGGGGCCTGTCTGGTCTGCGCGTGCAAGACGGCGGACGGCCGGATGAAGCATGTGTGCAAGGACGGCCCCGTCTTTGACAGCCGGGAGGTGGACTGGAATGACTGATCTGACCGTCACCCTGGCCGGGATGACGCTGAAAAACCCCGTGGTGGTGGCCTCCGGCACCTTCGGCTTCGGCCACGAGTACGGGGAGTTCTACGACCTGAGCGAGCTGGGCGGCATCTGCGTCAAGGGGCTGACTCCCCGGCGGCGGGAGGGCAACCCCGCCCCCCGCATTGCCGAGACCCCCATGGGCATCCTCAATTCCGTGGGGCTCCAGAACCCGGGGGTGGACGAATTCATCCGCGCCGAGCTGCCCTATCTGAAGCAGTTCGACACCCGAATCATCGCCAACATCTCGGGCGACACGCCTGAGGAGTACGGCGTCATGTGCGAAAAGCTGTCGGCGGCGGGGGTGGATATGATCGAGGTGAACATCTCCTGCCCCAACGTGAAGGCGGGCGGGCTGGCCTACGGCACCCGGCCGGAGCTGGCCGCCGAGGTCACCGGGATCGCCAAGGCCCACTCCGCCGTGCCCGTCATGGTCAAGCTGTCCCCCAACGTCACCGACGTCACCGAGATCGCCCGGGCGGTGGAGGGAGCGGGAGCCGACGCGGTGAGCCTCATCAACACCCTGCGGGGGATGCGCATCGATGTGAATACCCGCCGCCCCATTCTGAAGCAGAACACCGGCGGCCTGTCCGGCCCCGCCGTGCTGCCCGTGGCGGTGCGGATGGTCTGGGAGGTGTCCGGCGCGGTGCAGATCCCCGTGCTGGGCATGGGGGGCGTGGCCACGGCAGAGGACGCCGCCCAGCTCATGCTGGCGGGGGCCTCCGCCGTGGCGGTGGGCACCGCCTGCTTTGCCGACCCCTACGCGCCGCTGAAGGTCCGGGACGGCCTGGCGGCTCTCGCCGCCCGGCAGGGGCTGGAGCAGGTGTCTCAGCTCACCGGGGCGGTCAGACCCTGGTAGGAAAATCCACAAAAAAGTGAGCGTCAGACTATGACTCGAATGTATCTCGTCCGCCACGCGGAGGCGGAGGGCAACCTCTACCGCCGCATCCATGGCTGGTACGACAGCCTCATCACCGACAACGGCTACCGGCAGATCGCCGCCCTGGCCCACCGCTTTGAGGGCATCCCTGTGGACGCGGTCTACTCCAGCGACCTGTTCCGCACCCGCACCACCGCCGGGGCCATCTGCAAGCCCAAGGGCCTGGCCCTGACCACCCGGAAGGGACTGCGGGAGATCCACCTGGGGGACTGGGAGGACCGGACCTGGGGCGAGGTGGCCCGGCTGGACCCGGCGGAGCTGGACCGCTTCAACCGCAACGCCCCGGAGTTTCGGGCCGAGGGGGGCGAGTCCTTCCGGGAGCTGCGGAGGCGGACCACCGCCTCGGTGCGGCAGCTCGTCCGGAACCACCCCGGCCAGACGGTGGCGGTGGTCTCCCACGGCACCGCCATCCGCAATCTGCTGGCCGCCTTCCAGAACATCCCGGAGGCCGACTCCGCCCGCCTGCCCCACAGCGACAACACCGCGGTCTCCCTGCTGGAATTTGACGGCGACGCAGTCCGGGTGGTCTTCCACGACGACGCCTCCCACCTGCCGGAGGAGATCTCCACCTTTGCCCGCCAGCGCTGGTGGAAGCAGGACAGCGGCTCCCGCGCCGACTCCAACCTGTGGTTCCGTCCCCTGGACATGGAGCGGGAGGGGGAGATCTACCGCCGGTGCCGGAGAGAGGCCTGGCTCAACATCCACGGCAGCCCCGCCCACTATGATGAGGAGGGCTTTTATCAGGACGCCCTGGCCCAGTGGCGGTACGACCGCCGGGCGGTGACCTGCGCCATGCTGGGGGACGAGCTGGCGGGCCTGCTCCAGTTGGACCTCCAGCGCCACGCCGAGAAGGGCATCGGCTATATCCCCTTCGTCTATATGATGCCCAGCCACCGCAAGCAGGGCCTGGGGGTGCAGCTCCTGGGTCAGGCGGTGTCGGTCTACCGGCCCCTGGGGCGGCAATATCTGCGCCTGCGCTGCGCGCCGGACAATCTGGTGGCCCAGCGGTTTTACAAGCGCTACGGCTTTTACCGGGTGGGCTCCGCCGAGGGGACCCGGGTACCCCTGGACCTGCTGGAGAAGTCTATCGGGTATTAGGGGGCTAGCTCCAGGACCAACTGCCCGCCCAGACGGAAACCCCGGACAAAAAATTCCTCGCGGGAGACCTCCAGCAGGGCGCTGTGGGCGTCGATGAGGCGGACCAGCAGCTTGCGCTCCTCGGCGTCCAGCGCCCCGCGCAGGGCGTCCCAGGCGTTGGAAAACTCGTCCAGAGCGGGGAGATAGCCGGGGACCCGGGCGGCTTCATCATCTTGGTAGTCAAGCTTGCCGAAATAGAGGTCGCTGACAACGTGAGTATCCATATTGGATTCCCTCCCTATAAATAGACTAATTAGACCATAATTAGTATAATGGACTGATTGGTACATGTCAAGAGGTGGATGCCGTGAAATTTGAAGAAAGACTCAAGGCGCTGCGAAAGCAAGTCGGTGAGACCCAGCCTGAACTGGCAAAGGCGATTGGAATTTCGACAAAGCAAGTCGTTCGCTTTGAGCACGGCGAGCAGAAGCCCGGCTTCGACAACCTCTGGGCCCTGGCCGACCACTTCAAGGTGACGGTGGACTTCCTGATGGGCCGCACCGACGACCGATAGAGGCCGCCGCAGGGGAGGAGCGCCCTCCCGATCACGTCAAAACAAATGAGGTAAAAAAACCATGAACACCCAATTCCTCCCTGTCTCCAAAGCAGATATGAGGGCCCGCGGCTGGGAGGACTGCGATTTCCTCATCATCACCGGCGATGCCTATGTGGACCACCCCTCCTTCGGTCCGGCCATCATCTCCCGGGTGCTGGAGGCCGAGGGCTACCGGGTGGCGGTGCTGGCCCAGCCGGACTGGAAGGACCCCGCCGCCTTTGCCGCCCTGGGCCGTCCCCGGCTGGGGGTGATGGTCTCCGGCGGCAACATCGACTCCATGGTGGCCCACTACACCGTGGCCAAAAAGCGCCGCCGGGACGACGCCTATTCCCCCGGGAATCAGCCCGGCCTCCGCCCCGACCGGGCCACCATCGTCTACGCCAACATGGTCCGGCGGGTCTTTGGGAACATCCCTCTCATCATCGGCGGGCGGGGGCCCCCCCCCCGCCGCTTCGCCCACTACGACTACTGGGAGGACAAGGTCCGCCGGTCCATCCTCTTCGACAGCCAGGCCGACCTGCTGGTCTACGGCATGGGGGAGACCGCCAGCCGCGCCATCGCCGCCCGGCTGGCCTCGGGCACGCCGGTGGACCAGATCACCGACGTGCGGGGCACCTGCTTCGCCGGGCGGCACCCCGGCCAGTGCGCCTACCCCATGGTGGAGGTCCCCTCCTTCGAGACGGTCTGTGCCGACAAGCGGGCCTACGCCCAGGCCAACCAGGTGGAGTACGAGGAGCACGACGCGGTGCGGGGGAAGGCCATCCTGCAAAAGCACGGGGACCGGCTGCTCATTGCCAATCCCCCCGCCATGCCCCTGACCACCGCCGAGCTGGACGCCGTGTTCGAGCTGCCCTATGTGGGAGAGCCCCATCCCATGTACGACGCCATGGGGGGCGTGCCCGCCATCGAGGAGGTCCGCTTCTCCATCATCCATAACCGGGGCTGCTTTGGAGCCTGCAACTTCTGCTCCCTGGCCTTCCACCAGGGGCGGACCATCTCCGCCCGGAGCCACGAGAGCGTGCTGCGGGAGGCGGAGCGCCTGGTGAAGCACCCCGGCTTTAAGGGCTACATCCACGACGTGGGCGGGCCCACCGCCAATTTCCGGCATCCCTCCTGTCAGAAGCAGCTCAAGGCGGGCATGTGCCGGAACCGGGCCTGCCTGTCCCCCCAGGCCTGCCCCAACCTGGACGCCGACGAGACTGACTACCTCAAGCTGCTGCGGGAGATCCGGGCCATCCCCGGCGTCAAAAAGGTGTTCATCCGCTCCGGCATCCGGTTTGACTACCTGATGCAGGACCGGGACGGGGAATTCTTCGCCGAGCTGGTGAAATATCACGTGTCCGGCCAGCTCAAGGTGGCCCCGGAGCACTGTGTCAACGGGGTGCTGGATTACATGGGAAAGCCCCATGTGGAGGTCTATGAGAAGTTCCGGCAGAAGTACGAGCGACTCAACCGGAAGTACGGCAAGGAGCAGTACCTGGTGCCCTACCTCATCTCCTCTCACCCGGGCTGCACTCTGGACGACGCGGTGCGGCTGGCCGAGTGGCTCAACCGCTCCGGCCGTCAGCCCGAGCAGGTTCAGGACTTCTACCCCACCCCCGGCACCCTGTCCACCTGTATGTACTACACCGGCCTGGACCCCAGGACCATGCAGCCGGTCTACGTCCCCACCGACCCCCACGAGAAGGCCATGCAGCGGGCCCTGATGCAGTGGAAGCGGCCGGAAAAACGGCGGCTGGTGCTGGAGGCCCTCCGCCGCACCCACCGGGAGGACCTGATCGGCTATGGCAGGGAGTGCCTGCTCCGGCCTGACCGCCCGGCAGACGGCCGCCGTCCGGCGGGGGGCGGGGCTTCTCAGGGCCCCAAGAAGGGCGCCCGTCCGGCGGGACAGAAAAAAACGGCGGCCCGGCAGGCTGCCTGCGCCCGCCCGGCGGCTCCCGTCCGGAAGGCGGGCTGGGCCAAGCCCAAGCCCAAGAAGAACGCCCGGCCCCGGAAGGGCGGAGGCTGAATATGAAAAGGCGCGGAGCATTTCTCCGCGCCTTTTGTGTAACCTTTTGCCGCCGGAAACGTTTTCTAAACAGAAGGAGGGAGGACGATGCGCCGCGACACGCTGGAGGGGCTGTACCGGGCCCACTACCGCCCTGCCCTCCTCTATACGCTATCCCTGTGCGGGGACCCGGCCCAGGCGGAGGACGTCGTCTCCGCCGCCTTCGAGACCGCCCTACTCACCCTGGAGGAGGGCAGCCCCGGCTTTCGCTACTGGCTGCTGAAGGTGTGCAGGCACCGGTGGCTGGACGAGGTCCGCCGGGGAAGGCGGCGGCACCCGGCGCCGCCGGAGGACCTGCCGCTGACCGCTCCGGACGATGTGCTGGAGGGAATTTTGCGGGAGGAGCGGTACGCCGCCCTCTACCGGGCTCTGGCCAGACTGCCGGAAAGGCCCCGGGAGCTGCTGACCCTCCACTATTTCGGGGGACTGCCCCTGGCCCGGGTAGGGGAGCTGGCCGGCCTGAGTCCCGGGGCGGCCAAGACCGCCCTGTGCCGGGCCCGGCAGCGGCTGAGACAGATCATGGAGGAGGATGGCTATGAGGTTTGAAGAGCTCTACGAGAGATACCGGACGGGAACGGCCACGGCGGAGGAGGCGGCCCGGGTGGAGGAGGAGCTGGCCAAATTCCGGCTGCTCACCGACTATGTGGCCCAGCACGACGAGCTGGACCTGCCGGAGCCCCCGACAGAGGCCGAAGCGGGGGAGTACCGGGCGGTGAAGCGGCGGGGCCGCCCCCGCCATGACCGCCGTGGGCTCCAATCCCTTTTTCGCCAAGGCCTCGGGAATTAACATTGACAGGACGAGAATGCTCTCCGTCATCATGTCCACATGGCTGGCCGCGGTGGGTATTTTGGTCTATCAGCAGGGCTTCGGTTTCATCCAGCTTTATATGGCCCCGTTCAACATGGCAATCCCCGCGGTGTCCGCCATCCTCATCGGTGGTGCATCGGTTAACAAGGCCAGCATTGCCAATGTCGTCATTGGTACGTTCCTGTTTCAGGGCCTCCTCACCATGACACCAACCGTCATGAACGCTGCCATCCATATGGACATGAGCGAGGTCATCCGTATCATCGTCTCCAACGGAATGATTCTGTATGCTCTGACCAGAAAGATGGAGGGATCAAAATGAGTATGAAACCAAAAAAGCAGGGCGGCGGCTTTTTCCAGCAGCTTCAAAATAACAGCGTGCCGGTCATGTTCATTCTGATTTGCGCCGTCTGCATTCCCATTTCCGGCTTCTCACCCGGGTATCTGGTCAACGAGATCATGACCCGGCTGAGCCGAAACGCGTTTTTGATCCTCTGTCTCATCTTCCCCATCATGGCGGGCATGGGCCTGAACTTTGCCATGACGTTAGGCGCTATGGCAGCGGAAATTGCGCTGATCTTCGCCGCCGACTGGCAAATCTGGGGAATCCCCGGCATTGTTCTGGCCATGATCCTCTCCATTCCCATTTCCGTTCTGCTGGGTGTCTTCTGCGGACAGATTCTCAACCGGGCCAAAGGCAGGGAAATGATCACCAGCTATATGATCGCCTTCTTTATGGACGGCTTGTATCAGCTTCTGGTGCTGTTCATGATGGGACCTGTCATTCCCATCATCCACTCCACCCTGAGGCTCCCCCGGGGATACGGCATCCGCAATACGGTGAGCCTGCTGCATATGCGGCAATCTCTGGACAACTTGGGCGCCATCCATATCGGAGCCGTCAAGATTCCCGTACTGACTCTTGTGGTCATTGCTCTTTTTTGCCTGTTCATTGTCTGGTTCCGCAAGACGAAGCTGGGCCAGGACATGCGCGCTGTGGGCCAGAATATGGATGTGGCCCGGGATGCCGGCATCAAGGTGGAGCGCACCCGCATCGTCGCCATTGTCATGTCCACGGTGTTTGCCGGTCTCGGTATGGTCATCTATCTGCAAAACATGGGCAACATCTCTACTTACAGCTCTCACAAGCAAATCGGTATGTTTTGCATCGCGGCGCTGCTGGTGGGCGGTGCGTCCGTGGACAAGGCGTCCATCGGGAATGTGTTTCTGGGTGTTATTTTGTTTCACACCATGTTCATCGTGGCCCCGGCCACGGGCGCCAAAATCACGGGCGACTCCATGATTGGTGAATATTTCCGCGTATTTGCTTCCTATGGCGTCATCACCATTGCCCTGATTATGTATGAGACGAAAAAGCGCATGGCCAAGGGCAAAATTGGGCAACGGCTGCAACTTGCGCAAAGTGAGGAGGAGCGCCGGTGAAAAAGATTCCTATGCGCACTGTCCTGTTCCGTGCGGGCGCGGTGCTGCTGCTGGCTGTCATTGCGTACAGTATGACCATCATCGGCCGCGGGCACACCGTTTATATGGACAGCAAACGTCTGGATTACAACGGTCAGACCTACGAAACGCCCTATAAGGTCGTGGTCTATGTGAACGACGAGCAGGTGGCCAAGCTCTACGACAAAGAAAGAGGCATGTCCATCTGCACGGGGCAGAAGTTTGCCATGACTCTGGAAATCACCCAGAAAAAGGGCGGCACGGAAGAGACACAAGAAGTGTCGCTGACCCTGCCCCGCAATATGGATGGCATTATCCTCAACCTGCCGGCCCTTTTGGCGGGACTGCCCGAGGATGCCTATCTTTCCGAGTTCGTGAGTGCTCCCGAGGAGGAAGAGGAGACTGGCGACGAAGGAATGACAGACGAATTTGGCTTGACCACTACCGAGGAACTCTCGGCAGAATAATTTACTGTGCAGCCCATGCTTTTGCATGGGCTGCACTATTAGAAGGATCAATGTCGTCATTGTCCAATACCTGTCCCACTGTACGGCAATTGATTTGAAGCTGTGCTGCCACAGCGGCTCACTTAAACCCCTGTCTTTTAATTACTGAATTGAATTGTACACTCGATTCCCCTTCATTTCTCGCCACCTCCGCTCAGGTTGGCTTCATTTTACCAGCTTCGCAGAAGATGTGCAGCAGAAACGCCAATAACCTTCGTGTAATGCTTTGTCTGTATCACAATTTTCCCACTGCGAATTGGGTCTGGGTCAAAATCCACCGCATCATGCCCGCCGTCGCGGTTGGCTTGCGTAATCTTTACATGCATTCGTCCAGTTTGCCCGCGTTACCCAGTGACACTGTTTCACGCGATCTGGCAGTTCACTTTTCAATTGATAAACATATTCATTTTCTCTGGGAATCTGCTTGACCGCACCGATCAGCGAAATCATCAAACTGGTAGTGCGGTAATTTTTGCTCACGACATCTCCCGGCGGATTTGCTTGCGATCAATTTTTCAGTCCATAGGTAATCTTGCTGCCATACTGTCCAGGCGTTAAGAGCACCATATCCACTTTTGCGGATGCCGATTTCTTTTCGGACACCCCTGTCAGATATTCGCCGCAGGCATGGGCATGGCCGTCAGTCACAGTCGTTTTATGCATACTGATTCTACCTTTCGATTTAATGTGCCATATGGAACACGCCGTTTCACCGCCGTCTCATCGTGCGGCTTTTGCCGCTGGGGCCTCTTCGCCCGCCAGCCCCAGCGCTTCACAGTTCTTATAGAAGATGGGGGTACTGAGCGTGTTTTGTTTTCCACAAACATACACGTTTTTACAAACATACAGCAGATCGTCCGGATTGCTGTGCAGCGTCATGATCTTTCGGGTCAGAAGGTTTCCTGCAAACATTTTCTTCATCACGACGCCCGCAATTTTGGACGGAATTCGATAGGGTAGCAGCTCGCCCCTGTAATTTTTCAGGCACACGCCACGAGACGCAATGATTTTTGCGGTTTCCCGGATGGACAGCACCGCTTCGGACAGCTCTTTGGAGGAATTCATCAGCTTTTCGGCGGAGGCGGCGGTATCGTGGATATCTCCGTATTTCCCCGCGACGGTGATCACCCCTGCGTTGATCGCCATGTGCAGCCAAATCCACTCCAGCATATCATAGGGAATTTCGGGCTTGATTCGGCAGTCATGGAGAAGCTCGGTCAGCCGCCGGTAACTCTGAATCCCCGCTTTTTCCTCGCGCTCCAACATGAAATGGTCAAACACGCAGCAGCTCAGCACGCCGTCCCTGATATTCCCGCCCGCCACCGGATAGCCCAAAACATAATCGCGGCCACGCATCAGCTCCTCAATCTTTTTTCGGTCATCCCAGATTCCGCAGGCCAAAATGAGAGTTCCCTGTATGTTCTGCGCGTTAAGCGCGCACAAAACGGCGGCGATGCCGCCCGCCGGAACGCTGACAAAGATGAAATCATACGCCTTGCCCGGCTGTGCATAGTGGACGGAATAGGTGTCTCGCTTCCATTCACCGGACGAATTTATGCGCCCGTCCAGCAGCTCCACCTTCAGTTCGGCGATGTGGGCTTTCGAGCTGTTCTCACGGAAAAAATGCTCCGTTTGATGTCCTGCTTTTTGAAACAAATACCCGTACGTACTGCCGATCACGCCCAACCCAACAATCAAGATATTCACCGCTTCGCCTCCATGTATGCGCCCTTCCACAGAGATCCCCCCGCCAATTCTCCACGCTTGTTTCTCATTTTTCCATCTCTCATTTCTTCTCGAAGCAAAGGCCGGCCATCAAACCAAGCAGCATTCCCATGCTGACACCCAGCGCCATTGAAACGATGCCCGCTGCGCCTGCTCCAATGCCAGCCAAAAGTCCAAAGCAGATACCAATTCCCATCTGCTTCGCATTTCTATCTTCCTTGTTCTCCGTATTCTTTTCCTTGGCAGCGTAGACGGCAAAAAGCGCGGCGTTCAGACCGATGACGACCCACGGAAAAGCGGCATACAAAAAATCTTTTATCATTGATTCTTTCTTCCCTCTGAATCCGAGAAGTTTAACACGGAACCATTTTTTCTGCCCAAATAGCGGAATACCCGCTTTTTATAATTTAAATACGCCTCGCCAAAGGTGTACTCCAAATAGGGTTCCTCCTGCAAAATTTGCAGGTGCAGCATTGTGATGGAAAACAAGGTAAAAGCGATGGAAAGCGGATTGCAAAAGAGCAGGCACATGCCGATATACATGAAGTCAAACCCCAAAAACGCCGGGTTGCGGCTGAAGGCGTAGATACCCGATGAAACAAACTCCGTCTGATCCTTTTCGGGGATGCCCGCCCGCCAGCTGTCCTTCATGGTCAGTACGGCAATCAGGAAAATCCCATCACCCAGCATTCCGGTCAGAAAGCCGGTAAAGCGGGCATTGTCCGGTAGCAGACTCCAATGAAACAGGATGGAGAGCAACTGCACCGGCACGATGCAAAGCGTGGCGACGGACATCAGAACCTCCACGGTATGAAGCCCTTTTTCCTTTCGCGTGCCAATCTGATGGGTGCGGATGCCGCACTTTTTCTGAGCCAGCAGCTTGGTGAAATAGATGCCGTAAAAAACAAGCAGCACGGCACAGGCTGAAATTTGAAATAGCACAACCATCATTTCCTCCCTGCAATTCTTGAGGGCAGATTCGCAGCGGGGAGTCGTTAGGGACTTTTTCCTCGCTGCTGTCTTTTCTTCAAAACCAATTAAGCTGATACTGCCGTCCAACTGTAATACTTCCCCGTAGTTTCTAATTCTCCCATGGAGTATACATAGGGAACTTCTTTCTCGTATTTGAATCCCAGCTTTTCCAAAACTCTGCCGGACGAGGGATTTTCGATTGCGTGGGCGGTTGCACATTCCTTTATTCCTAATGTATTTTTGGCGTAGCACATCACTTTTTTCATTGCCTCAGTGACATACCCTTTGCTCCAATACCTTTTCCCTAAATTATAGGACACATCCCAGTGCATTTCCTCGTCGTTATAAAGCAGCAGGCAGGTTCCTATGATGGCTGCGGAAGCTTTGAGGACAATGATCCAACAATTCCAATTCGGATTGTCCAAATTGCCAAGTTCAAAGCGCACAAATTCTTTTGCTTCTTTGACATCATCACTGGCTTTGCACAACATGTATCGTGAAACTTCTTCATCGTCCATCCAGCATTTGAATATCTCTTCGGCATCCTCTTCACGAATTGACCACAAAATTAACTTATCTGTATTCAAAATCGGCGTTAGCATTTTTAGACTCCTTATTTGATTGCGATATACAAGTAGCAATGTGCCCGGCCGTCCTTTGTGTATTCACCCGGCACAGTGCTCTCAAAGTCCTCGGTAAAGGTACGAAAAATTGTGCCGTCCGCCTTGTCGCTCCATACCTGTGCCCATGCTTGATTAGCAGCTTCGGCAATGTCAGCGCCGTCAAAATCGTATTTCTTGAAAGCGCCCGCGGCGGCCTTTTGCTCCATTCGGGCAAAGAAATCCGCCGTCGCTGTGAATATCGTCAGATCGTACGCGCCGGTTTCGTCCGATTCATAATTTGAGTACCGGGAGATGGGCGACAAGCCCTGCAAAAATTGGCCGTCGCTGTCGTGCATCAGCGGAAGCTTTCCGCTGACGATATCCCGCCAGACCTGGTTCAGCTTTGCCATGCCGCCCTCGGAATTATCGGTGCAAAGTGTGATGCTGTTTAATATGTAAGACATAAAATTTACCTCTTTTCAAAATAGATCGTATTCTGTCAGCCCCAAAGCGCGACGCGCAGCAGACCCAGCAGAAATAGATGCAGGGGATAATAAATGTAAAAGCCCCATTTTAGTCCGCGCCAGCGACCTTGGCCGCGCTGGCCATTATAGTGATGCAGCGGCGGCAGCGCCAATACGGCGCCCAGTTGCAAGATGCCATACGCGGTATCCAGAAAAATTGCGTAAATCACGGCGTACATCGCCACAAAAATCATCATCCAGATTGCCTGCGTCTTGAATTGCCCACGATTGCATCCGAAGCTGTAAATGACCAGAACGGCGATGCAGCTTCAGTCGGCGGGGAAGGTCAGAAGGCAGATGCCAATCAGGAACAGCGTTTTCCAAATGCTCTTGAGTTTGCTTTTTTGCACCGCCAACGCTGCCAGACCGCCCGCGAACGCCCACAGCACGCTGGTCTGGTTGAAAATGCTGTCCGGAACAAAGGAATGACCAAAGCAAAACAGATAGGCAAAGTGTGAGGGGATTGCAAACAGCAGCAGCCGCAGGATATACTTTTTCAGGTCATGGGTATAGAAGAAACCCTCTGCGATGAAAAAGCAGAAAACCGGCGCCGCGATTCTGCCGAGCAGATGCAGCGCAATGGCTGCGGGCTGTAACGAATAGCCCGGAAAGAGTACCCACGCCAAATGGTCGACGGTCATGGCGATGATAGCGATCAGCTTGAGCTGGTTGCCGTTCAGTCCTGTTTTTGTTTGAATTGCCTCATCCATGAATGCTGCCTCCAACGATGCTTACAGTGTCGTATTCGGGTTGACAAATTGGCCGCGGCCCTCGGTCTTGCCCGCGTACTGGATTGCAAACTTCGGGCAGCGGTGCAGGCAACCCAGGCAGAGGGCGCATTTTTCTTTGGTCCATGTGGGTTTTCCATTCTGCATGGTGATTGCCTCCATGGGGCACTGCTTGGCGCACAATCCGCAGCCCACTCAGCTCTCCTGTACGGAAAAATACTTGGTCGCCCGCTTGCCCTCGTACTCCTTCTGCACCATGGAGGAGATCAGAGAAAAGCCCTTGTGACGGTTGAACTCACCGACTGCCTTTGCCTTGATCTGCCCGATCACGGTATCGATCTCCGGCTCGGCGGCCTCGGTGTCGCGGCGGTTTTTCTCCGCGTCGGAGCAGTCGAACATGGGCGTCCAGGTATCCACCATCCGCACCGCAAAACGCCCTTGCAGGCTCAGTCCTTTTGCCGCCAGCAGCTTCGACATGTCCCGGTGTGCGATCCGGTGGACGAGCCAAAGGTCAGGACATGGTAGACGTAGGGCGTTTCCTCAAAAAAAAGCGCAAGCTTACCGAGAAAGTCGCACACGATGGACGGAAGCCCTCAGAAATAGGTGGGCGTCACAAAGCCGACCGCTTCGCTCGGCTTTGCCGCAAAGCCATATCGCCCGGACTTGACGCATTCCGCAATGGAGATAAGGTCATCCCCCGTGGCGGCGGCGATGCGTTCCGCCAGATATTTGTTGTTGCCTGTGGCCGAAAAATAGAAAATCAAATTTTTCGTTCCTTTCAGGGCTAGCCGTTTCCGCTTTTTTGAGGTTGCCTTGTATTTGAATGGGCGTGCCATCCGGCACGGTCAGCGTCAGCGTTTGACAGGGATAGCCGAATGCTTCTGTAATCTCCCCCTCGGCAAACCCCAGCGCCTTGTAAAACGCCCGCGCCGCCGCGCCTTGCGGGTCGCCCTCCCGGTAGGTGGTGACGGAAAGCGGTGTCCCTACCGGAAACTGCGCCGCCACCGTTTCCACCAGCCTTGCCGCCAAACCATGACGGCGATACTCCGGCGATACGGCGAGATACGCAAGCGTCTTTTTTTCTTTAGAATAGAGCAGCAGCGCCGCAACGGTTTCGTCCTCACGGAACATCCACGCTTCCCCGCGGGCGACGGCTTCTGTGAGCCGCGCTCGAAATTCTGTTTTCTCCCAGCCGGGAAAGCTGTCCTTGACATGCTCCGCCAGTTCCATACAGCCGGGAATGTCCGCGCTTTCGGCTGGATAAGGTGTACGCAGTTCCTGCGCCTCGGTGGGCATGCCCATGATGAGGCTCGAGCCGCGTTTTACCTCAGTGCGGTGAGCCCAGTATTTTTCCCTGTCCTCGTGGAGGATGCAGCTGCCCACGCCGTGGGTCAAATACATCGCCGCCACGTCGGGTGCGAGCGCGGGAGACACGCCATAGTAATCGCTCTGGATTTTGACGATCTGTTCAAGGTATGGTTCAATCAGAGTGAGCGTGTGCTCCCGGATGGCCCAGCGCACCGTGCGGTGCATTTTATCCGCGTACCGCTCCCGGAATTTCTCCGTTTCCCGCTCCATATACTCGAAAAAGTCCTGCATGACCCGGCAGGGATTGCGTCGGCCATGGGAGACGATGTGGGCGAAGTCGGCGTCGTAATGGGCGAAAAACAGGTCCAGAACCGCGTCGAACACGTCGTCTTTATTTTTAAAGTAGTAATAGAATAATCCAACCTCGCCACCCGCCTGATTCATAATCGAACGAACCGAAGTTCCGTCATACCCGTTTTGCAGGAACAGCTCCAGCGCGGCCTTGGCGATGTGGTCCCGCTTTCCGCCGTCAAGTACCGGCTTCCTTCCCATAAGCAGCCTCCTAAATGAATTTGAATATCGTTCAATCTATCATAGGGCTGCGCTATGCGCTTTGTCAATGATTTCTTGAATATTGTTCAAATACTGCTGCGAAAATAAATTATCGCTCGGTGGCATTTACAATACTTGGCCCGTATGAGTTTTGCGGTTGCAATGGAATGTTGTGATAAGCGGCTACCACCATGCGCCAATAGCCACAAAATATCTGACGGAATAAGAAAGCGCAGCCGACATCGGCTGCGCTTTTTCGTTACTGTTTGTGCTTGCGCTGATGGGCCTTCTCCATAATTTTGAAGAAGGTATCTTCTGAGGGCGTTGCTTCACTTTTCTTAATTGCATCTACAATGGCCTTACTACTCACCTTGGCGGTGTTTGCAACAACCGCACCATCAGCTGTCTGGGTCGCCGGCACAAGCCTGCGTTGCTGGAACAGGATGACAAGCTGCGATCAGGAGCGGGCCCACAGCGGGTTGAAACCGCTCTTGATTCCTACTCCTGTATCATAGCCGATGCCATCAGTTAACGCTTCTTCCATACTGCCATCGCTAATGGAAATGAAAGAACTGTATTCCTGAATCAGCTTTGTTGCGTATTCTTTCCGCTGTTCTGCGGACATGGTGTTGCTCAGTACCACATAAACCATTTCAGTATTCATGCCCATAATCACCTAAATCATATTCGGGTCGTTCAATGCGGTTATACCGTCAAAGGCCGCAATGCGCTGGGCATAGGAATAGGTGCAGTCCTTAAATGTCACAAAGCAAGTAGGCGCAAGCAAGTACAAGATTTCCTGCTTGATCGCTTCGTTTGCATCAATTACACCAATCTCCCAATAAGAAATAATGGTATCAACGTCCAACATTTCACCGCCGACATTACCGGCATAGGATATATAGTTCAAATAAAGACGGAAACGGTCCAAAAGTTCTACCCTAAGATGTAATTTTCAAAAAAACGCGGGGGTTTTCGCAAAAAAGGAAAAGTCCAGCAGACCTGCATGGTTACTGGACTTTTTGGCGGAGCGGGTGGGATTCGAACCCACGGAGCCTTGCGGCTCAACTGATTTCGAGTCGGAGTCGCCATTCAGACTTTAGCGGAAAACAAGAGAAGTGCAACGACGATGCAGGAGCTTAAAAACCCTTGTAAAATCAAGGCTTTTTCGCTCTTGAAGGGCGGAATCCTCAAAAAGCCTTGTGTAGCAAGGAGTTCGAATATTTTCCGGTTTTGGGGAGAAAAAAGCGCGTTGGGGAGAAGATGGGGAGAACTCGGGGAGAAAATTACAGTATTGAGTGCAGATGACACCTACCTAAGAGCCGAATAAAAACAAGGTGGTTATCAGCATGAAATCGAAAATGAAATACTATGACTCCATCCGAAAGGAGTACCCCGAGGTCGTTTCGAAGGATCAGTTTTACCGTATCGCTCACATCAGCAAAGCAACCGCTCTCTACCTTCTGAGCAGCGGGAAAGTCCCCTGCAAGGACTCCGGCAAGAAAACCCGCCGTTACGCAATTCGGATTGACGATATAATCCTCTACCTCATTGACAGAGAGATTAACCCGGAAAACTATCGCGCTCCCGATCTCTGGTACAAGGAGCGGTCCGGTCATTACAACTCCCGCGTCACCTATCGCAGAGAACTGTTCAGCATGACCGACGAAGAAAGACGCTCCTTCCGAAAGTACATTGTGGATGAGCTGGCAGAGTATGACGATGTTCTCACCATTCAGGATGCAGCGGAGATCACCGGCTACTGTGATACTTCCTTCCATCGCTGGTGTCAGGATAAGCGCATGAAGTCCTTCTTCATCTCCGGGAAAATATTGATACCGAAAATCAGTCTCATCGACTTCCTTGTCTCCCCGTACTGTTGCAGCATCACCCGGAAGACATGGAAACACCTACTGCTCATCCGCAGCTATCTCGATAGCTGCAAGGAAGCCAAAACTTAATACAAACGGGAAGCCCCGTCATTGCAACTGCGCAAGAGTATGACTCAAAGCAGAACAATGACGGGGCTTTTTCTATTTCTATCAGAATTGGAGGTTAGCAAGATGCACCGTAATAAACTTACCGTGACAGTGGCATTCGAGGCGATGATGAAAGAAACGCCGTATGCCAAATATGACAGTGGCTACGACGGCATCATTCCTGAGTGCCGGACTTGCCGCTTCCACCGTCCTCATTGGAAATATCAATCCTGCGTGTTTGAGAATTGCCCTTATTCACCAAGAGAGCTTTCCACTCGCCGCAGCGAAGCAAAGGAGAGTTGATCGCATGGCAGTCTACCGCGTAAACAAAAACCGCAGCTATACCGTCATGGCGAACTTCCACCTGAGAGACAAGCGGCTTTCACTCAAGGCAGTCGGACTTCTCTCTAAGATGCTCTCTTTCAACGACGGCTGGAAGTTCTCTACTCGTGGGTTATCGGCTATCTGCAAGGAAGGTCCCGACGCGATCCTCTCGGCTCTCCGTGAGCTTGAAAAGACCGGCTATCTCGTCCGTCATCAGGAACGGAACGCAAACGGCAAAATGGGCAGTATGGTCTTTGAAATTTATGAAGAGCCGCAAGAGGTTTTGCCGGACACGGAAAAACCGCATACGGAAAATCCCGATACGGTGAATCCGGTTACGGAACAACCGTACACGGATAAGTCCGCACAAATAAATACTAATCAAGTAATTACTCAAGAAAGAAATAACTCTTTGAGCAATTATCAATCTATCAATCTTGATGGGATGGATGGGATGAAAGAAAGAGCGCGTTATGAAGAGATTATCAAGGATAACCTTGAGCTTGAAATCCTCTCTCACGACAAACGCTTCGATACCGACCGTGTAAATGAGATGGTTGAGATCATGCTGGATGTCATTTGCTCTACCCGTCCCACTATCCGTATCAACGGCGAGGATATGCCGCAGCAAGTGGTCAAATCCCGCTTCCTGAAACTGAACAGCAGCCATATAGAGTATGTCCTTCAGGCAATGGATGAATGCCCTTCCGACATTCGGAACATCAGAGCATATATGCTCACGACACTCTATAACGCATCCCTGACGATGGACAACTACTATTCGGCTCTTGTCAATCATGACCTCTACGGTGGAGGCAGGAAGCCTTGACCGGTCATGAAATCCATTCAACCGGAAGGAGGTTTCAGGCATGACAATTTTCTATCTTCGGGGTGTGCCGCCTTAGCCCTGACGCTCCCCACCAGTTCCCGGAAAGGAGGTTCCCATGCAGGATGAAGTAAATACCAAGATTGTTGCTATCGCTGTCAAGGGCGGAAAGATCACTGCCGAAGTGCTGGAAAAGGCTCTCCGGAAGTTCATTGAGGAAATCGAGAAGGCTCAGAAGACCGCCTCTCAGCCGAAGACCTATCGGGGCAAGCAGTCCATCAAGCATCTGGTCGAGCAGAATGCCGCCATCAGCAACATCGAGGTGACAGACGGCAATATCAAGTCCTTTGAGCGCACCGCCAAGAAATACGGGATTGACTATGCTCTCAAGAAGGACACCTCCGAGCAACCTCCCCGCTATCTCGTCTTCTTCAAGGGACGCGATGTGGATGTGATGACGCAGGCGTTCAAGGAGTTCTCCGCAAAGTCTGTCAAGCAGAAGGACAAGCCCTCGCTGCGTCAGAAGCTCTCCCGTCATCAGGAGCAGTCCAAAAAGCAGCAGCGTGAAAAGGTCAAGTTCAAAAACATGGATCGGGGCGTTGACCGATGACAAGAAAAATCGACATCAAGCGTCTCATCCTTCTCAACCTCCCGTATGTGTTCGCGTTTTATTTCGTGAACAAAATCGCCACGGTCTTCCGTCTGGCACCCGGCACAGAGATGGTTGACAAGCTCACCGGCGGCTTTGCCAATTTCGGAGCTGCCTTCGCAAACCCGCTGCCCAGCTTCAATCCGATTGACTTGCTCGTCGGTGTAGCGGCAGGAGCATTGCTCAAGCTGGCAGTGTACTTGAAGGGCAAAAACCGCAAGAAGTTCCGTCAGGGCGAAGAGTACGGATCTGCACGATGGGGCAAGCCGGAGGACATCAAGCCCTATGTGGATCCGGTGTTCTCCCAGAATGTAATCCTCACCCAGACCGAAGCCCTCACGATGAACAGCCGTCCCAAGCAGCCGAAGTACGCAAGAAACAAGAACATCCTTGTCATCGGCGGTTCCGGTTCAGGAAAAACCCGGTTTTTCGTTAAGCCTAACCTCATGCAGATGCACAGCTCCTATGTGGTAACGGACCCGAAAGGAACAGTGCTGGTTGAGTGCGGCAGGATGCTTGAGAAGAACGGCTATGTCATCAAGTCCCTGAACACCATCAACTTCCGGAAGTCAATGCACTACAACCCGTTCGCGTATATCCGCAGCGAAAAGGACATCCTCAAGCTGGTCAATACGATCATCGTCAACACGAAGGGAGATGGCGATAAGTCCGGCGAGGATTTCTGGGTGAAGGCAGAAAAGCTCTATTACACAGCACTCATCGGCTACATCTGGTACGAAGCACCGGAACACGAGAAAAACTTTACAACACTGCTCGAAATGATCAATGCTTCCGAAGCCAGAGAGGACGATGAGAGCTTCAAGAACCCGGTTGACCTCATGTTTGATGAGCTGGAAAGCCGTTCGCCGGATCACTTTGCGGTAAAACAATACCGGAAATACAAGCTCGCGGCTGGCAAGACCGCCAAGTCGATCCTTATTTCCTGCGGTGCGCGGCTTGCACCCTTTGACATCGCGGAGCTGCGGGAGCTGATGAGCTACGACGAGATGGAGCTTGATACCCTCGGAGACAGAAAGACGGCATTGTTCGTCATCATCTCGGACACGGATGACACCTTCAATTTTGTGGTGGCAATCATGTACTCCCAGCTTTTCAATCTGCTCTGCGATAAGGCGGATGATGTCTACAACGGCAGGCTCCCCGTTCATGTGAGATGTCTGCTTGACGAGTTCGCCAATATCGGTCAGATCCCAAAGTTCGACAAACTGATCGCCACTATCCGAAGTAGGGAGATTTCGGCATCCATCATCTTGCAGTCCCAGTCCCAGCTCAAGACCATCTACAAGGATGCAGCTGACACGATTGTCGGCAACTGCGACACGACGCTCTTCCTCGGAGGCAAGGAGAAATCCACCTTGAAGGAAATCAGCGAAGTGCTTGGCAAGGAGACCATTGATCTCTACAACACGAGCGAAACACGCTCCACAAACAACTCCTACGGCTTGAATTACCAGAAGGTCGGCAAGGAACTGATGTCTCAGGACGAGATTGCAGTCATGGACGGCAGCAAATGTATCTTACAGCTCAGAGGCGTGAGACCTTTTCTCAGTGATAAGTACGACATAACGAAGCATCCGAGATACAAGCTGCTCTCCGATTACGACAAGCGAAACGCCTTCGACATCGAGAAATACCGGTCCCGGAAGCTGGTCCTCAAGCCTACGGAAACCTTCGATCTTTATGACATGGGCGAGATCGAAGCAGAATGAAGCCCCGTCCTGTACCGCGCAAGAATGCGGAACAACGACGGGGCTTCTATTTTTTTGCCCTGATTCAATTATTACTCAACTTTTCTGATTTTTAAGGAGGAACTTTATGGCTTTTATTACTCAGGCTGTTACGGTTTTGCAGACTCTCGTGGTTGCCCTCGGTGCCGGTCTCGCGGTGTGGGGTGTGGTCAACCTGATGGAAGGCTACGGCAACGATAACCCCGGCGCGAAGTCTCAGGGCATCAAGCAGCTCATGGCTGGCGGCGGTGTTGTTCTCATCGGCACTACGCTCATCCCGCTGCTCTCCGGCTTGTTCTAAGCCTTCCTGCTGCTAACCGAAAGGTGGTGAAATATTGGGCAGTATTTTAGAAAAAATCGAACAAGCAATAAAGGACCTCCTGATCGGATGGATCGAGAGCAACCTGACCAATATGTTCACCGATGTCAATGACAAGGTCGGTATTATCGCCTCAGAGGTCGGAAAAACACCTTCCACATGGAACGGCAGCATCTATACGATGATCAGAGGACTATCCGAAAGTGTGATAGTCCCCATTGCCGGTATCATCATAACCTTTGTGCTGTGCTACGAACTGATTACCATGATCACAGAGAAAAACAATATGCACGAGATGGACACATGGATGTTCTTCAAGTGGTTTTTCAAGGCTGCGGTGGCGATCTACCTCGTGACTAACACCTTTGACATCGTGATGGCGGTATTCGACATCGGTCAGAATGTGATAACCGGTGCGGGAGGCTATATCTCCGGCAGCACAAGCATTGACATTGATGCAACACTCGCCTCGATGCAGGCAAGCATGGACGCTATGAGCATCGGTGAACTGCTCGGCTTGTCGATAGAGACGCTGCTGATCAGTCTGTGTCTCAAGATCATGTCCATTCTTATTACGGTCATCCTGTATGGTCGAATGATTGAGATTTACTGCACCGTCAGCGTTGCACCTATTCCTATTGCTACTATGAGCAACCACGAATGGGGCAGCATCGGCACGAACTACCTCAAAGGTCTTTTCGCTCTGGCGTTCCAGGGCTTCCTCATCATGATCTGTGTCGGTATCTATGCTGTCCTCATCAACAACATGATAATCGCGGCAAATATCCACTCGGCTCTGTTCTCCGTGGCAGCGTACACGGTCATCCTGTGCTTCTCGCTCTTCAAGACCGGAACACTTGCCAAGTCGATTTTCAATGCCCATTAAGGAGGCTCGGATGAAGAAATATGACATCATCTACGCCGATCCTCCGTGGGCATACCGGACCTATTCCAAGAAAGGCAAGGGACGCTCCGCCGAAAGCCATTACCCGACGATGGATGTTGAAGACATCAAGGCTTTGCCGGTGTCTGAGATAGCCGCCAAGGACTGTGCGCTCTTCATGTGGATCACCTTCCCGTGCTTGCAGGAGGCTCTTGAGGTCATCCGGGCATGGGGCTTTGAGTACAAGACCGTAGCCTTTGTGTGGGTGAAGCAGAACCGGAGGGCTAACAGCCTCTTCTGGGGCATGGGCTATTGGACAAGAGCAAACGCCGAGCTTTGCATCCTCGCAACAAGAGGTCATCCGAAACGGCAGAACTCCGGTGTCCATCAGGTCATTGTAAGCCACATTGAGCAGCACAGCAAAAAGCCGGACGAAACCCGTGACCGGATCGTTCAGCTCATGGGTGATATTCCCCGTATCGAACTCTTTGCCCGTCAGTCACCCGAAGGCTGGGATGTTTGGGGCAACGAGGTCGAATGCGACATTACTCTCGGAAAGGAGGTTTCCAATGGCATTTGTACCGGTTCCGAAGGACCTGAATCGCGTAAAGACGAAGGTCATGTTCAACCTGACTAAGCGGCAGCTCATCTGCTTTGCCCTCGCTGCGGCAGCCGGTGTTCCTGTGTACTTTCTCGCCAAGCCCGGTCTCGGCATTACGACGGCAGCTATGCTGATGGTCGTGATCATGCTTCCGTTCATCTTCTTTGCCCTTTACGAGAAGGACGGGCAACCGGCGGAAAAAATTCTCAGTCATGTGGTCAAGTCCATGTTTCTGAGGGACAAGGTGCGTCCTTATCGCACCAACAATCTCTACGCTGCCATCCAGCGTGAAATCAAAGAAAAGGAGGAATTGCAGCTTGAACAGCAAAAATCCCAAGGCAAGACCTAAGCCGCAGCAGAAAAGCATCAGAGACGGCAAGGTCTACGGCGATGCGCTCTCCGCTCAGGAAAAGAAGAAAATCGTCATGCAGAAGAAAAAGGACAAAAAGGCAAAGAAGATTGCCAAGTCTGCGCAGCAGACGATCCCCTATATCGAAGTGTGTAAGGACGGCATCTGTAAGGTAAACTCCCGTCTCTACACCAAAACTATCCGTTTTCACGACATCAACTACCAGCTTGCCCAGAACGAGGACAAGACCGCCATCTTCGAGAATTGGTGCGACTTCCTCAACTACTTCGACAGCTCCATTTTCGTTCAGCTCTCCTTCATCAACCAGAGAACGAGCATTAGCGAGTTCAAAAAGGCAATCCATATCCCCGAACAGGATGACGAGTTCAACGACATCCGCAAGGAGTATTCCGATATGCTCCAAAACCAGCTCTTGAAGGGAAACAACGGCTTGCTCAAGCGCAAGTACATTACCTTCGGCATCGAGGCTGAGGATCTCCGGACCGCAAAGTCGAAGCTTGAAAGAATTGAGGCGGATATTCTCAACAACTTCAAAACCCTCGGTGTGAAAACAGAAGCTCTCTCCGGCTACGAGAGACTGAAAGTGCTGCACGATGTCTTCAACATGGACAGCAATGAGCCTTTCCGCTTCTCCTTTGACATGGTTGCCCGTACCGGACTGAGCAGTAAGGACTTCATCGCTCCCACCTCCTTCGATTTCCGTGAAGGCAAGTGCTTCAAGATGGGCAAGACCATCGGCGCGGTGAGCTTCTTGCAGATCCTCGCGCCGGAGCTGAATGACCGTATGCTCGCTGACTTCCTTGACATGGACAGCAACATCACGGTCAATTTTCATATCCGCACCATCGATCAGGCAAAAGCTATCAAGTCCATCAAGATGAAGATCACCGACCTCGACAAGATGAAGATCGAAGAGCAGAAAAAGGCTGTCCGTTCCGGCTACGACATGGACATTCTTCCTTCCGATCTCGCCACCTTCGGCGGTGAGGCGAAGCGTCTGTTGCAAGACCTCCAGACGAGGAATGAGAGAATGTTCCTCGTCACCATCCTTCTGATGAACACCGCAAGCTCCCGCCAGAAGCTCGAAAATGCGGTGTTCCAGACGGCATCCATCGCGCAGAAGTATAACTGCGCTCTCAAGCGTCTGGACTTCCAGCAGGAGGAAGGTCTGATGAGCAGCCTTCCCATCGGTCTCAACCAGATTGAGATCGAGCGTGGCTTGACCACCTCGTCTACGGCAGTCTTTATCCCGTTTGTGTCTCAGGAGCTTTTTCAGGGGGGTCAGGCTCTCTATTACGGTCTGAATGCTCTGTCCAACAACATGATCATGGTAGACCGCAAGCAGCTCAAAAACCCCAACGGGCTGATCCTCGGCACTCCCGGCAGCGGTAAATCCTTCTCGGCAAAGAGAGAGATGACCAATGCCTTTCTCATCACCGAGGATGACATCATCGTCTGTGACCCGGAGGCAGAGTATTTCCCCCTTGTCCAGAAACTCGGCGGTCAGGTCATCCGCATCTCTCCGGTAAGCCCGGACTACATCAATCCGCTGGACATCAACCTCAACTATTCCGAAGAGGAAAACCCGCTGACGCTGAAATCCGACTTCATCCTTTCCATGTGCGAACTGATTGTCGGCGGCAAGGAGGGCTTGCAGCCGGTTGAGAAGACCATCATTGACCGAAGCGTCCGCATGGTCTATCAGGACTACCTCGCGGATCCCGTGCCGGAGAAAATGCCCATTCTCGAAGACCTCTACAATATTCTGCGCAAGCAGACCGAGCCAGAGGCACAGCGTATTGCAACTGCCCTTGAAATCTATGTTCACGGCTCTCTGAATGTCTTCAATCACAGAACGAATGTAGATGTCAACAATCGCTTCGTGTGCTACGACATCAAGGAACTGGGTAAGCAGCTCAAGAAGCTCGGTATGCTCATCGTTCAGGATCAGGTCTGGAATCGCGTGACCATCAACCGTGCCCAGCACAAGGCAACCCGCTACTACATGGACGAGTTCCACCTTCTGCTCAAGGAGGAACAGACAGCAGCATATTCCGTCGAGATCTGGAAGCGTTTCCGTAAGTGGGGTGGCATTCCTACCGGCATCACGCAGAATGTCAAGGACCTTCTCGCTTCCCGTGAGGTGGAGAACATTTTTGAGAACAGCGATTTTGTCTACCTTCTGAATCAGGCAAGCGGAGACAGAAAGATACTGTCCGCAGCACTGAACATCTCGCCCAGTCAGCAGAACTATGTGACCAATTCGAGTGCCGGTGAGGGACTGATCTTCTACGGCTCTACCATCGTCCCCTTCAAGGATGACTTCCCGAAGAACACCGTACTCTATCACATCATGACAACCAAGCCCGAAGAGGCAGAACAGAACTAAGGAGGATTTTGAATATGAAAGTCACGACAATCACCATTTCCGCAAAGGACGCGGCGGCATACATGGAGAACACCAATTCGCTGTTCAAGGCTCTGTGGGAGCTGACCGACCTGATCAGGGAGGAAAGCAAGCTCAAGCAGCATCACCGCGCCTATCTCCATGTCAGGGATAATATCGACGAGAAGGTCAAGGAGGCACGGGAAATCATGTTCAAGGTGTCCGGGGATATGCTCCGGACCGCCTTTGAGAGCAAGGAGCATGAAGAGACTGCCGACTGTGAGGAATGCGTCTGCTCCGACCGCCCTCATGATTGCCTGAGCTGCAAGGACTCTCCGTGCTGCGACAGCAGGGACGCCGGGAACGACACACCCTTTGCCAACGCCGAGGATGAGGACGACGCCTTCATCCTGTTTCCCCGGCAGATGTACTATGACATGATCGACGATATGCTCACGATGGCAGAGCTGATTGACATGGTTTGCGATATGCGCACCACCGATATGAAGGCGATCCGTGAGCTTTCCAAGTACATCCCCGGCTTTGCCGTCTTTGAGAAAAACCGTCTCTCTGTCTACCGTGATGCGGCGAAGGAGGCTGAGGACATCATCAACCGTTGGGATGAAGAGCTGAATGGGAGCGACGAGCCGGACGAGTATTTCTCCGACTGAGTAAGCCAAGTGTCTGATGAAAGGAGATGATACCCATACAGCTCGATACAATTTACACCGGTGACTGCCTCGAAGTGCTGAGGACGCTGCCCGATGAGAGCGTTCACTGCTGCGTGACATCCCCTCCGTATTACGCCCTGCGCGATTACGGCATGGATGACCAGATCGGCAGAGAGGCATCACCAAAGGAATATATCTCGCGCCTGACCGATGTTTTTACGGAAGTCAGGCGCGTTTTGCGTTCAGACGGCACACTCTGGCTGAACATCTCCGATACCTATTCCGGTAAGGGAAACCAGGGCGACTTTGTGGACCCGAAAAATCCCAGCGGCAGGAACGGTCAGGCTGTGGCTCTCAACTACAAGGTTGAGGGCTGCAAGCCGAAGGACATGATCGGCATTCCGTGGATGCTGGCGTTCTCCCTCCGGGATTCCGGCTGGTATCTTCGCAACGACATCATCTGGATGAAGGAAAACCCCATGCCGGAGAGTGTCAAGGACCGCTGCGCCCGATGCTACGAGCATATTTTCCTGTTTTCAAAGTCCCGCAAGTACCACTTTGACTACAAGGCGATCTCCGAGCCGATTGCCCCGGCTACGGCGGAAAGGCTAAAGCGCGGCATGAAGGGGGGGAACAAGTTCGGTGTGGCCGGAACCCGTCAGCCCCCTCCCCCGACCATCAACCGTCCCCGCGAGCATGGAGAAATCCATGATGCAGACATTAACCCGCTGCGCAACAAGCGGGATGTCTGGATTATCAATACCGTCCCGTTCAAGGGAAAGCACTATGCCGCCTATCCTCCGAAGCTGGTGGAGACCTGTCTGCTTGCCGGATGTCCGGAAGGAGGCATTGTTCTCGATCCCTTCATGGGAAGCGGTACAACCGGCATGGTCGCAAAGCAGCTTGACCGCCACTATGTCGGTATTGAGCTGAACCCGGAGTTTACGGAAATGGCGTATCACCGGATTGGAGGTGAAATCTGATGGCTCATGAACAGCTCAGACCCAGAGACAAGGTTGTCATGAGGATGACCGGAGAAGGTGCGGTTGAGGAAAACCTGACCGAAGGCACTTCCGAGAAGATCTCAAAACGCCCGGAGGACGCACAGCTCGCCAAGCCATATGAGGATGCTGCACTTGTGCCTCCCTCAGAGGATGAAGCGAAAAGGCGTTATCAGCCTCAGCCGCAGGAGCAGACTCAACCGGAAGCTCCGGATGTCGATGAGCTGCCTGTTCACGACAGCCCTTCCCATATCTCGCCGGTCTCCGATGTCCACCATGCTGCACCGGTTGATGTCGGTCGTGTGATCTCCGATACCGCAGTTTCAAGCAGACTGCGCAAAACGGATGCGGTCAGGAATGCGGATGCTGTACTCAGCAGGGCGGCGGAAACAGCCGCCGATCAGCCTGCTTCAGACGATGCGCCCACCACGGGGATAATCCGGCGGCTTGAAAGGAAATCCGAGAAGGCTCACGAGCGTCTGGATGCGGCGCGTGAAAATCTACCCACCCGCAAGGTTCTCAAAAAGGAGCGCGTCTTTGATGAGAAAACCGGCAAGGGCAAAACCCCCCCCCCCCGCAAGTTCAAAAAAAGGGGGCGCTTCTTTGAGAAAAAACCCGGAAAGGAAAAACCCCGCCTCATCTTTGAGGATGAGCTAAAGAAGCCGAAGGGACAGAGTAAGCTCCGATTTGAGACGGATAAGACCGTCCGCAAGGTTGGTGATACACTCGCCTCCGGTATTCACGGCAAAATCCATGAGGTTGAGCAGGATAACTCCGCAGTTGAAGCGGCTCACCGTTCGGAAATCCTTGCGGAATCCGCAGCCCGTCATTACAGCCATCACAGACAGTCTCAGGCGAACAAGCCCTTTGAGAAGGTCTCCAAGCTGGAACATGAGGCTCAGGTTGCAGACACCAAGCTCCACTATGAGAAGACGAAGCAGGAACATCCTGAGATGAAGAAAAGCCGCAAGGATATGAACAAGCACTACCAGAAGTCAGCCATCAAGAAGGAATATGCCGCTGCCCGTAAATCCGGCAGTCAGACGGCATCTGCGGCAACCTCCAAGACCGGAAAGACAGCCCGTGAAAAGGTCGGAGATAAGGTCAAGGAGTTCTTTTCCAAGAACAAGAAGGTTTTCATCTGGCTCGGCGTGGGACTGATGATCCTTGTACTGCTTGCCGCCGGTATCAGCTCTTGCACGGCAATGTTCTCGTCCACCGGTCAGACCGTCATCATCTCGTCCTACCTCAGCGAAGACGATGCGATGCTTGACGCTGAGGCGCAGTATTGCGATATGGAAGCGGAGCTGCAGGACGAGCTGGACAACTACGAAAGCACACACGACTATGACGAGTACCATTTTGACCTCGATACGATTGAACATGATCCCTATGTTCTCATCTCCATTCTCTCTGCGCTGCACGAGGGCGAGTTTACGCTTTCGGATGTGCAAGGCACGATGGAAATGCTGTTTGAGAAGCAGTACATCCTCACGGAGAATGTCGTGGTCGAAACCCGTTACCGGACGGAAACACAGGTAGGCACCCGAACCGTGACCGATCCCGAAACCGGTGAAACCAGCATAGAGACCTACACCTATGAGGTTCAGGTCCCATATGACTATTACATCTGCTATGTGGCGCTGGAAAACTTTAACCTCAGCCATGTGCCGGTCTACATCATGTCCGGGGATCAGCTTTCCATGTATGCCACCTATATGTCTGTGGTTGGCAATCGTGAGGATCTGTTCCCAAGCTCTGAGTATGTGGACAAGTACATTGAAAATCCGCCCGATGAGTATACGGTCAATCCGGCATATATGTCCGATCCCACCTTCGCAGCTCTCATCACGGAGGCAGAGAAGTATCTGAACTATCCCTATGTGTGGGGCGGAAGCAATCCGGACACCTCATTTGACTGCTCCGGATTTGTCTCGTATGCCCTGACCAACAGCGGACTTGTCAATACCGGCAGACTCGGAGCGCAGGGGCTTTACAATGTCTGCACTCCCGTTTCGAGGGCAAACGCAAAGCCCGGAGACCTGATCTTCTTTACCGGCACATACGATACCCCCGGTGTTTCCCATGTGGGCATCTATGTCGGTGACAATGTGATGCTGCACTGCGGCGATCCCATTCAGTACACAGCCATCAACACCTCATACTGGCAGTCTCACTTCTACGCCTTCGGAAGACCTGCCTATTAACCGAAAGGAGATATTTCTATGAATCCCAAGTACACGAAGGTCTGCTCCGAGATTGAGAAGACCGAAAAGAAAATCGCTGACCTTCAGGATCAGCTTTCCGAGCTGAACGATAAGAAAACGGAGCTGGAAAACCTTGAAATCATCAATACCGTCCGCGCTATGGTGATGGACAAGGATCAGGTTATGGCGTTCCTCGTCAGCATGAAGTCCGGCAAAGCTCCGCAGCAGCCTTCCGCTCCCACTATTACGAAACCGGAGGTATCTGAGAATGACTAAGAAAAAGAGCTTTCGCCTTCTGACCGCCGTTGCACTCTGCGTGATGCTGGTATGCAGCTTCTCCGTGACGGCTTTCGCCTATGCGGATGACACCGAACAGAATCTCCCCATAACCGAGGCTACCCAGCCGGAGGACACTCCCGAAACCACTCCTGAGCCTGACACAGCTCCTGAGACCATCGTTCCCGGTGAGCCGCTTGAGGATGAAGGTAATGCCTACACCCGCGATCTGCTTTACGACAAAGCCACAAACAAGCAGTTCATTACGGTGACTACCAAGAACGGCAACACCTTCTACATCGTCATCGACTACGATGCACCGATCAACGACGAAGAGGAACAGTATCAGACCTATTTCCTCAACATGGTCGATGAAAGTGATCTGCTTGCCCTCATGGATAAAGAAACCGTGGCGGGGCTGACCACCTGTATCTGCGATACCCATTGCGAAGCCGGTGCCGTCAATGCAGACTGTCCCGTTTGCAAGACCAACCCGAGCGAATGCACCGGTGCGGCTCCCGAGCCTCAGACTCCGGTCGAGGACGATGCCGAGCAGCCAGAGGAAAAGCCTGAATCCGGCAGCAATATTGGCATGATCATCGCCATCATTGCCATTGCCGGTGTGGGCGGTGCAGCATATTACTACTTCAAGTTTATCCGTGGCAAGAAGAACAAGGATGAAGACCTTGACTTCTACGATGACGAAGACTATCAGGAAGAGCCGTATGTAAACGAGGACGCCGAGCCTGACATTACAGAGGACGATGAGGCGGAAATGGAGGATAAGGAGTGATTTTGGTCATCGCTGAAAAGCCCAGTGTAGCCCAGTCCATTGCGAAGGTTATCGGCGCAACCTCCCGCAAGGACGGCTATATGGAGGGCAACAACTACATCGTTTCATGGTGTGTCGGTCATCTCGTGGGGCTTGCGGATGCAAGCTCCTACGATGAACGCTATGCCAAATGGAGATATTCTGATCTGCCCATTGTGCCGGAGGAATGGCTTTACGAGGTCCCGAAGGACAAGGCACAGCAGTTCAGGGTACTCCGCGATCTCATGAGGGATAAGTGCGTCACCGAGCTTGTCTGTGCTACCGATGCAGGGCGCGAGGGCGAGCTGATTTTCCGACTGGTCTACAACAAAGCCGGATGCACAAAGCCCTTCAAGCGTCTCTGGATCAGCTCCCTTGAGGACTCTGCCATTCGTGAGGGCTTTGAGCATTTGCATGAAAGCAGAGACTATGACAAGCTCTATGAAGCGGCACTTGCCCGTTCCAAGGCAGACTGGATCGTGGGAATCAACGGCACCCGCCTGT
>ERZ781272.403-NODE-403-length-33079-cov-4.673419_pt1 | contig 33079 bp, 26 predicted proteins | sample MGYA00375850_ERZ781272 | MGnify/ENA primary metagenome ERZ781272 (study PRJEB29790, sample SAMN06051246) | human gut metagenome | host: Homo sapiens | place: USA: Cincinnati, Ohio | collected 2013-06-21 | study: EMG produced TPA metagenomics assembly of the Gut...
GATAAAGGCTGGACTTCTGACAAACCGGGGATGCTGGGAATGCGATTGGGGAGGAAGCAGAAGCTATGTGGATTATGAGAAATTATACCGGTTCAGATTCAAGCTGTTGAGAAAAGCCTATGAACGTTTTGACTGTGCACAGGCTCCGGATTTTATTGAATTTGAGAAAAATAATATTGACTGGCTGGACAGCTACTGTACGTATATGGCAATTAAAAATGACCAGGGAGGCGCAGGCTGGAATGAGTGGCCCAAGGAATTAAAGGACCGGGAGCCGAAAGCGGTCAAAGAAGCACAAAAAACGCTTGCAGATGAAATACAGTTTTATCGGGTTCAGCAGTATTGGTTTGAAAAGCAGTGGCATAAGCTGAAAACCTATGCGAATAAAAAAGGAATCAAAATCATTGGTGATGTTCCAATCTATGTGGCGTTTGACAGCGCAGATACCTGGTCGGATCCCTCTCTGTTTCAATTTGACGGGGAAAACAAGCCGAAGACAGTAGCAGGATGCCCGCCGGATGCATTTTCTGCGACAGGCCAGCTATGGGGAAATCCTCTCTATGACTGGAAATACCATAAAAGCACAGGCTATACCTGGTGGACGCAGCGTATGGTACATTGTATGGAACGATATGATGTGGCACGTATTGACCATTTCCGCGGTTTTGATGAATACTATGCAATTCCATACGGGGATGAGACGGCGCAGAACGGAAAATGGGAAAAGGGGCCGGGGTTGGAGCTGTTCCGGATACTGAAAGCAAGAATCCAAAATCTGGAAGTGATTGCGGAGGACCTGGGCTTTTTGACGGACAGTGTGTTGGAAATGCTGGAGGGAACCGGCTTTCCGGGCATGAAGGTACTGCAGTTTGCATTTGATGACAGCGAGAACAGTGCGTATCTGCCGCATAAATATGACAAAAACTGTGTAGTCTATACCGGGACTCATGACAATGAGACAACCAGGGGTTGGCTGGAAAGACTGCAGGGACATGAAAGAAGCTTTGTACGCGAATATATCAACTGCTATGACAAGCCGGTGAACGATTGCGTATGGGGACTGATTCGCACAGCGCTGGCAAGTGTGGCAGACCTTGCGATTATACCGATTCAGGACTATCTCTGTCTGGGAAATGAAGCCAGAATGAATGCTCCGTCCACACTTGGGAATAATTGGAAGTGGAGGCTTGAGAAAAATCAGATTTCGGATACAACCCTTTACCATATGAGCGAATTGGCAAGGATTTACGGCAGAAACCGGAAAGAGGAAGACGAAACAGAAAAGGCAGAAGCAGCAGATGCCAAAACCGCAGAAGCGGCAGAGGCTGCGGATGATTCTCAGGAATTATACTCTGAATAGGAAATGATGGCAGATTTGGGAGCATAAAGTCATGAAAAAATTATTGAGATATCTAAAGGGATACGAAAAGGAGACTATTTTGGCGCCTCTTTTTAAGATGCTGGAGGCGGCTTTTGAATTGATCGTGCCTCTGGTCGTAGCAGGAATTGTGGATGTTGGTATCAAAAATCACGATACAGTGTACATCTGGCGGATGTGCGCGGTCATGGTGCTGCTTGGGGTAATTGGACTTGTATGCTCTCTGACAGCACAGTATTTTTCCGCAAAGGCTGCTATGGGCTTCAGTACCGCTCTGAGAGACGATTTGTTTGCACACATCAGCCGACTTTCTTATCGGGAGCTGGATAAGCTGGGTACGCCGACGCTGGTAACCAGGATTACCAGTGATATCAACCAGGCACAGACAGGAGTTAATCTGGTGCTCCGCTTGTTTCTGCGTTCTCCTTTTATTGTAGCGGGTGCTGTTATTATGGCGTTTACCATTAATTTACAGGTAACGGTCATCTTTGTGACTGCAGTGCCGCTGATTTCTCTCGTGATTTATCTGATCATGAAGTGGACAGTGCCGATTTACAAAAAGGTGCAGTCCTCTCTTGACAGGATTTCTCTGATAACCAGGGAAAACCATGTGGGAGCGAGAGTTGTCAGAGCCTTCGGCAGACAGGCCGAGGAGAATGCGGATTTTTCTGAAACAAATGATGAATATACGAGAATTCAGATTGCGGCAGGCAAGATTTCAGCACTGCTGAATCCGGCAACGTACGTCATTATGAATCTTTCCATTGTGGCAATTCTCTGGTTCGGCAGCCGTCAGGTTTATGTGGGCGTTCTTACCCAGGGAGAGGTAGTGGCACTGGTCAACTATATGTCCCAGATTCTTCTTGCGCTTCTTGCTCTTGCAAACCTGATCGTGGCAGTGACAAAGGCGCTGGCATCGGCAGCCCGATTGAATGAGGTGTTTGATACACAGCCGACCCTGACAGATGAGGGAAGCATACCTCAGACAGAAAAAGCAGCAGAAGCCCGTGTAGAATTCAGAAATGTGACCTTTGCTTATGCGGGAACCCAGGAGCCGGCATTGTCTGGAATTTCCTTTACTGCGGCTCCGGGAGAGACTATCGGTATCATCGGAGGAACCGGCTGCGGCAAATCCACACTCGTAAATCTGATTCCCAGGTTTTATGACATTACGGAGGGAAAAATTCTGGTAGATGGAAATCCTGTGCAGGATTATCCTTTTGCACAGCTCCGCAGCAAGGTTGGAATGGTTCCTCAGCGTGCGGTTCTGTTTAAGGGAACCATACGTGAGAATATGAAATGGGGCAGGGAGGATGCCACAGAACAGGAAATTGACCAGGCGCTTGCGATTGCGCAGGCAAAGGAATTTGTAGAGAGTAAGCCGGAGAAACTGGACACTATGGTGAGCCAGGGCGGAGCGAACCTGTCCGGCGGTCAGAGACAGAGACTGACCATTGCAAGGGCATTGGTGGGAATGCCGGAAATCCTGATCATGGATGACAGTGCATCTGCTCTGGACTTTGCAACGGATGCTGCACTGCGCCATGCGATCAGGGAACAGACGGAGGGAATGACGGTCTTTCTTGTTTCCCAGCGTGCGACGTCTATTAAGCAGGCAGATAAGATTCTGGTTCTGGACGATGGATGTCTGGCCGGGGTTGGAACACATCAGGAATTGCTGCAAGCCTGTGAGGTTTATCGTGAAATATGTCTGTCGCAGCTTTCCGAACAGGAGGTGAACCGGTAATGAAACATAAAGAGACAATGAAACGCGTTCTGAAGTTTATCCGTCCCTATGGCGGCAAGATCGGTTTGATGCTGGTTCTGGCAGTGATTACGGTAGCTTTTACTTTATATACGCCGATTCTGATTGGAGAAGGCGTGGACACCATGCTTGGAGAAGGAGAGGTATTTTCCGCCGGGCTTTTGAAGGTCCTTTTGACTCTTGCCGCTGTGGTATTGATCACTGCGGCAGCACAGTGGCTGATGAATCTTCTGACCAATCAGGTGACCTACCGTGTTGTCCAGGATATCCGGGGCCAGGCATTTGGTCATCTGCAGAAGGTACCGGTTGCTTATATTGATGCAAACCAGCCGGGAGATATTCTGAGCAGGATAGTGACAGATGTCAGTCAGTTTTCGGATGGTCTGCTTATGGGCTTTACCCAACTGTTTACAGGTGTGATTACGATTCTTGGTACGATTGGCTTTATGATGTCTATCAGTGTGAGAATTTCCCTGCTGGTGATTCTTCTGACTCCTGTCTCCCTGTTTGTAGCGAGCTTTATTGCAAGCCGTACCTTCCGGATGTTTCAGGAGCAGTCGGAGAAGCGTGCGGAAATGACCTCTCTGGTGGAAGAACTGGTTGGAAATCAGAAGATCGTCCAGGCTTTTTCTTATGAAGCGCGTGCAAAAGAGCGGTTCGGCAGGGTGAATGAGGAGCTTCGCCTCTGCGGAATCAAAGCGCTGTTCTTTTCCTCCATTACAAATCCCTCCACCAGATTCGTGAATGGTCTGGTATATACGGGAGTTGGGATTTTGGGCGCATTTACCGTAATCAGCGGAGGAATGTCCGTAGGGCAGCTCACCAGCTTCTTAAATTATGCAAACCAATATACAAAACCTTTTAATGAAATCTCCGGGGTTGTAACAGAACTGGAAAATGCACTCGCTTGTGCAAAGAGGATTTTTGATTTTATGGATACACCGGCTGCGGAGCCGGATGTACCGGATGCCCATGTACTGGAAAGAGCGGATGGAAGCATCCGGGTAGAGAATATCTCCTTTTCCTATCGTCCGGAGGTACCGCTTCTTAAGGACATTTCCATTGATGTGAAGCCGGGCCAGAGAACGGCAATCGTAGGTCCGACCGGCTGCGGAAAAACGACGATGATCAATCTTCTCATGCGTTTTTACGATGTACAAAAGGGGCAGATTGTAGTGAGCGGTTATCCGATCCGTGAGCTTACCAGAGACAGTCTTCGGAAAAATTTTGGTATGGTGCTTCAGGAGACGTGGCTGAAAGCAGGAACCATTCGGGAAAATATTGCTTACGGCAAGCCGGATGCAACGCTTGAGGAGGTTATGGAGGCCGCCAGGCATGCACATGCACACAGCTTTATCAAGCGTATGCCCAGGGGATATGACACGGTGATCGCGGAGGATGGCGGAAACATTTCGCAGGGCCAGAAACAGCTCCTCTGTATTGCCAGAGTGATGCTGATGCGTCCGGCCATGCTGATTCTGGATGAAGCGACCTCCTCCATTGATACCAGAACAGAGGTGAGAGTCCAGAAAGCCTTTGCAGAGCTTATGGAAGGAAGGACCAGCTTTATTGTTGCTCATCGTCTGTCTACGATACAGGAAGCAGATTTGATTCTTGTGATGAAAGATGGTAATATAATAGAACAGGGAAAACACGAAGAGCTGCTGAAGAAAGGTGGCTTTTACGCGCACCTTTATGAAAGTCAGTTTGCAGTATACTGAAAATTCGGATACGGGAGGAGAAGTTGATTATGGAAGAACAGAAGAATGAGATGCAGGGAAATCCGGAAGCAACAGAAGGTACGGAGCAGAAATCAGAGGTTTCAGAAAAGCCGCAAAAGGAGCAGGCCAAAGGTCTTCCGACAAGAAGCTATATGCTGATGTGTCTGGGTGGAATTTATCTTTTGTATACCGGTTATAAGCTCTGCAAAAATGTGCTGGATGGTGTGGAAGGTGCAAGTTGGGGATTCTTTGCAGCGGGTATTGTCTTTGCTGTGATCGGAGGGGGCATGCTCTTTTTCGGAGTGCGTGACGTGCTGCGCAGAGACAAAGCATTGAAGGCGGAAGAGGATGACAGGAAGGCTGCGTCGGAGCAGGCTGTCCATACACCGCCGGAAACTGTACCGGAGAATACTCCGTCTGAGTCTTCGAAAGGGATGAGTATTGCCGAACGTGCCAAACTGGCAGGCAGGCTTTCCGAGGATAAAAAGGCTGAGGATGGTGAAACTGCAGAATAGACCGTGATCTGTTTACTGATTGGGGAAATGAGAGAATGTCGGAAAAGATTCGCCGCAGATATTTATCTGCGGCGTTTTCTGGATGCTTTCCGACGTTTTTTGCTGCTTGCAGGACTGTGCAGGGTAGACCAGCAGAAAGCCTGTACCAGAAGGATTCCAACTAAGGCTCCGATGCTGTCAATTCCCACGTCTTTCACAGAGGGTCCGCGTCCGGCCACAAAAGATTGATGATATTCATCCAGTCCGGCAAAGCCGACACAGATCATACCTGCCAGCAGCATGAGCCAGAAGCCTCTTACGCCGTATACGTACAGCGGAAGGGAGATAGCAATTGCCAGCAGAAAGTATTCCGTTATATGAGCTGCTTTTCTGACATAATAGTGAATGTTCTCTGCTTCGTAAGCAAGTTCGTCATAGCTTTTTCCAAGATTCAGCACTTCATTCCTGGTCTCCGCAATCTGATAGCTGATTTGATAGCTTATATTCCCGGACACCTCCCCGGTCTGGGCAGAGAACGTAAAAATCAGGTACATCATCAGAATTGCCGGAAGAAAGGATAAAGGCTTTAATAAGGTAATTAGTATTTTCATGGGTAATAATATAGCATGAAGCCGCAAAATTGTAAAGAAGCCAATTGAATGTTGAAGTTTTCAGTCAGTTATGGTATAAGTGAGTAAGAGACTGGATAGTGAGTAAAGGAGGAAATCATGAGCTTAGCAGATCATATTTTTATAGATATGTGCAGGGATGTTATTGAGAATGGTACGAGTACAGAAGGGGAAAAGGTACGTCCTGTATGGGAAGATGGAACTTCTGCTTATACAATTAAAAGGTTTGGGGTAGTCAGCCGCTATGACCTTCGGAAGGAATTTCCGGCGCTGACTCTTCGAAAAACAGCTCTGAAAAGCGCTATGGATGAAATTTTATGGATATGGCAGAAGAAATCCAACAACATTCATGATCTGAACAGCCATATCTGGGACAGTTGGGCCGATGAAACCGGCTCTATCGGCAAAGCATACGGGTATCAGATGAGTGTGAAGCATGAATATAAGGAAGGCAGGATGGATCAGGTGGACAGAGTATTGTATGACCTGAAGAATAATCCTTACAGCCGTCGGATCATGACGAATATTTATGTACATCAGGATCTGCACGAGATGCATCTGTATCCCTGCGCATATTCCATGACCTTTAATGTGACAAGGGAGCCCGGAAAGGACAGGCTGACCCTGAATGCGATTTTGAATCAGCGCTCTCAGGATATTCTGGCTGCAAATAACTGGAATGTATGTCAGTATTCCATTTTGCTGATGATGTTTGCGCAGGTCTGTGGTATGGAGGCGGGAGAACTGATGCATGTGATTTCAGATTGTCATATTTACGACCGCCATGTTCCGGTAGTGAAAGAGCTGATTTCCAGAACGCCGTACCCGGCGCCCACTGTGAAGCTGAATCCGGAAATTAAGGATTTTTATGATTTTACAACAGATGATTTGATCGTGGAAAATTATCAGACATGGCCGCAGATCAAAAATATTCCAATTGCAATTTAACTTTATCCGTTTCGGAAAAAACTCAGGAGGAGAAGATGGGATGAATATTATTGTAGCTGTAGATAAAAACTGGGCGATCGGCAAGGATAACAGGCTTCTGGTAAGCATTCCGGCGGATATGAAAATGTTTCGCCAGGAAACCTCAGGCAAGGTGGTGGTTATGGGAAGAAAGACGCTGGAGAGCTTTCCCGGCGGGCTGCCGCTGAAAAACAGAACCAATATTGTCCTTACCGGAAACAGGAGCTATGAGGCCAGAGGCGCGATCGTTGTCCATACTCTGGAAGAGCTGCTGGAAGAAATTCGGAAGTACCCGCCTGAGCAGGTGTATTGTATTGGCGGAGACAGCATTTATAAACAATTGCTGCCTTACTGTGACACCGTACATGTGACCAGGATTGACTTTGCCTATGAGGCAGACAGCTATTTCCCCAATCTGGATGAAATGCCGGATTGGCAGATTACAGCCAGAAGCGAGGAGCAGACATATTTTGATCTGGAGTATGAGTTTGTGAAATATGAGAGAAAATAATCGTTTATATAAGAAAAGCCATCGGATTAGCCGATGGCTTTTCTTATTATCTGCCAAAATTGATAAAAAGGAAATCAAGATTCGTAATAGTATAAAAGAAATAAATTTGCGATAATAACCATATCAAAGCTGTGCACAATGAACAAATGCGGAGGAGGAAATGAAATGGAGCTATTTACAAAAGCGATGGACGGACTGAACTCAGTCGTGTGGTGTATGGGCCCGGTCCGTCTGAATCAAAGTGAAGAGATGCGGAAGTATCTGGCGGAAAATAATCTCTCTGAAAAAATGGAGCGGGCAGCCCATATTGTATGGGCAACCGGAGGAAGTCTGGTACCGGAGGAGATTCGGGAAGAATATAAACGAATTCGGCCTGTACTCTGTATTGCGCCAGATTCCGTCCAAATATAAAAAATGTTAATATATTAAAGGAAAATAATTTATTTTTTATTACAAAATCTCTATGCTATACTTCAATTATTAAGTGACAAAATGGGTGAGAAGTAGACAAAAAGAAGATGCATTGGAAAGGAGGCAGCAATATGTCTGTGAGATTTCTTGTGGCCGGAGATAAGGCGGTTTCCGTAGAATTCGGCAGTGAGATCAGTCTGGAGCTGAATGCGAAGGTGCGTATGCTTCAGAAGGAATTGCAGGACAATCCTTTAGAAGGGATTACGGAAACCGTACCTACATATTCTTCGCTGATCGTACACTACCGGCCGGAAATTCTTCGTTATCGTGAGCTGGTGAAGGAGCTGGAAAAGCGAATGGAACAGATGACCAGTGTAACAGCCGGTACGGAGTACATCAAAGAGGTTCCAGTTCTTTATGGAGGGAGTCTCGGCCCTGATCTGGAGTACTGTGCTGAGCTGGAGCATGTATCGACAGAGGAACTGATACGTATGCACGCCGGGCATGATTATTATGTATACATGCTGGGATTTGCACCGGGGCATCCGTACATGGCGAGATTTGAAGAACCGTTTCACTTTAAGAGAAGAGAATCCCCCAGGATGAAGATTCCGGGACGGTCGATCGTAGTACAGCAGAATTTATCGGATTTGATTCCTTTTGAGCAGCCCTGCGGCTGGAATATTATAGGCTCCACGCCGCTGGATATCTGTAATTTTGAGAGGGAGAACCCCTTCCTGCTTCAGGCAGGCGACTGGGTAAAGCATATTCCTGTGACAGAGAAGGAATATGAGCTGATCCGCAGAGATGTGGAGCATGGTACCTACCGCGTAAAAATTTATGAAAAGGCGGTGAAATAGAATGGGTATTTTCGTAGAAAACGGAGGCATTCTGACCACCGTACAGGATGCAGGGCGTTTTGGATATCAGCAATACGGCGTATCACCGGCAGGCCCCATGGACAGCAGAAGCTTCTGTCTGGCCAATATTCTGGCAGGGAATGACAGAAGTGAGGGCGGCCTGGAGATTTCTTTTATGGGACCAAGGCTTCGTTTCAGGAAGGGAAATGTCATTGCCGTTACAGGCGGTGATTTATCACCAAAGATCAACGGAGCAGAGATTCCCATGTATCAGGCAGTAGCAGTTGCAGAGGGAGATGTGCTTTCTTTTGGAGGAATGAGGAACGGCTGCAGAGGATATATCGCATTTGCAGGCGGACTGGATGTTCCGGTGGTTATGGGAAGCAAATCCACGCTTTTGAGAAATAAGCTGGGCGGCATACAGGGACGGAAGCTTCAGAAGGGAGACGAGATTGGATTTGTCAATCCGAAATCCATGCTTCCCGATATGGAAAAAAGAAAAATTCCACAGGAGGTTTTTCCGGCGAAAGAAGTGGTGCTTCGGGTTGTGACAGGCCCCCAGGATGATGAATTTACAGAGCGGGGACTGAAAAACTTCTTCTGGCACAGCGGTGTGATCAGCAATGAGTATGACCGCATGGGATGCAGAATCGAATGTGATCCGATTGAACACAAAGGAGACGGGAACATCAATACAGATGGTATTTCTCTCGGCTCTATCCAGGTACCGACCAACGGAAAACCGATCATTATGCTTGCGGACCGCCAGAGCACCGGCGGATATGCAAAAATCGGAACGGTAGTAACCGTAGATCTTCCGCTGCTCACTCAGAGTATGCCGGGAATGAAAATCCGCTTTATCAGAGTAAGTCTTAACCTTGCACAGGATTTATATATCAGACAACTGAACACATTGAAAGCATTGGAAGAAAAATTAGGGCAGAATCAGGAGGAAATGGTGAAATGAAAATTGTAGTACTGGATGGATATACAGAAAATCCCGGTGATTTAAGCTGGGAAGCACTGGAGGCATTGGGAGAGGTTACCGTATATGATCGAACCTCCTATACAGAATCTGATCTGATCGCAGAGCGTATCCGGGATGCGGAAATTGTAGTTTTGAATAAGACTCCGATTTCCAAAGCAACCATTGACAAATGTTCGAAGATCAGGCTGATTGCTGTATTAGCCACCGGGTACAATGTTATTGATTATAATTATGCAAAAGCAAAAGGAATTCCGGTTGTAAATGTTCCGACTTACGGCACGCAGATCGTAGGACAGTATGCACTGGGCCTTCTTCTGGAAATCTGCTCCCATTACGGACATCATGACCAGACGGTAAAAGAGGGCAAATGGGAAAATAACGCGGACTGGTGCTATTGGGATTATCCGATGATTGAGCTTTATGGAAAAACTGCAGGAATCATTGGCCTTGGACGTATCGGACAGGCAACTGCAAAGCTTCTGAACGCGCTGGATATGAAGGTAGTGGCCTATGATGCCTGTGAGAGTGAAGCAGGAAGGCAGCTTGCAGAATATGTGTCTCTGGACGAGCTGTTTGCAAGCTCTGACGTCATTTTTCTGCACTGTCCGCTTTTTCCGGAAACAGAAGGCATCATCAATAAAGAGAATATTGAAAAAATGAAGGACGGCGTGATCCTTATCAACAACAGCCGCGGCCAGCTTGTTGTAGAGCAGGACCTGGCAGATGCTCTGAACAGCGGGAAGATTTATGCAGCAGGACTGGATGTTGTATCCACAGAGCCGATTAAGGGGGACAATCCTCTTCTGAAAGCAAAGAACTGCTTCATAACACCGCATATTTCCTGGGCTGCGCAGGCATCCCGCCAGAGAATCATGGATATTACGGTTTCCAATATTCAGGCTTTTCTGGATGGCGCACCGGTGAACGTAGTAAACAAATAATCAAATCAGGTATGGGAGGTACTTGCAATGTATCAGATCGACTTAAACAGTGATATGGGAGAAAGCTTCGGCGCTTACAAATTGGGTGGAGACGAAGAACTGATCAAGTACGTAACATCAACGAACGTAGCCTGCGGTTATCATGCAGGTGATCCAATGGTTATGGACAAGGTCGTAAAAATGGCGAAGGAACGCGGCGTTGCAGTTGGTGCACATCCGGGATATCCGGATCTTATGGGATTTGGCCGCAGAAGGATGGTTCTGAGCTTTGATGAAGTCAAGAACTATATGAAATATCAAATCGGTGCGCTTTGGGCATTTACTGCCGGATCGGGGCTGAAGCTGCAGCATGTGGCGCCTCATGGTGCTTTAGGGAATCTTTGCCAGTATGACAGAGAAACTTCCAGAGCGGTCTGTGAGGCAGTTTATGAGATTGATCCGTCTATCATGATCTTTTATTGTGCAGGTGCGGTTCTTGGCGAAGAGGCAGAGAAGATGGGGCTTGGGACCGCTTCCGAAATTTTCGTGGACAGAGCCTATATGGACGATTTGTCTTTGGTTCCGCGCAAAATGGAGGGCTCTATGATTACAGATGAGGATTTTGCAATTGAACGCTGCATCCGTATGGTAAAGGAGGGAAAGGTGACTTCCATTAACGGAAAAGAACTGGAGATCAAGGGAGATACCCTCTGTGTACATGGTGATGGACCGAAAGCATTTGCTTTTGTAAAGCGAATCAGAGAAGCCTTTGAGCAGGAAGGTATCGTAGTACGTAATTTTGGAGTATAAAAAATTATTTATAGAAATCAAAAATTCTTACAGAGAAGGAATGGAGGTAAAAATGGGAGAAAAGAAAGAGAAAAAGGAAATGACGGTTGTCAAAAAGATGATGATCGCCCTTGTCGGCGGTCTGGTCGTGGGACTGCTTTTTCTGTATCTGAGAGAGAATGTAATATCTGAGGAAGGCTGGGCAACAGTGAATAAGCTTTTTTTCCAGGATATTACTGTGACAGAAGGTGTTGGAGCAATCGGTATCTTTTATATCATCGGGCAGATTTTCATGAAAGGTCTGCAGATGGCAATTGTACCGTTGGTATTGGTATCCTTAAGCCTTGCAATGTGCAGCATTTCTAATTCCACAAAGCTGGGACGCATTGCGGGACGTACGCTGTTAGGCTTCCTGGGATTCTATGTGTGCGGTGCGGCATTGGGATGTGCAGTTGCATATGGTGTAAAATCTCTTGGACTATTTAATGTTACCCTTCCAACTGAGGGGATTGCGGAAGCGGCAACCATTGACGCATTTAACCCGCTTGCCGTTGTTGTAAATGCAGTTCCGTCCAATATCGTGAATGCAGCAAGTACAAACAACAGCATTCTTGCGATTGTAGTAGTGGCAATTGTCCTTGGCCTGTGTCTGAACCAGATGGGAGATAAAGCAGCACCGTTGAAAAATGTATTGGAAAATCTGAGTGATGTCATCAATATGTACCTGTCCTTCCTTATCAACAAAGTTGGACCAGTAGCCATTTTCTGTCTGATTTCCAGAACATTTGCAATTTACGGAGTGGAGTATCTGGCACCTGTAGCAGCGTATGTGGCAGCAGCAATGCTGACCCTGTTTGTATTAGTTGTAACTCTGTATCCATTGGGGATTTGGGTGACTACAAGACTGAATCCAATGAAATTCTTAAAGAAGATTGCAAAGGTCGGCATATTTGGCTTTTCCACAAACTCTTCAGCAGCCTGCCTTCCGCTGAATACAAGAACCTGTCTTGATGAACTTGGATGCAGCAAAGAGGTTACAAGTTTTGTACTTCCGACAGGTATGACCATTAACATGAACGGAACAACCGTTATGCATATGTTCGCAGTTACCTTTATTGCAACAAGTGCGGGTATCGAGGTTACACCGGCAAACATGATCGTTATGGCGCTCTTATCCATTTGTGCTGCGGCAGGAACGCCGGCTATCCCAATCGCAGGAACAACCATGATTTTTACTGTATTGTCCGGTATGGGCTGGGCAACGGAAGCCTGCCTGATCGGTTATGCTTTGATTGTGGCAATCAACCGTCCGGTGGAGATGGCACTCCTTCCGCTGAACGTTATCGGTGATGCGGCGGTTAATGTAATTGTAAACGCAAAAGAGGGAGAATTGAACAAAGACGTATATAATAGCTAAGTGCCGAAGAAAGGGCGGCCGGAGAAAACCGGCCGCTGAAGCTTCTATATTTCAGGAGGAAACCGATATGAATTATCAACCAGCAAAACGAATGGACTCTCTTCCATTTTCCGGCATCAGAGCCGTAATGGAAAAAGCAACAAAAATGCAGCAGGCCGGAGAAAAAGTTATTCATATGGAAATTGGCCGTCCGGATTTTGACACACCGGAAAAAATCAAAGCGGCAGCAAACGCAAGCCTTGCAAAAGGAAACGTTTTTTATACTTCTAACTATGGAACTCCGCAGCTTCGCCGGACGATTGCAGAGTTTGAAAAAGCAAAAAACAACGTTGCCTATGATCCTTCGGAGATTCTCGTTACCGTTGGTGTAGGGGAGGGAACCTATGCTGCTATGGCCGCATTTCTGAATGAGGGAGATGAAATCCTGGTTCCAAACCCTGTATGGCTAAACTATATTCATGTACCGAGCTCTCTCGGCGCAGTTCCTGTAACCTACAGTCTGAAGGAAGTAAATAATTATCAGATTGATTTTGAAGAACTGGAAAGCAAGATTACAGATAAAACCAAAATGATCGTAATTGTTGACCCAAGCAATCCGACAGGCGGTGTATTCTCCAAAGAAACGCTGGAAAAGCTGGCTGATATTGCAATCCGTAATGACCTTCTGGTTCTGTCAGATGAAATTTACGAGCAGCTCGTATACGATGGAGAAAAGCATGTCAGCATTGCTTCTCTGCCTGGAATGAAAGAAAGAACCATCAAATTGAGCGGTATGTCTAAAGCATATTCCATGACAGGATGGAGACTTGGTTATATGTGTGCGGCGAAGGAGATCATTTCCGCATGTGTGCGCGTGCATCAGTATACCATTACCTGTGCTTCCTCCTTTGTACAGGAAGCATCTGTAACAGCCCTGAGAGACTGTGATGATGATGTGGAAGCAATGAGAAAAGAGTATGAGCGCAGAAAAAATTATGTTGTCAAAGCACTGAATGCGATTGATGGAATCAGCTGCAATGATCCGAAGGGTGCGTTCTACATCTTTGTAAATATTAAGAGTCTTGGTATGACTTCCATGGAAGCTGCGGAGTATCTTCTCGAAAACGCTAAGGTTGCCCTGGTTCCGGGCTCTGCTTTTGGGTCTGAAGGAGAGGGGTACCTTCGTATTTCTTATGCATGCGGCTATGAAGAGCTGGCAGAGGCATGTGACCGCATCAGGGCGGCAGTGGAAGCACTGAGAAAATAACCGGCGAAAATCAAACAGGGAACATCTATTTCCCCTCCATTGATTTTACCGCCTCAATGAAAATGTCCAGCGAAAACTCAAAACTTTCATCCGTGGGAAGCCGGTCCCCGTATCCGCCATGATTGATAAGCAGGGCAAATCCCTGACTGCCCTGCTCCCCCACCTCATTTGCCATCTGAGCTGCTCTGCTTACAATGATATCTTTGTCTATCTGCACCCGTGCCATCCCTTGACCTCCTCCTTGTTTAAGGGTATAGTAATTATACCTAATTCAATTAGAAAAGAAAAGACCTGCTTAGAAAGTATATTTTGTGTTTTATTTTCCGATGAACTGCATAGGAGAGAGTATGTATGGACAATAAGCCAGACTTTTGTGAAATTTTGGCTCATTCTGAGAGGTTGGAGATGGTGCGGCTGGATCGTGAGCTGAATGCGCTCATGGAGGATGAATTCGTGTTGGACCGTGAACTGGAGCAAAAGCTGTGTAACGGAAGTTATCATTTTCCGGATGTTTCGGAAATACGGACGGATAAACAGGTACTGACAAGGACCCAGGCGTATTTTTCCGCCAAAATTCATGTCCGGAGGACACCCGTGTATTTCCACAATCACGAATTTATCGAAATGCTTTATATGTATGAAGGGCGCTGCAGGCAGTTTATTGAGAATCTCAGTCAGTGTATTCTCCTTAAGGAGGGCGATTTGTTTCTCCTGAACCAGAACGTCACACATGCATTACAGACGGAGGGGCGGTCAACCCTGATCAAGGTCATTATCCCGACAGACTGGGTGTCCCATGAGTTTATCCAGGAAATAGACCATGAGAGCGCGTTGTTTGACTTTTTTGTAAACACGAAGGTGGCTCAGGGGGAATATTACCACTACCTGCATTTCCCGGAGTGTGCAGGCATCAAAAAAATGATCGAAATCATTATGATCGAATATTATCATAACCGGAAATACAGCACGCCTGTGATAAGGAACTACCTGCAGATGCTCATGTTTCAGCTTGACAGGACGGGCAAGGTGTTTCACGAATGCAGGCGCAAAATGACTCAGAGCGCTCTCCAGATGGGCAGGCTGAAACAGTATGTATATGACCACAGCGATTCTGTCACGCTGAAGGAATTGGCCGGCAAGTTTCATTTCAACCAGAGTTATCTGAGCAGGATTATAGCACAAAACTGCGGGATGGGCTTTCAGGAGCTGGTGAAAGAATGCCGGATTGAAAAGTCGGCAATGCTGCTCGGCAGCTCTGATTATTCCATTGAGCAGATTGCGGAGATTGTGGGATATCAGAATGCGACGTCTGTTTATAACGGGATAAAGGACAAGTTTGGCATCTCCCCGGCAGAGTACCGCAGGCGCTATGGTAAAATGAATGGAGAGATGATTGAAAATGAATAGATGGATGAAGGCGGTCTTTCCATGTAAAATGAACCAGATACCATATATTTTGCGTCCTGCATAGAAAGGGGCTGGCATTTTGTCATCGAAGGGCATTGGTAAACTGGAAACAGGCTCCATAGGGAAGCTGATGGTGGAGCTGTGTACCCAGGCCGCATTCTCTGTCATGCTTTACAACATATATACAATCACAGATACGCTGTTCGTTTCAAAAGGGGTTGGCAGTACGGCCAGCGGAGCAATTGGGGTGTTTGCCCCGGTACTGGTTTTTGTAGGTGGTATAAGCTCCACTTTGGGTGTGGGTGCGGGCTCCATTCTTTCCAGGAGACTGGGCGAAAAGGATTTTTCGGGAGGAAAAACAGTCATTGGCTGTATGGTTTGGGTTTGGTGCCTATGTGCCTTACTCATAACGGCCGTTGGCTTGCTTCTTCTAAACCCGTTGCTTGGACTGCTGGGGTGTACGGCTGAGATTTATCCATATGCTGCGGAATACGGCAGGATAATGCTGCTCAGTACGGTATGCAGCACGGGATTTTCGGGGGTCATGCGTGCCGGAGGGGACACCCTTTATTCCACGCTGCAATGGTGCTGCCCCGTCGTTATTAATATGGTATTGGACCCGGTGCTGATCTATGGCCTCCGGCTGGGTATTGCGGGTGCGGCCCTGGCAACGCTATGCGCCCAGGTGTTTTCGTTGATTTGCAGTATTTACTATTTCTTTATCCGCAATGCGACGCCATGCAAAATACGGGTAAGGGATATACGGTGGGACTTTTTGGCATTAAAAGAAATTTTATCCATTGGGATGCCGTCTTTTCTCAACAGTCTGGGAAACAGCTTTGTTGCCATGGCGGGCAATCAGGTATTGGGGGCAGTTGGAGGTACACAGGCAATCAGCACGTTTGCGGTCATATCGCGCATCCAGAGCTTTGCTGCCACGCCGTTTACAGGTGTTATGCAAGGCATACAGCCAATGCTTGGATTTGACTGGGGAAGGAAAAATACGAACCGGGTAAGAAAAACGGTATTTTTCGCCCTGCGGTTTGTCCTGGTTTATGGAATTCTGGTTTCGCTGGGGCTGTATGCCGGAGCACAGTACATAATTCATTTTTTTTCCGCCAATTCAGATGCGGCGCAGGCGGGGACGGCGGCTTTGCAGGTTATATGCAGGGCTATTGCTATCGGTGGAGTGGTACCTGTTATACAAGCCTTTTTTCAGGCACTGGGACAGGGAAAAAGGGTGTTGTCCCTGTCTGTGGCAAGTATTTTTGTGATCCGCCTGCCGCTTCTGCTGCTTGGCTTAGTCACGAAAAAACTTTCTGTCATGTGGTGGGTATTTGTAATCAGCGATTGGGCGGCGGCGGCTTTGGCCGGCTACAGCTACAAAAAATTTCAGAAGGAGAATGGCTATGGAAAGCTTGACAAAGAACAGGCAGAATGAAGAAACGCTCAGGAAGATGGTGAAGCACTTTTTCCACCCGCTTGGACTAAAATCTTTTAAGGAGCTGACTGAGGGATATTTTAATGTGGCTTATGAAGTGACATTAAGCAACGGGGAGGCAGTTATTTTGAAGGTTGCCCCGGCGAAGGGCGTCCGGGTTATGACATCTGAGAAAAATATTATGTTTGCGGAGGTCCTGGCTATGGAAAAGGCTATGGAGCATGGCGGGATTCCCGTCCCCAAAGTGTTCGGTCATGACGACAGCCATACGATATGCAAATCCTCGTATTTCTTCATGGAAAAGCTAAATGGCAGCAGCTTGAATGAAATAAAAAGTTCCCTGACCCAGGAACAGATTGATGCCATATACATGGAGACCGGAAGGATATGCAGGGAGATTAACCGAATCGGCTGCCCCTGTTTCGGTTATCCGGGGCAGCCGGAATTCCAGGGTACGGACTGGTATCTGGTCTTTCGTGGGATGCTGGAGGCAGGGATCAGTGATGCCGGACAAGGGAACGTTGACCTGAAAATACCTGTGGATGAGCTGCTTCGATATCTGGAGTGGGATCAGGATATTTTTGCGGAGGTAACGGAGCCAAGGCTGGTGCATTGGGACCTCTGGGATGGGAATATTTTTGTTTCGGATGGGATGATTACCGGCCTTATTGACTGGGAACGCTGCATATGGGGAGATCCCCTGCTGGAGGTAGGCTTCAGGAGTCATTTAGACAGCACTTTTTTCCGGAAAGGTTATGGTGTTGCCGGATTTACAGAGTCACAGAAACGAAGAATCCTGTGGTATGATATTTATTTGTTTGTGCTTGTATCGCTGGAGTGTGAGTACCGGAAATATGAGACGATGGACATGTATCAATGGGCAGTCCATATGCTGCCCACACTGTTTGAAAAGCTGGGAAGATGAAGGAAAGGACGATGTGTCTATGGATACAATAACAGTAAGGGATGCAAAGCTGGAGGATGCCCCGCGGATTCTGGAGATTTATGCGTACTATGTCGAACATACGGCAATTACATTTGAGTATGACGTGCCCACGCTTTCCGGGTTTCAGAGCCGCATGAAAAAAACGCTGGGAAAGTATCCTTATCTTGTGATTGAAAAAGACGGAGTGATTCAGGGATATGCCTATGCAGGCACTTTTGTAGGCAGGGCGGCCTATGACTGGGCGTGCGAAGTGACGGTCTATCTCCACCATAAGGCACAGAAATGCGGCCTGGGAAAAAGAATATACGAAGCGCTGGAAAACAGGCTGAAAGAAATGGGAATTGTAAATCTGTATGCCTGTATCGGGTATCCGGAGGAGGAAGATGCATATCTCAATCAAAACAGTGCAGAATTCCATGCACATCTGGGCTATGAAAAGGTGGGTATATTCCACAGATGCGGCTATAAATTCGGCAGATGGTATCATATGATCTGGATGGAGAAAATCATCGGGGAGCATTTGGACAATCAGCCGCCGGTCAGATTCTCCGGGCGATAGAAGTATCCGGGATACAAAGCGTGTATTATTATCTTTTTAAATATGGTATCCGTCACAACAAAAATGTGCTTCATAGCAGACAAATAAAGCTGCCATGAAGCACTTTCTTTTTATTATGGAAATGTTCTGTATTTACAGAAGCAGCATTTCGTAAGTGAACCGCCTCATGCATTTTTTCAGGAGCAGCCAGGCCGCAAGCGCACATACCGCGCCCAGCCCCAGCAGAATCCAGGCGTTCAGCAGCAGTATTCCCGTAAACTGGCCCGCCACCAGCAGTACAATCGGGATGACCAGGAATACGGCGCTTTGCTGGGATTCCTCCACACTCTGTGCTTTGGCGGAGCCGCGGACAATCAGCGTTACAGCAATCAGCGAGATTGCCGGTGAAACAAGCAGCAGGATGATCAGCCAGCTTATGCCCGGCAGCAGAAAGTGTCCCATCAGGAAAATGGCCTCCGCCTCAAGCACCAGCACCATGAGGCAAAAGGAGAGCAGGGACACCATCATGCTCAGAAGAAAAGCGGCCATGACCTTGGCACGGAAAATCTGCTCGACGGAAAGAGGACAGTAAAGGAGCGTTTCCAGGGTGTGCTTTTCCTTTTCTCCGATGAAGGAGCTGGCGGCCATGATGGAAGCGGCCATAATGGGGATGAGCAGGAAAAATACCGGCAGGATGTAGTTGAGAAGCATCCCGGCAAACATCATTTCCGTGTTTCCGGAGTGTGCGGCCTGCGGCAGCAGCTCCAGGACCTTCTGGATATCCGGAGTCTCCGGGGCAAAATGTCCCATGAATAAAAAGATGGTGGGTAGGATGACAGTCAGCACCACCGGGACGGCCAGGAGGCTGACGAATAAATGCCTGTTGGCCGTGACACCGCGAATATCCTTTTTGATAACAGCAATCATGGCATTTTTCATTATGCTTCCCCCCTTTTCCCGGCGGTAAGCGTAAAATAAATATCCTCCAGCGAGGGTTTCTTCACTTCTACCGCAAAAATATCTCCGCCGCCCAGCACAATCCGGCGGACGATCTTCGGAATCTCATCATCAGATTGTATCGTCATTTCGTATTGCCCTGCTCCGGCCTTTTGGAAAGGCAGCTTTTCGGGCATATTGTCAGCGCAGATTTGAAGCATGGCACCGGAGCGTACCTTTCTGCGCAGTTCATCCAGGGTTCCTGCAGCGAGCAATTGCCCTTCTTCAATCAGACCGTATCTGGTGCAGATTTCCTGGGCATAACGGAGCTGATGGGTGCATAGAAACACTGTAATTCCCTCCTGTTTTGCCAGTTCCTGAATCAGTCGGTTGACATTCTGGGCGCTTTCGGGGTCGAGGCCGGAGGTGGGCTCATCAAGGAAAAGTACTTTGGGCCTGTGAATCAACGCTCTGGCCAGAGAGAGCCTCTGCCGCATACCCGTTGAATAGGCGGACAGCCTGCGGTCCCTGGCTTCTTCCAGCTCCAATTGCCGCAATAAAGAATCGGCACGTTCTTGCGCCTCAGCACCAGGAACGCCAAAGATGGAGGCGTAAAAGAGCAGATTCTGCATCCCGCTCAGATTGTCGTACATCTGGGCGTGCTCCGTTACCACACCGGACAGGGCATGGACCTTTTCGGGCACCCCGGCAGGATCCAGGCCGAGTACCCGGCAGCTTCCCGCCGAGGGAGCCAGCATTCCGTTCAGCAGTTTTACCGTGGTGGTTTTTCCGGCACCGTTTGGGCCCAGGAAACCAAATACCTCCCCCTGTTTCAGGGAGAGGGAAATCTGCCTGACTGCCTGTTTGCCGCCGGAATAGGTCTTTGAAAGATTTTGTAAAGAAATAACGTCCATATCGTTTCCCTCCTGAACCTATTATAGTGTGCCAAAAGGGGAAAAGCAATGGAGTATCAATTGACTTTTTGCAACAAAATCAACCATTGGGAAACAAAACGAAGATTTTGTTGGATGAAGTTGAAGTTGTCTTTACATAATACCTGCTCAGGATTGCACCGGCAAATATGAACGATTTTACAATGCAAAACCTGAAATTACAATACACACATCGAGGGGCATGCTATTTTAATGATAGTAAAAAGCAGGAGCATAAAAATGGAGGTATGTATGAAAGTTATTCATCTCAGATGTGAAGGAATGAAAAATCCGAATTCAATTACAAAAGAAAACTTATCTTTTTCGTGGAAAATAGAATCGGAAAAAAGTGCGGTATATCAGGAAAAATATCAGATTGTCGTCATGGAAGAGGGAGAAATATTAGTCTGGGACAGCGGGATAGTTTCCGACAGCGAGACGTTAGATATTGCGTATAAGGGAGAAAAACTGAAATCCTGCACCAGATATGAGTATACGATTACAAGTTGGAATAATCTGGGAGAAAAGGCTGTGGGCGAGGCAGAATTTGAGACGGCTTTTTTAGATGAGGCAGAATTCGATGCAGATTGGATTGAGCCGGATGCAATGCCTCAGCTGGAAGAAAATCCTGTGAAACAGGCATATGCTGAGTGGGAGAAGATGACAGCCCCCATGCTGCGCGGTGAGCAGGTGGAAATGCGCATGGAAAGCGATATCCTTGAGGAACTGCCATTGGAGCCCTATGATCCTGCAGTACGTATGAGGACATGCTTTCAACTTGAGGGAAATGTAAAGAGAGCCCGCCTGTATGTAACAGCTCATGGCGTATATGAAGTATGTTTAAATGGAAAGCCGGTAACGGATACTTTATTAAATCCGGGCTTTACTACATATGATAAGCGAATCCGGTATCAGGTTTATGAGGCAGAGAACCTGTTGGCAGCAGAGAACGCGGTTTCTGTGACGGTTGCGGATGGATGGTATAAAGGTAAAATCGCCCTTGGGAGGGGCTGTGAATACGGCGAAGTGCCGGGACTTCTGATGAAATTGCTCATACAGTATGAAGACGGCAGGGAACAGACTGTTAAGACAGATGAAAACTGGGTTTACAGCTATAAGGGTCCGCTTCGTGCAGCAGATCTCTTTTTGGGGGAAGTGTACGATGCGACAAGGGAGGATGGAGATCCCTCCTTGATTTCTTATGATGACAGTGATTGGAGACCGGTGCATGTGGTCAGCCGTACAGAGGCAGCATTGGAGGCCCAGAATTATCCTCCTGTAAGGGTTTTTGAAGAGTTACCCGCGGTAAAGTTATGGAATGCTCCCAATGGGGATGTTTTGGTGGATTTCGGACAGAACCTCGCCGGAATGATCAGAGTGTCTGTTGATGGGGAAGCGGGAGAAGAAGTTTCCTTTGAACATGGAGAAACGCTTGATAAAGATGGTAATTACTATTATATCTGGTCAGGGACAAATAAAGAGCAGAAGGATGTTTATATATGTAAAGGGGGCGGCGATGAGATCTATCAGCCGCGATTTACTTATCACGGGTTCCGGTATGTGCGTGTGAAAGGGGGAAAGAACTGGTCAAAAGAGCGTTTCACAGCGTTGGCAATCAGTACAGAAAATCCGGTGACAGGAGCATTTCATTGTTCTGATGACAGATTAAACCGTCTGCAGCGGAATATTTATTGGAGTCAGAGATCCAATAATATTGGCATACCTACGGACTGTCCGACAAGAGAAAAAGCAGGCTGGACAGGAGATGTTGTTGTATATGGCGCAACCGCATTATTTAATCAGGAAATGACAGCCTTTTACAAGGACTGGCTGAGGAGCATTCGTGCGGAACAGCTTGGGAATGGAATTATTCAGGGAACGGTTCCGCAGATTAAAAACTATGTTTCGCAGGCAGGGGTTGGTTCTCTCGGCTGGGGTGACGTTATTCTGACACTTCCATGGCAGTTATATCAGTTATGCGGCGAAAAGTCTGTGCTGGAAGAAAATTATGAAGCTATGGGGAAATGGCTGAGCGCGATGCGGCAGGCGGCTTATGAATTGCCGAACTGCTATAATACGGTCGGATATGCAGAAACAGATGTTGAGCAGTTGGAAGGCCGACGGCTGGAAAATCAACATTATCTGATCAACTCTGGTTTTCATTTTGGTGATTGGCTCATTCCAAGTGTTGTAAATGAGCAGGGCTTTTCCGATGGTCCCATGTCTGCCTTTCTGACTATGAATTACGCAGATACCAGTCTGTTGGCATATCTGGCAGATTTGTATACAGAGATTTCTGAAGTGTTAGGCCAAAAAGAGAATGCCAGGGAGTCGCGTGCGTATGCTAAGCGGGTAAGAGAAGCCTTTACAGAAGAATTTGTGACGGCAGACCGCAGGCTTGGGCAGGAAATGCAGGGAAATTATATACTGGCTTTGAAACACCATATGGTGCCGGCTCAGATTGCAAAGGATTTTGCGAAACGTCTGAATGAACTGATTTCCGAAAATGATTTTTGTCTCGATACAGGATTTATGTCAACGCCTCATCTGCTGGATGTACTTTTGGATTATGGATATCAGGAAACCGCATGGAAGGTACTCCTTCAGGAAAAGTGCCCATCATGGCTTTATGAGATTCAAAAAGGTGCCACTACCGTATGGGAAAACTGGAATGCAATCAGAGAGGATGGAAAGATCGGGGACTGCTCCTTTAATCATTATGCTTTTGGATGCGTGGGTGATTTCATGTACCGAAGAATACTGGGAATTCAGAATGGGGGAATCGGTTATGACAGGATCTTGATTGCTCCGGAATATGATGCACCCTTTGAAAAGGCTGAAGGAGCCTATGAAAGTGCACGTGGTGTGATTCGGATTACCTGGGAGAAGAAAGGAAATGAGGTAAGAATTTACGGTTCTGTTCCGACGAATACCAGAGCAACCATATGCCTGCCGGACGGCAAAAAAGCAGAAGTGGAGAATGGAACGTTTTCGTTTCAGGAATCGAACAGATATATAGCGAGGAAGGATAAATGCATAAAATATCATTAAATCAGGACTGGCTTTTCGTAAAGGGAACCATTACTATGATGGAACTGTTTACGGATAATGGTGAGAAAGCAAAGAAGGTGGATCTGCCCCACGATGCCATGATTTACCAGGTAAGAACCCCGGATACGGCAAATGCACATCAGACAGGATTTTACCCGGGCGGCGAATATACATATATTAAAAAATGGGATGTTCCTTGGGGCTTTGCAGAAAAAACAGTTATCTTGGAATTTGAGGGTGTGGCTGATACCTGCCGGGTGTATGTGAATGGGCATTTGCTGGTAAATCATTATAATCCTTATACTGGTTTTTTCGTGGATGTAACTTCGGATTTACGCTGTGGGGAATGTAATGAGGTCAAAGTAGAAGTGTGCAGTGTGGAACAATCCAGCAGGTGGTACAGCGGTGCAGGCTTGTACCGTCCGGTGTATGCGTGGATTGGAAATGACGTGTATATTCCAGTTGAAGGAGTGAGAATATCTGCTTCCGAAGTGACACAGGACAGCGCTGTCTTTTCCGTTCAGGTTCCCATTCATAATCAGGATAGAAAGGAACGGAATGTCAGAATACAGATGAGCATCCTTTCGCCGGATGGAGAAGTGGTTGCCAAGGAAACAGAACGGGTAAGCCTGGCTGCGGTAAGTGAGCAGAATCATTTCCAAAGGCTGGAAGTGATTGAACCCTGCCTTTGGAGTGATGAGACACCCTATTTGTATACATGCAGGATTACCATACTGAGTGACGATAAGGTAATCGATCAGGCGGAGGTAGAAACCGGAATTCGTTCGCTGAACCTGAGTCCCGGAAGAGGACTTTTGTTAAATGGGAAAGAGATAAAATTACGCGGCACATGTATTCACCATGACAATGGAGTGATCGGTGCGGCTACATTTTATGATGCGGAATACCGGCGGTGCAGACAGCTAAAGGAAGCCGGGTTTAATGCTATAAGAAGTTCTCATCATCAGATAAGTAAATTCCTGCTTCAGGCATGCGACCGCTTGGGAATGCTGGTTATGGATGAACTCTCAGATATGTGGACAAGAACTAAGAATCCGCATGATTATGCGAATTATTTTCCGACATACTGGGAGCAGGATGTGGCCAGTATGATTGAAAAGGACTACAATCATCCTTCTGTGATTATGTATTCTACAGGAAACGAGATTCCGGAGGCCGGAACCAGAATTGGGGCACAGTGGAATCGCAAAATTAATGAAAAGATGAAAGAACTGGATGCTTCCAGATATACCACTAACGGCGTCAGTGGATTGATGGCCGGTGCGGACAGAATGGGAGAGATGATGTGTCAGGCCGTGGGAATGAGCCCTGGGGAACTGGAAGCCATGATGCAGACACAGGAAGAGAATCCGGCTGGTGCAGACGCAGTAAATGGCATGGCATCTGTTATGGTTGGTCAATTGGCAGATGGAATCGCGACATGCCCTGTCATGGAGGAGTTACTGGATGAATTTACAGGAGTCAATGACATAGCTGGATACAACTATCTGACTGCATTGCATGAAGAAGATGCCAGACGTCATCCCAGCCGAGTGGTGCTTGGTACAGAGACATTTCCGGCAGATATCGTACATCTATGGGATGTAGTGAAACGTAACGCCCATGTGCTGGGGGATTTTACATGGATCGGATATGATTATCTGGGTGAGGCCGGATGCGGAATTTTTCATTATGATGGTGGCGAGAACTTTTCTGCACATTGGCCGGACCGATTGGCCGGAATCGGAGACCTGGATATTCTGGGAGACCGTAAACCGGTCAGTTATTTAAGAGAGGCGGTATATGGGATTGGCCATCAGCCTGCCATTGGCGTCCTCAGGATGAATAAACCAATTGAGAAAGCAGGCAAAACACCATGGATGTGGAAGGATAATATCGCAAGCTGGACCTGGGACGGGTTTGAAGGAAAAACAGCATCGGTGGATGTGTATGCCAACGCAGATGAGGTGGAGCTTTTTCTAAATCAAAAGAGTTTTGGAAAGAAGAATATTGCAGGTGTGTTTGTGGCAGAGTATCAGGTGCCTTATGAAGCCGGGATTCTGGAAGCTGTCAGCTATTGTAACGGAAAGGAGGTTGGCAGAAGCTTCCTTAAGTCAGCCGCAAAGGCAGTATTGCTGAAGGCGGAACCGGATCGTGATTATCTGCCGGCAGATGGTAACAGCCTGTTGTTTATTCCCATTCGCCTGGCAGATCATCAGGGAAACTGGAATCGTATGCAGAAAGATAGAATTTCCATCAATATTGAGGGAGAAGGATACCTTCAGGGATTCGGCAGTGCGAATCCAAGCTGTCTGGGAAGCTATCAGGATGCTGCCTGGGACACATACGATGGTTCGGTTATGGCGGTGATACGGGCGGGAAAAAATAAAGGAATGCTGAAAGTACATATTTCCTCTGAAAATTGCGGCGATGCAATGGTCACAGTAAAGGTTGGTTAGGGGTTATTTGCTTTCCGGCGGGACTGGCTCCTGTATTCTTTTGGAGTTACACCATATTTTTTCTTAAATACGTTTTGAAAATAAGATTGACTGGAGAAGCAAAGATAGCTGCTGATCTCACTCAGTGTACGTTCTGAGTAGGTCAGAAGACTCTTTGCTTCTTCCAGTTTACAGCGCATGATAAAACGGCTGATATCAAAGCCCAGTTCTTCTTTAAACTTATTGCTGATATAGGAACGGCTGCGCCCTATATGTTCAGCTACATCTGCTACCTGTATATTTTCGTGGGTATGACGATTTATGAACTGTACACAGTCAAATACTTCTTTTGATATCCCATCGATTTTTTTGCTCTTTGAAACACGCTCTGTAAAATCGAATATTGCGGTTTCTGCAAGAGCAGAGATGGAGGGAATATCCTGCAGACGTTCACATTCTTTTAAGTACACATCGGACAGACCATAAGCTTCTTCAATGGTCATGCCGCCAGCAACGGCGCTGCGGCAGATGAGTGCAATGGTGGTAATAAAAATGTTTTTTTCCTGTCTCAGCGCATTTTCTGCAACTGTACCAGTGGATATTCCTGAAGATTGCTGTTCCAGTAAAACCCTGAGTGCGGAAGTATTTCCTTCCTGAACATATTTCGTCATCTGCTGTTCAAAATGATATGAATTATGAAAGGATTTGTTTTCTCTGGATTCAAAAAGCTGCCGGATGTGATGGGAAGCAATATTGGTTCGGGAGGTAGCATTGGTTATCCCCTCACGGAACTCTTCAAAGGTTTCTTCCCTGTCGTTGAGGCAAAGAGAAAGGCAGGAAAGTGTATCGAGAAATTGATGAAAGGATATCAAGGGTGTGTTGCTGAAAAAAAGGGCAATATCTTTGTGATAATCAGAAGGGATTGCCCACTCATGCATAAAATTCAGAATCATCGAGTCGCTGACAGGGGTGCTGAACACAGGACCGATAATCAGGAAATCACCGGAACGCTCATCCTGGATATAGCCGATGTAAGAAAAGGAATCGGTTACCATATAATCCGGATTCCTGTGAAAAGAGAGCTTCTTCTGCGTCTGGGGCGTGTTGATATCCAGTGTTTTCAGTATTTCGGGATAACAAAACAGTTCATGCCGAGGAGAGTGAAGAACGATGGGAATATAAGTAGTGGCATAGAAGAGACGGCAAAATTCCTTTAAATCCTGAATCATAATGAAAGTGCTCCTTTCGTGAATAATAAAACTAAAGCAATTTTACAATAAAACTAACAGAAATTGCAATATATTTATTGCCGCTTCTTATATTATATGGGTAGATCAGGTGATCGAAAATGAATTGGAGGTGGATTATGATCAGAGATTTTCGTGTATCTTATCGAAAAAATCCGATAGGGTTAGATGAGACACCGGTATTTTCCTGGAAGCTGGTCAGTGAAAAAAGGAATGTGGTGCAAAAAGCATACCAGTTGCAGGTAATCTGTCAAGGCAAAATGATATGGGATACGGAACAGGTGGTGTCTGAGCAGTCTGTTTTGATTCCTTATGGAGGAAAAGCGCTTACACCAAGAACGATGTATCAGGTGCAGGTTACCGTATGGGATAATTACGGAGAAATCGGCCAGCAAGCATTGCAGTTTGAGACTGGTCTGATGGGAGAACCCTGGAAGGCGAAGTGGATCACACACACGATGTTACCGGAAGAAACGGCATGTCCTGTCTATGTAAAATCTTTTCAGATATTAAAAAAGCCGGAAAAAGCCAGACTCTATGTAACGGCCTGCGGTGTATATGAAGCTTCTTTAAATGGAAGAAAAATCGGAGATGCTTTTATGGCTCCCGGATGGACATCCTATTATAACAGAACGCAATATCAGGTACTGGATATATCAGATTTGCCGGTGGGAGAAAATGAATTGTCCGTCACTGTTGGAAATGGCTGGTACAGGGGCTATCTGGGTTTTGATGCAAAACCGGATAATTATGGAAACAGGACTGCACTTCTTGCGATGCTGGTTCTTAAGTGGGAGGATGGAGAAGAGCAGATTATCGGCACAGATACTGATTGGCAGGTACAAAAAAGAGAAATCCGATATTCTGAGATTTATCATGGAGAATACCAGGACTATACAAAGGAGCATGAAATCGTTGGCCAGGCAGTTCTTTTTGATAATTCTTCTGTTAGAGAAATATGCGCACAGGGCTGTGAACCTGTTCGTGTTACGAAAATTTTTGATAACCCCCAAAAAATAGTTACGCCAAAAAAAGAACTGGTATTTGATTTCGGGCAGAATATGGCAGGAATCGTCAGAATTCGGCTTCCGAAGCCTGAGGGAGAGAAACTGATCATTTCTCATGCAGAAACACTGGACAGGGAGGGAAACTTTTATACAGAAAATCTTCGCTCTGCAAAGTGTACAGACACTTATGTATACGGAAAGGAGCAGGAAGGGAACTGGGTTATGCCGCACTTTACCTTCCATGGATTCCGGTATATCAGAGTAGAAGGAGCAGAGCATATTACAGAAAAGGATGTGCAGGCGCTTGTGCTTCACACTGATATGGAAAAATGCGGCGAAATGCACACCAGTCATCCTCTGGTAAACCACCTGATCAGTAATATCAATTGGGGACAGAGAAGTAATTTCCTGGATGTTCCGACAGATTGTCCACAGAGAGACGAGCGATTGGGCTGGACAGGGGATGCCCAGGTATTTGCCGGAACGGCAAGCCTGAATTATCAGACATATTTGTTCTTTGATAAATGGCTGCAGGATATGGCTGCAGAAACTACTGAGGAATATGGTGTTCCTCATGTGGTGCCCAACATTCTCGGGAATCAGGCTGGTGCTGCGGCATGGAGCGATGCAGCAACAATTATTCCCTGGAAGATGTATCAGGTGTATGGAGACCGCAGGATTCTGGAAAAGAACTATCCGATGATGAAAACCTGGGTAGAATACATGCACAGAAATACCTCGGATAATGGCCTCTGGCAGACAGGCTTTCAGTATGGAGACTGGCTGGCGCTGGATATAGAGAATGGCAGCACAGACCGTACGGGCGGAACCGATAAATATCTTGCAGCCAATTGCTATTATGCTTTGTCCACACGTATTTTGCGGGATACAGCAAAATTGTTAGGCAAAAAAGAGGATGAAGAAAAATATGAAAAGCTTTTGGAGAAAACAGTAAGTGCTATTCAGACAGAGTATGTGACGGCCAGTGGAAGACTTGTCAGTGAAACACAGACAGCTTGTGTGTTAATGCTTCATTTTGACCTTGTAAAGGCAGAACACCGTAAACGGATACTTAAGACTCTGGAGTTGAATATTGGTGCGCATAGGAATCATCTCACCACAGGCTTCATGGGGACACCTTATCTGTGTCATTGCCTTTCTGAGAACGGCCTTCATGAACTGGCGGGTGAGATTTTTATAAAAGAAGACTTCCCAGGCTGGTTCTATGCGGTGAAAAAGGGGGCAACAACCATCTGGGAACGCTGGAATTCCATCCTTCCTGACGGAAGCTTTGATGCATCCGGCATGAATTCTTTAAATCATTATGCTTACGGCTCCATTGGCGGCTGGTTATATGAAAAAGTCGCCGGAATCAATGCTTTGGAACCCGGATATAAAAAAATACGGATTTGCCCATTGCTGACAAAGGGAATTACCGGGGTCCAGGCATCTTATGAATCAGTTTATGGGACAATCAGCGTTTCTCTGACATGTCTGAACGGAAAAATAACGGCAGATATCCGTATTCCGGCCAATACAACTGCTATCATCCAGTTGCCGGAAAGAGAAGCTGAGCAGGTTGGATCAGGAGAATGGCACTATGAGTATGCGACAGATATTTGTCTGGAATATGATAAGTATTCCATGGATTCTACATTGGGTGAACTGGTGGCTGAGGATCTGGGAAGAGAAATGTTTGACCAACTGGTACCGGGAATGCTGGATGAGCCAATGATTAAATTTGCATATGCAATGACAATATCTGATTTGATTATTCAGGCTCCGGAGGCAAAGCCGCTGTATCAGGCTGTCATCGATGCTTTAAATGCAAAAGCAAAAAAATGATTGTAAATTAATTGAAATTACAAGAAACAGAGAAGATTTTACAATACGATTGGTAACTGGCATGGTATTCTTGCAGTAACCTGATCGGTACTGAAAAATCAAAATTACACAAGGAAAGAGAGGAACATTATGGCAAAGAAACCGCTTGGCAAAGACAAGTTCGGCGTTCAGAAGGTTATGCGTAAGCGCGATTATCTGGGGGATGCAGTAGGACAGTTTACATTGAATGCAATGTCAACATTAGTAGGACAGTTAACTTACTTTTATACGGATAAAGTTGGTATGGCAGCAGGGGCCATTGCTACTGTGCTGCTGGCAGCAAAAATTCTGGATGCATTTACGGATCTGATTATGGGAAATATCGTTGACCATACAGCACCGGGAAAAGAAAAATACAGACCATGGCTTCTGAAAGCCGGAATTCCTGCGGGCATCATGATGATCATCATGTTTACTGTTCCGAAAGGGACACCTGCACTGCAGATAGTCTATGCATTGCTTACAAACATTCTGTTTTCAGCAATCATTTACACTGCACTGGCGATTCCATATGGAGCTCTTATGACAGTACGAACTAACTCTCAGGAAGAGCGTGGTATTATGGGGACCTTCAGAGCAGGTGCAGGTTATGTGTCAGGATTTATTCTGGCTGTATGTATCATCCCAATCACCAATCTGCTTGGCGGTGATCAGATGGGCTGGGTTAAATTTGGCGTGATTCTTGGTGCTGTCTCCATTCTTGCCAGTCTGTTCTGCTACAAGACCAGCCGCGAGACGGCAACTGCAGCAGGTACTGAAGTAGCAGCAGAGGATATTGAAGAAGAGGAGCCGATTCCTTTCAAAGAAGCAATCAGAAAACTGTTACATAATAAGTACTGGGTCATCGTTCTGGTGGTAAACTTGCTGGCGTGTATCCTTTACGCACTTTCCTCCGCAGCAGGAACCTATTATTGTAAATGGATTTTCGGCAATGATAACCTTGTAGGGATTCTGGGCGCAGTTGGTCTGGTTCCTACGGTGATTGGTTTTCTACTTGTGGGGCCGATGGTTAAGAAATTGGGAGTTATCAAAACGCTTCTGGTAAGCTTCGCTATAGGAATCATTGGAAATGTTCTGATGATTTTCCTGCATAATAATTTTACCGCATACATGATTCTCGGATGTTTTACAACCTTCTCTACCATTCCGATGATGTGCCTGACGGGTGTTATGACTTCCATGTCTATCGATTTTAATGAGTACAAATATGGAGTGCGTATGGTTGCAACCACCAATTCGGCTTCCAGCTTTGGAGGCAAAGTAGGGTCTGGTATCGGTGGTTCTCTGATTGGCTGGATACTGGCTCTGGTTTCTTATGATGCTACTCTGCAAGTTGCACCTCAGACAACGAAAATGGCAATCTATGGATTTAGCTTTGTGATTCCACTGATCATGTTTATTATTATGTTTGTTCTGGTAAGCCAGTTTGATCTGGAAGCAAAAATGCCTGCGATGAAAGAAGAGATTGACAGAAGAAAGGCAGCAGATATTAAAAAATAATTGTTCTAAATGAATTAATGAGAAAAAGCTTCACTGCAGAGTATGCAGGGGGCTTTTTCGGAAAAGGGAGACTTAAGAAGCATGGAATTAAGTAAAATTCAGAAATTAGTTTCAGACATGACATTAGAAGAAAAAGCCGGTTTATGTTCAGGACTGGATTTTTGGCATACAAAAGGAGTTGAGCGACTGGGAATTCCTTCTGTGATGGTATCCGATGGCCCTCATGGATTGAGAAAGCAGGATGATGCAGCTGATCATCTGGGTATCAATGACAGCATTAAGGCAGTGTGTTTTCCTGCCGGATGTTTGAGTGCATCAAGTTTTGACAGAGATTTATTAAAATATCTGGGTGAAACAATTGGAGAAGAGTGTCAGGCAGAAAATGTAAGTACGGTTTTGGGACCAGCTATGAATATCAAAAGATCTCCGCTGTGTGGAAGAAATTTTGAGTATTTTTCCGAGGATCCTTATGTATCTTCGGAACTGGCAGGAGCATTTGTTCATGGCGTGCAGAGCAAATATGTAGGTACCAGTCCGAAGCATTTTGTGGCAAATAACCAGGAATATCATCGTATGACCAGTTCTTCCGAGGTGGATGAGAGAACATTAAGGGAAATTTATCTTGCTTCATTTGAGGGGATGGTCAAAAAAGAAAAGCCATGGACAATCATGAACTCCTATAATCGCCTGAATGGAACTTATCTGTGCGAAAATAGAGAAATGCTTACGGATGTACTGAGGGATGAGTGGGGCTTTGACGGGTATGTTATGACTGACTGGGGTGCTATGGATGATCGGGTACAGGCATTGAAGGCCGGATGCAATCTGGAAATGCCTGCATGCGAAGGAAAGAGAGATGCGGAAATTGTGCAGGCAGTGAAAACGGGAAAGCTGGATGAAGAAATTCTTGATAAGACATGTGTGGAATTTTTAAATATTGTATTCCGTTATGTAGAGAACAGAAAGCCTGAAACGAAATTTGATTACGAAAAAGACCATGAGATTGCAAGAAAGGTGGCAGAGGAAAGTATTGTACTTCTGAAGAATGATGAAGGGATATTGCCTCTTCGTGAGAATCAGAAAGTAGCGTTTATTGGTAAATATGCAAAAGCACCGAGATATCAGGGGGGTGGAAGCTCGCATATCAACAGTTTCCGGGTCGATTCTGCGGTGGAAGCTTATGAAGCGGATCAGAGACTGGATAATGGAAATCTGTTATTCGCACAGGGGTATATAGACGAAGAAGATTATATCAAACAGGAACTTCTTGATGAAGCAGTTGATGTTGCAAAACAGGCAGATACAGCAGTTATTTTTGCCGGCCTTCCGGACAGCTTTGAATCAGAGGGCTATGATCGTAAGCATATGCGTATGCCGGAGTGTCAGCAGCAGTTAATTCAAGAAGTTGCAAAGGTGCAGCCGAATACCGTTGTTGTTCTTCATAATGGTGCTCCGGTGGAGATGCCCTGGATTGGTAACGTAAAGGGGGTTCTTGAAGCATATTTGGGCGGGCAGGCTGTAGGTGCGGCGGTATTGAATATCCTTTTTGGACGCGTGAATCCCAGCGGACATTTGGCAGAGACGTTTCCATTGCGGCTTCAGGATACAGCCTGTTATCTGAATTATGGCGGGGGGGGAGGTTATTCTGTTTTTTAAC
>ERZ781272.404-NODE-404-length-32993-cov-12.807062_pt1 | contig 32993 bp, 24 predicted proteins | sample MGYA00375850_ERZ781272 | MGnify/ENA primary metagenome ERZ781272 (study PRJEB29790, sample SAMN06051246) | human gut metagenome | host: Homo sapiens | place: USA: Cincinnati, Ohio | collected 2013-06-21 | study: EMG produced TPA metagenomics assembly of the Gut...
GGGGGGGGGGCGCGGGGGGGGGGGGGGGGCCGGCCGGGGGCCCCGGGGATGAGGTCCCGCCACTACGCCCCCAAGGCCCCCGTCACAGTGGTGAAGGGGGAACCCTCCGCCGGGGCGATCTTCATCGCCAGGCACGTCCGGGAGGGCGAGGGGATGATCTGCTTCGACGAGTACGCCCCTCTGTTTGAGGGACTGCCGGTGGAGCGGCTCGGCCCCGTGGCCGACAAGGCCGAGCAGGCGAGGAGGGTCTTTGACGCCCTGCGCCGCTTTGACCATACCGACGTGACCGGAATCTGGGCCCAGTGCCCCGACGACCACGGCATCGGTCTGGCCATCACCAACCGGCTCAACAAGGCGGCGGGCTTTCACATCATCGACCTGGACCGGGACGGGCCCACCGCCTCCGCCCCGATTTGCGGCAGGGCGCCGGATTACCGGGAGCAGGACGCCTTTCTGGACCGGGCGGCCGGGCGGGTCACGCCCAACGCCCGCCCCCTGGCGGAGGTGATGGCGCGTCTGGAGCGGGATCGGGGCCTGACGCCCTATCAGCCCACGGCGGCCGAGCGGGTCCGCTTTCGGGGCCAGGTGCTGGAGTGGCTGAACCTGGCCGGCCGCCCGGCGGACGCCCCCTTCCCGGAGATGGACCTGCGGTGCTGGCGGGTGCCGGGACAGCCCGAAGAGGGCAGGCTTTGGCAGGATATGATCAGCGGCAAGGGCCTGGGAAGGGGTGCGGCCTGCCGGGGCCTGATGGAGGAACTCGCCCTGCTGGAGGGTGTGACGGAAGAGGACATCCGAACCCGCAGCCCCCGCTTCCTCAACTATGCCTATATTTTGAAGCGCAGAGGTGCGATATGCTAGACAACGTCAGGCAAAAGGTTTATGATACGCTGGAGGCCGCCGGCATACCCTATCAGGTGTGGGAGCATCCGGCGGTGTTCACCATCGAGGAGATGGACGCGCTGCACCTGCCTCGGCCGGAGATCATCGCCAAGAATCTCTTCCTCCGGGACGCCAAGGGGAAGAAGTTTTTTCTGGCGGTGCTGCCCAAGGACAAAAAGGCGGATCTGAAGGCCCTGGGCGGCCGCCTGGGGGTCAAGCTGAGCTTTGCCTCTGAAGAGCGGCTGGAGGAGCATCTGGGCCTCACCAGGGGTTCCGTCACCCCCTTCGGCGTACTCAACGACGAGGCGCGGGCGGTGACGGTACTGCTGGACGCCGGGCTGTGGGAGCTGCCCCTGGTGGGAGTCCACCCCAATGAAAACACCGCCACCGTGGTGCTCTCGCCCGACGATTTGGAGCGGGTGGTGCGGGAGCACGGCGGACCCGTGGAGCGGATCGAGCTGTAGCAAAGGAGAGGGGGACCTGCCATGTGGATTCTGGCTATGGCGCCGGGGCTGGTCGTCCGGCTGCGGGAGCCCTCCGGACAAACGGAGGCGTTTGTATGAAGATCCTCGGCATCACCGGCCCCACCGGGGCGGGTAAGACCACGGCGCTCAACGTGCTCACCAGCCTGGGAGCCTGCATCCTGGACGCGGACGCGGTGTATCACGACCTGCTGGAGCAGAGCCGTGCGCTGCGGGAGGCTTTGACCGGCCGGTTTGGGGATATCTGCGATGAAACGGGCAAAATAGACCGCAAGAAGCTGGGCGGCGTGGTATTCACCGACCCGGCGGCTTTGGCGGACCTGAACGGCATAACCCACCGCTTTATGGAGGCGGAGCTGGACCGCAGGCTGCGGGAGGCGGAGCAGGAGGGCCGTCCGGCGGCGGCCATCGACGCCATTGCCCTGCTGGAGAGCGGCTTCGGGGCCAAGTGCGACGCCACCGTGGCAGTGGTGGCCCCGGCGGAGCTGCGGGTGCGGCGCATCATGGCCCGGGAGGGCATCCCGGAGGACTACGCCCGCAAGCGGGTGAACGCCCAGAAACCGGAGTCCTTCTTCCGGGAGAGCTGCGACTATGTACTGGAAAACAACGAGGACGACACGCCCGAGACCTTCGGGGCCCGGGCGCTGGCCCTTTTTCTCACCATATTAGAATGAAACTGGAGGTTTAACCCATGGAAGACAAGAAAAAGACCCCCGGCGAGCTGCGCCGGGAAGCCCTGTGCTGCAGCCCCAAGAACGGCTATGACCGTCTGACCCCCGCCGACGAGGCCGCCATGAAGGGCTACTGCGACGACTACAAGAAGTTCCTGGATAACGGCAAGACCGAACGCGAGGTGGTAGATACGGTGGTGGCCCTGGCCGAGAGCAAGGGCTTCCGGGCCTTTGCCCGCGGGATGGAGATCAAGCCCGGCGACAAGCTCTACCGGGTCAACCGGGGCAAGGCGATCATGCTGGCCGTGGTGGGGACCGCCTCCCTGGCCGAGGGCGTCAACATCGGCGCCGCCCACATCGACTCCCCCCGTCTGGACCTGAAGCAGAACCCTCTGTACGAGGACGCCGAGCTGGCCTTCCTCAAGACCCACTACTACGGCGGCATCCGCAAGTACCAGTGGGTGACCATCCCCCTGGAGCTCCACGGCGTCATCGCCCTCAAGGACGGCTCCAGCGTCAAGGTGGCTATCGGCGCCGGGGCAGGGGACCCCCTGTTTACCATCGACGACCTGCTGCCCCACCTGGGGGCGGAGCAGTCCAAAAAGCCCCTGGGCGAGGCCATCCCCGGCGAGAGCCTCAACCTCCTGGTGGGCAGCCGTCCCTTCAAGGACGACGAGGGCGCCGAACGGGTGAAGCTGGCCGTTCTGGACCTCCTCAATCAGAAGTACGGCATCACGGAGACCGATTTTATTTCCGCCGAGCTGTGCGCTGTGCCGGCCTTCCACGCCTGCGACATCGGCTTCGACCGCTCTCTCATCGGAGCCTACGGCCACGATGACCGGGTGTGTGCCTACGCCTCCCTGGCCGCCCTGCTGGACTTGACGGGCGCCCCCCGCAGGACCGCCGTGTGCATGCTGGCCGACAAGGAGGAGATCGGCTCCGAGGGCGTGTCCGGCATGAAGTCCGCCGCCTTCGACACCTTTATGTCCGACCTGTGCGACAGCCAGCGGGTGATGCTTAAGACCTGCTATGAGAAGTCCTTCTGCCTGTCCGCCGATGTGACCGCCGCCTTCGACCCCAACTTCCCCGAGGTCTATGAAAAGCGCAACAGCGCCCGCATCAATTACGGCATGGGCCTGTGCAAGTACACCGGCGCCCGGGGCAAGTCCGGCGCGTCCGACGCCTCCGCGGAGGTGGTGGCCTATGCCAGACGGGTGCTGGACGACTACGGCGTGATGTGGCAGATGGCCGAGCTGGGCAAGGTGGACGCCGGCGGCGGCGGCACCGTGGCCTGCTATATGGCCGAGCGGGACATCGACACGCTGGACGCCGGCGTACCGGTGCTCAGTATGCACGCCCCCTTCGAGACGGTGTCCAAGCTGGACTGCTACATGACCTATAAGGGCATGAAGGCGGTCTATGAGGCGAAATAAATAAGACGATCCCAGCGGGAGGGGGGCGGCGGAAGCCGCTCCCCGTTTTTTCACTGTTTACAAAATATTTGTAGTTTTCCGGGGAAACATTTGATATCCTGGGAGCGTCTATAAAGACATACACCCGGCGAAAGGAGGGTCTGCATGGACCCCAAGGAGGACAAAGAGCGGGAGCAATCCCCTAAAAACCCCCTGTCCCGGCGGGACAGGGCCCTGCGCATCCTGCTGATCGTACTGGCGGCCCTGGCTGTCACCGCCGTGGCGGCTGTGGCCGTCTGGAACTTGGTGGTGGTCAAGCCCAGCGTGGCGCCCAAGCCCACCGCCCGGCCGGATACGCCTGTCGAGACCGACGGGGCGGACTATGAGGACCTGTGGATGCCCTATATCCCCGAGGGCGGGCGGAAGGACGATTTTTACACCTTTCTGATCGTGGGACGGGACACCGGCGGCGGCGGAAACACCGACACCATCCTGCTGGCGGCCTACGATCTGGCCAACCAGAAGCTGGCCGCCATGAGCCTGCTGCGGGACACCATGGTCAACGTATCCTGGGACATTAAGAAGATCAACTCGGTCTACAACGTCTATGGCGGCGGCGTAGACGGCATCGAGGCCCTCAAGCAGGAGGTGGGGCAGCTAGTGGGCTTCGTCCCCGACTTCCACGTGGTGGTGGAGTGGGAGGCCGTGGGCGAGCTGGTGGACGCCGTCGGCGGCGTGACCTTCGACGTGCCGCTGGACATGAGCTACGACGACCCCACCCAGGACCTGCACATCCACGTGGACAAGGGGGAACAGAAGCTAGACGGCGACAAGGCCATGCAGCTTCTCCGCTGGCGCAAGAACAACAAGCTGGTCAACGGCCATGTGGTGAACTACGATGCCGAGGGCGGAGACGTCCGCCGTATCCAGATCCAGCAGGACTTTTTGAAGGCCACCCTCCAGCAGTGCCTGGAGAAGGTGCGGGACCTGCCCACCATTCTCCGGCTGGGCCGCATTTTTCTGGAGAATGTAGAGACCGATCTGCCGCTGAACAGCGTGGCCTACCTGGCCCAGAGCGCCGTGCTGGGCAGGCTGTCCATGGAGGACGTGACCTTTCTGACGATGCCCTACCAGGGCGGGATGGTGTGGAGCCGCTCTCTCCGGGGGATGCAGGACTATGTGACCCCCAGGGCGGACGAACTGCTCAAGCTGGTCAACCAATATCTCAACCCCTATAACGCCGATCTGACCAGGGACAGTCTGGACGTCATGTCCATCCAGGCCGACGGCACCATCGCCTCCTCCACCGGTCGGTTGGCCGACACCAAGCACAACGCCCTATGGCTGGAATATCAGGCGGCACAGAACGTACCCCCGGAGGAGACCGAGCCTCCGACGCCGGAGGAGACGCCGCCGGAGGAAAGCGGTGGGCCGGAGACGCCGGAAGAGACGGCTCCGCCGGAGACGCCGGCACCCGGGGATACGTCCCCCACCGTTACGCTGCCCGTGGAGCCGGCGCCGACCGAGGCGCCGGCGGTCCAGACTCTTCCGGTGGAGTCCTGGCCGCTGCCCGACGGCATCCCCATTGCGTAGAGCAGAATGAAGCAGCCGCCCGGCGCTCCGGGCGGCTGCTTTGCCGGAAGTTTGAGAATGGGCCGGGGGATTTCTGCGCATGCTAACCCAAAGCAACATGGGGAGGCAGTTTCATATGGCAGAGGAAAAGCGGGAGACTCTGGAGACCGGAAACGAGGACAACAGCAATCCGTCGGAGCGGCAGCAGCAGATCGTGGACATGGGGTCGGCCACCATCAAGACCGACAAGGGGACCATCCACACCCTGACCATCGTGGGGCAGATCGAGGGCCATCAGATCCTGCCCCCCACCAGCAAATCCACCAAATACGAGCACGTTATGCCCCTGTTGGCGGCGGTGGAGGAGAGCGACGATGTGGACGGCCTGCTGGTGCTGCTCAATACTGTGGGAGGCGATATCGAGGCAGGACTGGGCATCGCCGAGCTCATCTCCAGCATGTCCAAGCCTACCGTTTCCCTGGTCCTGGGGGGCGGGCATTCCATCGGCGTGCCCCTGGCAGTGTCGGCCAAGACCTCCTTCATTGCCCCATCCGCCGCCATGACCATCCATCCGGTGCGACTGTCCGGCACGGTGATCGGCGTGTCGCAGACCTTCCACTACTTTACCCGCATCCAGGACCGCATCACCTCCTTCGTCACCCGCAACAGCCACGTCGCCCGGGAGACCTTTACCAAGCTCATGCTCCAGACGGGGGAGCTGGCCGCCGACGTGGGCAGCGTCATCTACGGGGAAGAGGCGGTGAAGATCGGCCTCATCGACCATATCGGGGGGCTGGCGGATGCGCTGGAGTGTCTGCACGGCATGATGGAGGAGCGCAAGCGGGAAAAGACCCAATAGCGGAAGCGGCGGGGAGAGGCCCCGCCGCTTTGTTTTACATAAAACAATGGAAATATCATGCGGCTTGTGTTAATATAATATTCGTATCTTTCTGCGTATAGGAGGGCTTTTCTTGACCTATCTCTTTTCCGTCCTGATGGGGGTGCTACAGGGGGTCGCCGAGTTCCTGCCCATCTCCAGTTCCGGACATCTGGCCCTGTTCCAGCACTTTTTCGGCGTGGAGAACTACGAGGAGACCCAGATGTTTTTCACGGTGCTGCTCCATCTCGGCACGCTGATCTCCGTGTGCGTCTATTACTGGCGGGATGTCATCGACATGATCCGGGAGTTCTTCCTGGGCATCCGGGACCTGACCGTCCGGCGGGGCGGGGGCGCTCCGCCGCCCCCCACCCGGCGGCTGGTAATGATGATCATCGTGGCCACGCTGCCGCTGTTCGCCATCCTGCCGGTGAAGGGCCTGGTGGAGGACGCCATGAGCAACGTGACTTTTGTCTCCGTCGCCCTGCTGGCCACCGGCTTCATCCTCTTTTTCTCCGACCGGATGGCCAGGGGCCGCAAAAACGCCCGGAACGCCACCGTGGCGGACGCCCTGCTGGTGGGCTGCGCCCAGGCGGTGGGCACGCTGCCGGGCATCTCCCGGTCGGGCATCACCATCTCCGCCGGACTGCTCCGGGGCTTTGACCGCACCTTTGCCGTGCGCTTCTCCTTCCTCATGTCCCTGCCCGCCGTGCTGGGAGCCAACATCCTCAGCCTGAAGGACGCCCTGGAGGCGGGGGTCGACCTGGAGATGCTGCCCATCTACCTGGTGGGCATGGTGGTCTCCGGCGTGGTGGGCTATTTTGCCATCCGGCTGGTAAACCTGCTGGCCGACAAGGGCAAGTTCGGCAATTTCGCCTACTATTGCTGGGTGGTGGGCCTGGGCTCCCTCATCGCCAGCTTCGTGGTGAAGTAAGACTCCTGAAAGGATGGACCTACATGGCATCGACACAAAAGAAATCCACCGGAGGAAAGCGGACGGCCCCGTCCTCCTCCGGTAAGCGGGCCGGCGCTTCCGCATCCCGGAGCGGCGGGAGCCGGAAGGCCGCCCCGGCGCCCAAGCCCATCCGGCGGGAGGTGGGGGCGGGGGTGTGCATCCTCCTGGCCTTCCTCACTGCCCTGGGCTGCTTCCATGTGGACGCCTGGCTGATCGACCTGTTCTGCAACCTGCTGCGGGGCCTGCTGGGCTACGGCTTTTGGGCCGTGCCCGTCATGCTGGCGGTCGCCGGAGGCATCCTGGCCTTCCACCGTGGCCGCCCGGTCCGGCTGCGGGTGTGGTGCGCCCTGCTGACCCCGGTGCTCTTCGGCTGCCTGCTCCACCTGTTCCTGGCCTCCGGCGAAGCCCCCGCCTGGGGCTGGTCCCTGTTCCCGGAGCTGTGGAAGAGCGGCGTGGCCATGACCAGCGGCGGCGCAGTCAGCGGCCTGCTGGCCCAGCTCTGCATCGCGGGCATCAGCAAATACGGGGCCGGCGCGGTTTTCATCGTGGGCACCGCCCTGCTGCTGCTGGCCGCCTTCAACCTGACGGTCGTGGATGTGGTGGACTACATCCGCAGCCGCCCCCACCCGGAATATGAGGAAGAGGAGCTCCCCGAGCCACCGCGCTCCCGCAGGACCCAGCGGCCGGAGCCCACCCCACAGGCCCAGTCCGCAGCCCGGCGGGCCGACATCGATATCCCGGTGGACGACGGGCCCCTGGCCGGGGAGGCCAGACCCCAGCCGGAGGAGGTCCTTACCCCCCGGAAGGAGCGGCTGTTCAACCGCAAGCCCTCGGTGCGCACTCCCGACCAGGTTCTCACTGGGGCGCGGCCCATGGAGGCCCCGCCTTCCGCGCCGGCGGCCCCGGCGGAGCCGGCCGTTTCTCCGGAAGTTCCGGACGCCCCCGCCCCCGTGCCGGCACCCTTTGCCCCGGCTCCCACGGCCCCGGCCGCCCCGGTTCCCGACCCAACTCCCATGCCGGAGATCCAGCGGGAACCGGCTGTGGAGAAGGTGAAAAAGTCCGACGCCGCCCAGGCTGCCGCCGAGGTGGCTCAGGAGGTGGAGAAGAAGCTGGAGGAGGGTCGGGCGGCCTATCAGTACCCGCCGGTCTCCCTGCTGCTGGAGGGGGGCGGCGATGTGGGCGTGGGGGCGGCCAAGGAGCTGCAGGCCAACCAGGCCCGCCTGGCCGACACCATCCAGTCCTTCGGCGTGGAGGCCCGCATGGTCAACGTGGTGCGGGGCCCCTCGGTGACCCGGTACGAAATGGAGTTGGAGCAGGGGGTCAAGCTCAACAAGATCACCAATCTGGCCGACGACATTGCCCTGGCCTTGGGGGCTACCGGCGTGCGCATCGCCCCCATCCCCGATAAAATTTCCACCGTGGGTATCGAGGTGCCCAACAAGCTGGTGAGTCCCGTCCACATCCACGAGGTCATCGACTCCAAGGAGTTCCGGGACCACCCCTCCAAGGTGGCCTTCGCCGTGGGCAAGGACATCGGCGGCAACTGCATCGTGGGCAACATCGCCAAGCTGCCCCACCTGCTCATCGCCGGCACCACCGGCTCCGGCAAGTCGGTGTGCACCAACTCCCTCATCATCTCCCTGCTCTACAAGGCCACCCCCGAGGAAGTCCGCCTCATCATGGTGGACCCCAAGATGGTGGAACTGGGCATCTACAACGGCATCCCCCACCTGCTCATCCCCGTGGTCACCGACCCCAAGAAGGCCGCCGGGGCTCTCCAATGGGCGGTGACCGAGATGATGAAGCGCTACCGGGCCTTTTCCGAGGTGGGGGTCCGGGACCTGGCTTCTTACAACGCCCACGCCGCCCGGACCGAGGGGATGGACAAGATGCCCCAGGTGGTGGTGGTGATCGACGAGCTGGCCGACCTGATGCTGGTGGCCGCCAAGGAAGTGGAGGAGTCCATCTGCCGGGTGGCCCAGATGGGCCGCGCCGCCGGAATGCACCTCATCATCGCCACCCAGCGGCCCTCCGCCGACGTGATCACCGGCCTGATGAAGGCCAACATCCCCAGCCGCATCGCCTTTGCCGTGGCCTCCTCGCTGGAGTCCCGCATCATTCTGGACACCACCGGTGCGGAGAAGCTGGTGGGCAAGGGCGACATGCTCTACTTCCCCCTGGGCTCCGGCAAGCCGCAGCGGGTCCAGGGCTGCCTCATCTCGGACGAGGAGGTGGCCGCTGTGGTGGAGTTCATCAAGAAGCAGTCCACCGCCGAGTACGACGAGGAGGTGCTCCACGAGATCGAGCAGCACGCCGCCGAGAAGGAGAAGGGCGCCAAGGGCGTGGGCGGCTCCGCCCCCGAAGAGGTGGGGGACGAGTACGACGAGCTGCTCCCCGCTGCTATCGAGGTGGTGGTGGACACCGGCATGGCCTCAGTATCCATGCTCCAGCGGCGGCTGAAGCTGGGCTATTCCCGGGCCGCCCGGCTGGTGGACCAGATGGAGGAGAAGGGCGTGGTGGGCCCCTTCGAGGGCTCCAAGCCCCGGCAGGTCCTCATCACCAAAGAGCAGTGGCAGGAGATGCAGTTCCGCCAGGGCATGGTGGACAAGGCCCCCGACCTGCCACCCGGGATGCCCCCCCTCTCTGAGCCGGTGCCCGACGAGCTGGAATTTGAGGGGGATGCCATGCCCCAGAGCCGGGAGGCTCCCCCCTTCGACCTGTGAGGAGGAGGAACGACATGGAACCCTATGCGATCCTGCCTGCCACGGAGGAGGAGGTGGAGGCGGTCCACGCCGGACTGCGGGCCTATAACCGGAACTACTGTCCCGACGCAGAGGACCTGTCCCGGGCGGTCCGGGACGAGGCGGGCCGGGTCGTGGCCGGGACAGACTGCTTCCGCATGGGCACCCTGGTGCTGGTGGACGTCCTCTGGGTGGACGAGTCCTGCCGCGGCCAGGGACTGGGGGCGCGGCTGCTGGCCGCCGCCGAGACCGACGGGCGCCGCCGGGGGGCCAGAAGGGTGGAGCTGAACACCTTCGGCTTTCAGGCCCCCGGCTTCTATGAGAAGCTGGGATACCGGCTCGTCGGCAGTGTGGAGCCCTCCGTGGGGGACTACGGACACTATTATTATGCAAAAGAGCTGACATAACGGCAAATGTCCCCCGGAGGCAGCGCCTCCGGGGGACATTTGCGGCAGGGGACAAAAAGGAAGAACGAAACCGGGTTCAGGAGCGGCCTTTTGGGGGGGAGGCGTGGCAGCCGCCGCAGCAACTGGAACAGCTTCCGCCGCAGGCAGAACAGCCGCCGCCTCCGGCTTTGTGCCGACGGACCATGTGGCGTACGAGAAGGGTCACGCCGGCCAACAGAAGCAGACCGACGATGATGGTAGCAGGGGTCATGGAAAAAGCTCCTTTCTAGAGGGAAGACTCAGGCGTGGACGGCGTCCACCGCCCGCAGCCGTTCGCCCTCGCCGCGGTAGCCCTTGCGGAAGAGCAGCCAGAGGTAGACAGCCAGCACGACCAGGGCGGCCGCCGTTCCGGCACGGAAGCCGCCGCCGGTGAAGGCCAGGCCAAACTGGTACACCATCAGGGCGATGGTATAGGCGAATACGCACTGATAGCCTACGGCGAAGAGCGTCCATTTGGGGTTGTTCATCTCCCGCTTGATGGCGCCGATGGCGGCGAAGCAGGGCGCGCACAGCAGGTTGAAGATCAGGAAGGAATAGGCGGACAGGGTGGTGAAATGGGCGGCGATGGGGGCCAGTCCGGCAAAGTCGCCCTCCTCCACCATGCCGAGGGCGTCGCCCGCCACGCCGTAGAGGGAGCCGAACACACCCACGACCTCTTCCTTGGCCACCAGACCCATGACGGTGGCCACGACGGGCTGCCAGGTCTCAAAGCCCAGGGGGCGGAAGAGGAACAGGACGGCGGAGCCGATGACGGCCAGCAGGGAGTGGTCCATATCCTCCACCAGGCCGAAGGAGCCGTCCACGAAGCCCAGATTGGAGGTGACCCAGATGAAGATGGAGGCCAGAACGATGACGGTGCCGGCACGTTTGATAAAGGACCAGCCCCGCTCCCAGGTGCCGCGCAGGATGTTGACGGCCTTGGGGGCGTGATAGGGGGGCAGCTCCATGACGAAGGGGGCGGGGTCGCCGGCAAACGGCTTGGTTTTCTTCAGGATGATGCCGGAGAGAACAATGGCGGCCATCCCGATGAAGTAGGCGGAGGGGGCCACCCAGGAGGCCCCGCCGAAGATGGCGCCCGCGATCAGGCCCACGATGGGCATCTTGGCGCCGCAGGGGATAAAGGTGGTGGTCATGATGGTCATCTTACGGTCGCGGTCCTGCTCAATGGTACGGGAGGCCATGATGCCGGGCACGCCGCAGCCGGAGCCGATGAGCATGGGGATGAAGGATTTGCCGGACAGGCCGAAGCGGCGGAAGATGCGGTCCATGATGAAGGCGACGCGGGCCATATAGCCGCAGTCCTCCAGGATGCACAGCATAAGGAAGAGCACCAGCATCTGCGGCACAAAGCCCAGCACGGAGCCCACGCCGCCCACGATGCCGTCCACAATCAGGCTGATGAGCCAGTCGGCGGTGCCGATGCCGGCCAAGAAGCCGCCCAGGGGGGCTTGAATCCACTCGGCCACGAAGGTGTCGTTGGTCCAGTTGGTGAGGATGTCGCCTACGGTGCTGATGGAGATGTAATAGACCACGTACATCACCACAGCGAAGATGGGCAGGGCCAGCCAGCGGTTGGTGACGATGCGGTCGATCTGGTCCGAGAGGGACAGGCCCGAGCGGCCCTTTCTGACGCAGCGGGCCACCAGCTTGGAGATGTATTCGTAGCGCTCGTTGGTGATGATGGACTCCCTATCGTCGTCCATGGCGGTCTCACAGGTCTTGACGACGGCGGCCACCTGATCCGCGGTCTCGGCGTTCAGGGGCAGGGAGGCGAGCACCTTCTCATCCTGCTCGAAGAGCTTGACTGCGTACCAGCGGACGCTTTCCGCAGGCACCAGGCCGGAAATGTGGCCCTCGATCTCACCCAGCGCGTCCTCCACCACCGGGGCGAAGGTGTGCTTGGGGGTGAAAGGCCCGCCGGCGGTGGCCACCTGAGCGGCCTTCTCGGCCGCGGCGATGCAGCCCTCTCCCTTGATGGCGGAGGTCTCTACCACCGGACAGCCCAGAGCGGCGGACAGCTTGGCCCCGTCAATTTGGTCTCCGTTTTTCCGCACCACGTCCATCATGTTCAGGGCGATGACCACGGGGATGCCCAGCTCCAGAAGCTGGGTGGTGAGGTACAGGTTGCGCTCGATGTTGGAGGCGTCCACCAGGTTCAGGATGACGTCGGGCTTCTCCTGGATGAGGTAATTCCGGGCCACCACCTCCTCCAGGGTATAGGGGGACAGGGAGTAAATGCCGGGCAGGTCCATAATGGACACGTCCTTGCGGCCCTTCAGCCTGCCCTCTTTCTTCTCCACCGTCACGCCCGGCCAGTTGCCCACGAATTGGTTGGCGCCGGTTAGGGCGTTGAACATGGTGGTTTTGCCGCAGTTGGGATTGCCCGCCAGGGCAATGGTAATCGACATGTTCGGATTCCTCCTCCTTAGTTAGTTTTGACTAACCGAATCTGAAATACATGGGGCGGTTTCGGACCGCCCCGTTACTCCACCTGGATGCTCTCGGCGTCGCCTTTTCGGATGGACAGCTCGTAGCCGCGGACGGTGACCTCCACCGGGTCGCCCAGGGGGGCTACCTTGCGGACATACACCGACGTGCCCTTGGTGATGCCCATGTCCATGATGCGCCGCCGGAGAGCGCCCTCGCCGCCCAGTCGGACCACCTTGACGGTCTGACCGGGCTTTACGCTTTTTAAGGTCTGCATTTCCAATCCTCCTGTACTCACACAAAAATACGGTTGGCCATACTTTTGCTCAGGGCCACCCGGGTGTTCTTCACGTTGACGATCAGGTTGCCGCCCAGCTCAGAGATCACGGTTACCGACCCGCCCTCCACAAAGCCCAGACTGGCCAGAAATCGCCGGGTCTCGTCCCTTCCGCTGATTTTCCGGACGGTGGTTTCGGCGCCCGGTACCGCCATAGACAACGGCATGATACAGATCACCTCCTGAATTTAGTCAAGCCTAACTCTCGGGGAAAGGCGTGGAGGTTAGAAGGCGCTAACCTCCGGGAACGTGGATAGTTTACCATCGCTAACCACAGATGTCAATCCCTATTTTGGAAAATTGTTTGGAAGCGGCGGATGGTTGACAGAGGAGGGCGTATATGATAAAGTAAAGGCGGTTAGCTACCTCTAACTTTTGAAAGGAGTGAACTTTATGACGCAATCGCTGCTCTGGGCGGCCGGGGGCACGGGGTTTACCTTCCTGATGACCTCTCTGGGCGCCGCAGTGGTGTTCTTTTTTCGCAGGCAGGTGACGGCCTCGGCCCAACGGATCTTTCTGGGATTCGCCGCCGGGGTGATGATCGCCGCCTCGGTCTGGTCTCTGCTTATCCCCGCCATTGAGGAGGCCGAGGGGGCCGGGCAGGTGGGGTGGGTCCCAGCGGCGGGCGGGTTTGTTTTGGGTGTGGCCTTCCTGATGGCGCTGGACGGCATCCTGCCCCACCTCCACCCCGGCGCACGGGAGCCGGAGGGAGCCAGGAGCAAGCTGCACCGGACCACCCTGCTCATCTTCGCCGTCACTCTGCACAACATTCCGGAGGGTATGGCGGTGGGCCTGTCCTTTGCCCTGGCGGCCCAGCACAATGACCCGGCTCTCTACGCCGGAGCCATGGCGCTGGCAGTGGGCATGGGCATCCAGAACTTTCCCGAAGGGGCGGCCATCGCGCTACCCCTGCGGCAGGAGGGCGTGGGCCGGACGAGAGCCTTCCTGTGGGGCAGCCTGTCCGGGCTGGTAGAGCCGGTGTTCGGCCTCCTCACCGTCCTCCTCGCCGGGAGCATCCAGCCCCTGATGCCCTGGTTGCTCTCCTTTGCGGCGGGGGCCATGCTCTATGTGGTGGTAGAGGAGCTGATTCCCGAGGCCCACCTGGGGGAGCACTCCAACGTGGGCACCCTAGGGGTCATGGGAGGCTTTTTGGTGATGATGATTCTGGACGTGGCCCTGGGATAGATGTCTGCGTGCGCCGTCCGAGCCGGGCGGCGCGCTTGCATCTGGACGCCTTGGGCGGTATGATAAGGACAAGAAACCGGCGGGAGGGACGCGCCATGCTCATTGCGGATCTGCATATCCACTCCAAGTATTCCCGGGCCACCAGCAGGGACTGCGGGCCGGAGGCCCTGGACCTGTGGGCCCGGAAGAAGGGCATTGGTCTGGTGGGTACCGGGGACTTCACGCACCCGGCCTCTCCTGGCCACCCTGACCTTGGGCGAAAAGGGAGACGTGCGCCGCAGCGGCCGGCACAGGCCGGAGAACAGGCAGCTCAGCCTGTTCGACCTGCGGTAGGATTTTTTACACAAGCCGCGTTGTATCCGGCGGCGCCCCGTGCTATAATCAAACCATAAATTGGAACTCAAAGGGGAGGTCACGGTATGAAAAAAACGGAGGCGTACAGCCCGTCCGACTTGCGCTATCTCCAGCTCCTGGCTCGCCAATATCCCACCGTGCAGGCGGCCAGCACCGAGATCATCAATTTGCAGGCCATTATGAATCTGCCCAAGGGGACCGAGCACTTCATCTCCGACATCCACGGGGAGTACGAAGCCTTCCTCCACATCCTAAACTCCGCCTCCGGCGTGGTGCGGGAGAAGATCGACGAACTGTTTGAGTCCACCGTTTCCCGGGCGGACCGGGACCAGCTTGCCACCCTCATCTACTATCCGGCGGAGAAGCTGGAAGAGCTGCGGGACGAGATCGACGACATGAGCGAATGGTACCGCATCACCCTCCACCGGCTCATCGAGGTGTGCCGCCTGGCCACCTCCAAGTACACCCGTTCCAAGGTCCGCAAGGCCCTGCCGCCGGAATACGCCTACATCATTGACGAGCTGCTCAACACCAACTACGAGGTTCACGATAAAAAGGACTACTACGAGAACATCATCAACACCATCATCGACATCGACCGGGCCGAGGACTTCATCGAGGCGGTGTGCGGGGTCATCAAGCGCATGGTGGTGGACCAGCTCCACGTGGTGGGGGACCTGTTCGACCGGGGGCCCCGGGCGGACATCATTCTGGACGCCCTGATGGAGCACCCCAATGTGGACATCCAGTGGGGCAACCACGATGTGCTGTGGATGGGGGCCGCCACCGGCAGCCGCACGGCGGTGGCCACCGTGCTGGCCAACTCCATCCATTACAACAACCTGGAGGTCATCGAGACGGGCTACGGCATCTCCCTGCGGCCCCTGGCCCTCTTCGCCAACGAGGTGTATAAGGACTGCGACTGCTCCTGCTTCCAGGCCAAGTTTGCCGGGGACGACGCCGAGCACTACACCGAGAAGGACAAGGCCCTGGCCGCCCGGATGCACAAGGCCGTCACCGTCATCCTCCTCAAGCTGGAGGGGCAGAAGATCCTGCGCAACCCCGGCTTCGGCATGGAGGACCGGCTGCTGCTGGACAAGATCGACTACGACAGCCAGACCATCGCCATCGGCGGCCACACCTACGCGCTGGCGGATACCGATTTCCCCACGGTGGACCGGGAGCACCCCTATGAGCTGTCCGGGGAGGAGTCAGAGCTCATCGCTCAGCTCACCGCCTCCTTCCAGCGCAGCGAGAAGCTCCAGCGCCATGTCCGGTTCCTGTACTCCAAGGGCGGGCTGTATAAGGTGTGCAACGGCAACCTGCTGCTCCACGGCTGCGTCCCCCTCACCGCCGACGGCAAGCTCCAGACCTTCTCCATCGGCTGCAGGGACTTGGGGGGCAGGGCCTTTCTGGACCACGCCGAGCGGGTGGCCCGTCAGGGCTACTATGCCAAACCGGGCTCGCCCGAGCGCATTCTGGGCCAGGATTTTCTGTGGTTCCTTTGGGCCGGGCGCAACGCGCCCACCTTCGGGCGGGACCGGATGACCACCTTTGAACGGCGGCTCATCAAGGACGAGTCGGCCTGGACCGAGCCCAAAAACGCCTACTATACCTACTACAACGACCCGGAGGTCTGCGACCGGCTGCTGCGGGAGTTCGGCCTGCAAGGGCCCCACTGCCACATCATCAACGGCCACATCCCAGTAAAGTCCAAAAAGGGGGAGAGCCCCATCAAGGGGGGCGGCAAGCTCATCGTCATTGACGGCGGCTTCTGCCGGGCCTACCAGCCCACCACCGGCATCGCCGGGTACACGCTGATCTATAACTCCAACTGCATCCGCATCGTCTCGCACCAGCCCTTCGCCGGCCGGCGGAACGCCATCCGGGAGAATGTGGATATCGCCTCATCCTCCGAGGTTTTTGAGCGGATGGAGAAGCGCATCAAGATCGCCGAGACCGACGTGGGCGCCCAGCTCCAGAAGCAGGTGGACGACCTGAAGGCCCTGCTGCGGGCCTACAGGATGGGCGCGGTCACCGAGGACCACAAGAGCTGACGCGGAAAATGAAAAACCGCCCGGAACGGCTTGCCGTTCCGGGCGGGCTTTTGCCTCTTACAGCGCGAAGGTGAACAGGGGGATATCCCTGGCGTCGCCGGGATAGGCGGTGTAGGTGGCGGCCATCAGGTCCATGGTGGCGTCGTATACGTCGGTACACCATACCGACATGCTGTCGGCGCCGTCCAGAAAGCAGGAAGCCGACTGGAGGAAGTCGTATTGGGGCAGGTTGATAAAGACCTTCAGGAACCTGGGCTCCAGGCCGGGCTGAATGCGCAGATAGTCAAAGACAAAGTGGGAACGCAGGTAGTCCAGGGTGGGGGTGATGTCGTCAATGAGGGAGCAGGGGATGTAGGTGTAATCCAGCGACTCGTTGCGCTCGCCGTCCTTGTTGGCCAGGATGATCTCGTAAAAGGGGGTGCCCTCCGCCACCTTGGCCCGCTCGGCCAGCTCGGGATAGGCCCCCATCACCCGAAACTGGAGGAGCTGATGGTGACGGCTGCCGGTGACATCCAGCTTGACCGCGGAGGCGAAGGCCTTGGCGCTGGTGGATAGATGGGGGTGGGCGCACACGAAGGTGCCCCGGCCCCGGACCCGCTCCAGCAGGCCCATGAGGGCCATCTCCTTGATGGCCTTATTGGCGGTGATGCGGGAGACGGAGAATTGCTCGGCCAGCTCCGTCTCCGAGGGAATCTTGCCGCCCACCGGGTATTCTCCGCTGCGGATCTTTTCCGAGACATAATGCTGGATTTTCATATAACCGGGGGTGGCGTTCTCCTGGCTGTGCATACCGATGATCTCCCTTTGGGTTCTGTCTCCGATGTGGAGGCAAAAATGGTAGGACCATTCTCTCACAAATATTATATGGCTTCCACGGAATTTGTCAACACAGGCGGCGCCAATTTGTATATATTTTTGCAGATATGTATAGAGTTTATAGGGCTAAGGAGAGAAAGTGGAGGGAAAGGTTTCCTTTCAGGCGGCTTCGTGCTACAATACATAGCAACGATTTGACCGGAGAAGGGAGGACGAGCATGGACAGACGGCAGATCGCGGCACGGGCGCTCCAGTTCCCGCTGACCATCCTGTGGCTGGAAGGCGTGATCCGGCTGACTTGTGTGGGCGCTCTGGCCGGGCGCGGGTTGGCCTACACCCTCCTGTTCGGCCTGTCCGGCGGGCTGGCCTGCGGGGTTTTGGCCTGCCTGTGGGGTCCCAGGGGCAACCGGCGGGCTGCCTTTTTCCTCACCGGGCTGCTGACGGCGTGGTATATGGCCCAGGCGGCCTACTTCCGGGTGTTCAAGACCTTTTTGACGCTGGATACCGTCACCCTGGCGCGAAGCGCCATGACCGACTACTGGCCGGTGGCCCTCTCGGGCATTCTGGGGGCGCTGCCCATCCTGGCCCTGCTGGCCGTGCCGCTGCTGCTGCTGTGCCTATGGGAGCGGCGGGGCCGCCGGAAGGGGCGCAGGGAGCGGTCCACCCGCCCGTCCTGTTTTGCTCATACCCCCCGGGCCCTGGCGGCCTGCCTGCTGGTGGGGGCGGCGGTAGTCCAACTCACCGCCGTGCTGGCCGTGGCGGCTGACGACCGGGGCATCCAGTCCCCCAGCGAGCTCTACCGAGGGCCGGTGGAGCCCGAGCTCTCGGTGTCGCACTTCGGCGTGCTGACCACCCTGCGCCTGGACGCCCAGCAGCTCCTGGCGGGGGAGCTGCCGGAGCTGGAGCTTGAGCCTCCGGTGGGGTGGCCCGCCGCGCCGATGCCCGTCCGCCCGGAGCTGCTGGCCTGGCCGGAGCCCCCGTCGGAGTCCCGGAAGCCCGCCTATGCGCCCAATGTGCTGGACATCGACTTTGCCGGGCTGCTGGCGGAGGAGACCGACCCCGCGGTGGCGGAGCTGCACCAGTATTTCAGCCAGCGGCCCCCCACTTTGAAAAATGAGTATACCGGCCGGTTTGCGGGGAAAAACCTGCTGTTCATCACCGCCGAGGGCTTTTGGAAATATGCGGTGAATGAGACCTACACCCCCACGCTTTGGAAGCTGGCCCACGAGGGCTTTGTCTTTAAAAATTTCTACACCCCCCTGTGGTGGAAGTCCACCACCGACGGAGAGTATACGGTGTGCACCTCGCTGATCCCCACCAGCGCCCGGCGGTCCTTCAAGGCCTCGGCCGGGAACGACATGCCCTTCTGCATGGGCTGGATGCTGCGGGACCAGGGCTATCCTACCGCCGCCTATCACGACCATACCTGGACCTATTACGACCGGAATCTCTCCCACCCCAATATGGGCTACGATTTTTACGCCCTGGGCCACGGGCTGGAGGTGACGGAGAGCTGGCCGGAGTCCGACCTGGAGATGATGCAGCGCACCATCCCCAAGGCCCTGGCGGGGGAGAAGCCGTTCCATAACTACTACATGACGGTCAGCGGCCACATGAACTACAACTTCACCGGCAACGCCATGTCCATCAAGCACCAGGCCGAGGTGGCGGAACTGGACATGAGCGAGGAGGCCGCCGCCTACCTCGCCTGCAACATGGAGCTGGACCAGGCCCTGGCCTATACGCTGGAGGAGCTGGAAAAGGCGGGGGAGCTGGAGAACACGGTGATCTGCCTGTCCGGCGACCATTACCCCTACGGCATGGACCCGGCCACCTGGGACGAGTTCTATGGCGGGCCTATGGATACCGATTTTGAGGTCTACCACAGTACGCTGATCCTCTGGTCGGGCGATATGACCGAGCCCGTGGTGATCGAAAAGCCCTGCGAGAGCCTGGACATTCTGCCCACCCTGCTCAACCTGTTCGGGCTGGAGTACGACTCCCGGTTGCTGGCGGGGCGGGACATCCTGGCCGACGAGCCGGGCCTGGTGATCTTCTCCAACAGGAGCTTTCTCACCGACCTGGGGCGATACAATGCCCGCACCGATACCTTTGCGCCCAACGAGGGGGCGGTGGTGCCGGATGGATACGCCGTGGAGGTCTATCAGCAGGTAAGGGACCTGTTTGCCTACTCGGTGGCCGTTTTGGACGAGGACTATTACAGCCGGCTGGACCTGTATCCCGGGCGGGCGCGGGTCAGCCGGAGCGATATGGGAGGAATGTAAGAATGCAGACGTTGGACCGACTGATGACCTATCTGGAACACAGCCCCAGTCCCTTCCACGCGGCGGCCAGCGCCGCCGCGCTGCTGAAGGAGGGCGGATTTGTCCGGCTGGAGGAGGGAGATGCCTGGGCCCTGAAGCCCGGGGGACAGTATTATGTCACCCGCAACCAGTCCAGCCTCATCGCCTTCCGGCTGCCCGCCGGCCCTTTGACCGGCTGGCGCATGACCGCCGCCCACAGCGACTCCCCCACCTTCCGGGTAAAGAACGACGGCATGGGCGGGGACAAGCGCTATGCCAGGCTGGAGGTGGAGGGTTACGGCGGCATGAACTGCGCTTCCTGGCTGGACCGGCCTCTGACGGTGGCGGGCCGGGTGGTGGTGCGCACCCCGGAGGGGGTGGAGAGCCGCCTGGTGTATCTGGACCGGGACCTGCTCACCATCCCCAGCCTGGCCATCCATCAGCAGCGGGACGTGAACAAGGGCCATGAGTACAACCTCCAGCGGGACATGCAGCCGCTCTTCGGCCTGAACGGCGCGGGGGAGGACCTGGGGGAACAGCTTGCCCGGGCGGCGGGGGTGGAGTATGGGGACCTGCTCTCCACCGACATTGTGCTGTGTCCCCGTCAGAGGCCGGTGCGGCTGGGGGCGGCGGGGGAGCTTTTCCAGGCCCCCCGCATCGACGACCTGGCCTGCGCTTACGCCACCTTGGAGGGCCTGCTCCGGGCCGGGCCCAACCCGGCGGCGGGGCAGGTCTACTGCCTCTTCGACAACGAGGAGGTGGGCAGCGGCACCCGCCAGGGGGCCATGAGCAGCTTCCTGCCCGACGTGCTCGCCCGGGCGGCTCTGGCTCTGGGCCTGGGGGAGGAGGAGCGGAGGCGGGCCCTGGCCAACAGCCTGCTCCTCAGCGCCGACAACGGCCATGCCGTCCACCCCAATTTTCCGGAGAAGGCCGACCCGGAGAACCGGGTCTACCCCAATGGCGGCGTGGTGGTCAAGCTCAACGCCAGCCAGAAGTACACCACAACCGGCCTCACCGCCGGGCTGTTCCGGGCCGTCTGCCAGCGGGCCGGGGTACCGGTGCAGGTCTTTGCCAACCGGGCCGACGAGCCCGGCGGCTCCACCCTGGGCAACCTGCTCAGTCACGCCGTCAGCATCCCCATGGTAGACATCGGCATGGCACAGCTCGCCATGCACGCCGCCGTGGAGACAGCGGGGAGCCAGGACCCGGAGCACCTCTCCCGGGCCTGTACGGCCTTTTTTGAGGCGGCCTTCACCCAATGCGCCGACGGCCGGTATGTACTTGGCTGAGGGGACGGGGAGATGAGACCGGAGCATTATGAGCGGGCCGCTTTGGCGCAGGGCTTTCTGGCTCGTTTGCCCCAAAACCTGGCACCGGAACAAAGCCAATTGGCGTTGAAGGCCTTGGGATTCAAGCCTTTTCGCTTTGTTCGGTGCGCATTAAAAGAAAGACTGTTGTGTGGCAGAAGTGCGTAAATCCAGATTTGGATTTACGCACTTCTGCCTTTATTCTTATGTCTCGGGAGGTCCTTATCTGGCCACGGAGCCCCTCGGAAAGCTGCCGCTCAAGTTCTCAGCGCCCTGTGTGCTGTCCAGGCGAGGGAGCGATCTCTACCACATCGTGGATCAAATCTTTATCGGGCAGAGCGTGGGCTGTCCGGGCAACGCTGATACCAACGCGGAATCCATTTGGCTCGCAGTGGAGCGCCTGTTTTGACGGCCGGAACAGCAAACCCGGCCCGGTCCAGTTCATCGCGGTAGAGGCATCCCCTCCCGCCGGCAGGGCGGGAGGGGATGAAAGACCTTTATTTGCGGAACAGGCCGGTGATGGCATTCCAGAAGTCCCGGAACATGGCGGCGACGCGGCTCCAGAAGGTGCCCTGATCGGCGCTCTGCTGGGAGAGGGTCTGCTGGGATTCCTCCTCGTCCGCCTTGATCTCCTGGGTACGCATGATGTACTGGACGCTCTGGGGATTGCCGTTCTGCGCCGAGGTGAGGGAGACCGGGACCGCCCCGGCGTCCATCAGCAGCAGGTTGTTGTCCCCGCCGGTGTGGCTGTCCCACTCGTCGTCGATGAGGCTGGTAATGGTGTCCTTAGCGTTGCGGATGGTGCCGGTCTGCTCCAGTCCGGCGGTGGAGCGCCGCAGGGCGTCGCTGAGCCCGCTGAGGGTCTGGCGGGTGCCGTCATCCAGGCTGGGGCCGCTCTGCTTCAGCAGGGCTTCTGCCGAGGAGAGAAAGGCATGGGTGTCCTTCAGGGCCGCCTGGGTGGTGTCGGAGAGGGCCTTGGCGTCGGTCAGGGCCTGCTGGGCCTGGGGCTCGTAGGTGTTCAGGGTGTCGTCCAGCTTCTGGACCAGATCCAGGGCGGTATCGGCGTTTTGGGTCACCCGGTCGGCCAGGTCGCCCAGCTCGTCCAGGTGGTCCAGCAGTCCGGCGGCGTCCCCTTCATGGGCCTTCAAATCCTTTAAGAGGTCGGAAGCCAGCTTGGACAGGCGGGTCAGGTCGTCGCTGAGTCCATCCTCGCCCAGGGCGATGGTGAGGCTCTGGAGGTCGTCCACCACGTTGGCGGTGGGCTTGGCCAGGCCGGAGACCAGGGAGTTAACCTCGTCGATCTTGTCGTTGACCCCGGGGATGGCGCTGTTGGCGGTGTCCAGCAGCTTGAGCTGCTCTTCAAAGTCGGCTTCCTGGGACATCTCCAGCAGCTTTACGGCCAGTTGGGCCTCCTCGGCGGTCTTGCCGGGGCCGCCCATCTCCGTGGGGATCATCAAAAACTGCTCAAAGGTGGTGCCCTCCGGCAGCAGACCGGCGGCCAGCATCTGGTCGTAGGTGGCCTTTCCGGCCTGGACCTCCTCCAGCTTTTCCAGGATCTGCTCCGAAGAGGTAAAGCCGCCGATGTGGATGGTATCCACCTCAGAGACCCCCTTGGCGCCCTTCAGAGCGCTCTCCAGCTTGGCCAGGCTGCGCTCCAGGTCCTCCAGGGCGTCGCTCATATCGCTGAAGTCGTTCTCCAGGTTCCCGGCGATCTGGGCGGCCTCCTTGTTGTAGGACTCGATGCTGCCCGCCAGCTCCTTGAGCTTTTTGGTGTCGGACTGGAGATTTTGGATGGATTTCCGGGCGGCGGAGAGCTCAGGCTTGAGGGCCACCGCGTTCTCCGTCAGGGCGGTGAGGGTGCCGGTGGTGTCGGTCAGGGCCTGAGAGGCGGTGTCCAGGTGGCCGTTCAGGGGGGCCAGGGCCCCGTTCAGGGCGTCCAGGTCAGCCAGAGCGGCGTCGGCGCTGTCGTAGACCTGCCCCTTGCCGCTGGAGATGGTGCCCCGGGCGGCGTTGAGCCGATCCAGGCCGCTGGCGGTGGCGTTGAGGCTGCCGCTCATGCCGTCCAAGGTGTTGAGGATCACGTCCATACTGTCGTTGATGGCGTCGTAGGAGTCCTCCACCTTTTCCTTGGCTTCCCGCAGATCCGCGATCTGGTCGAGCTGCTGGAGGGTGGCGGGGACGGCCAGCAGCACCAAGCCGGAGAAGGAGAAGTCGTCGCTGCCCACCCGGATGGCAAAGTGCTGCTCCTCGCCGGGCATGACCATGAACAGGACGGTGCGCAGGTTGCCCACGAGCTGGACCTCGGCCCCCGGAGCCTCCAGGGAGAGGATGTCGTCGGCGTTGAAGGCGGTGGCGGCGGTGAGGACCAGGTTGTTGCGGCTGTACTCCGAGGCGTTGGGGTTGGGCAGCACGTCCAGGTCGATCTCCACCAGGCCGGTCTTGCCCGCCAGGTCCTCGGCCAGGGCCGGGGCGCCGTTGAGCTTATAGGATACCGAGAAGGTCCAGGGCAGGTCATGGAAGGGCTGCTGGGTCTTGCCCTCGAAGTAGAACCGGGACGGGGCGTCCTCCCCCAGATCGAAGGTGACCGTGCCGTCAGACACGGTGGGGGTGCGGTCGTCGGTGAGGTTGATGATGTCGTCGTAGGTGCCGTAATCAGTAAGGCTGGTGTGGCCGTTGGTCTGGTAGCTCTTGACCACGCTGGCGTCCATCAGGCCGCCGTAGTAGTCCAGGGTGGCGTAATAGGACTCGTCGCAGACGGGCTCCAGCTCTCCCGCGGCCAGGGCGGAGGTGCACAGCGGGGCGGCGGCCAGAACGGCGGCGAGGAGCAGCGCCAAGGGGCGCCGATAAGGGGTTTTCATAGGGAACGATCTCCTTTCAGTGTTTTTCGGCGGCGGTGAGGGCGGCCTCGCCGGTTTTGGATGCTTTGGAGGCCTTGGACGGCTTGGCCTTCCGCCACCACAGGGTGGTTTTGGAGATGATGGGCTCAAAGACCACCAACACGGAGGGCAGGATGAACATGCTGATCAGGGCGGAGATGATGGCGCCCCGGGACAGCATCAGGCAGATGCTGCTGACGATGTCCATGGTAGAGATCAGCGCAACGCCCAGGGTGGAGCAGAAAAAGACCAGAGCGCTGGTGAGGATGGAGACGTCGGACGAAGCGGCGGCGATCTGGATGGCCTCCTTGCGGTCCCTCCCCTTTTGCAGCTCCTCCTGGAACCGTGTGGTCATCAGGATGGCGTAGTCCACCGTGGCGCCGAGCTGGACGCAGCCGATGACCGTGGGGGCCACGAAGGCGATCACCGTTCCGGTGAAGTAGGGGATGCCCTGATTGATGAAGATGGCCAGCTCGATGGTGGCCACCAGCAGGATGGGAACGGTGAGGGAGCGGAAGGTAAAGGCCACGATGATGAGAATGGCGAGGATGGACAGATAGCTTGTGATCCGGAAGTCGGAGTCGGACACGGTGATGAGGTCGTCGGTCATGGCGGCCTCGCCGGTGATATAGGCGCCGGGGTCGTAGGTGTGGAGCAGCTCGGTCAGCTCGGCGAGCTGCTGAGAGACCTCGTTCGAGGCGGTGACGTATTCGGAGTTGACCATCAGCATCTGATAGCCCTCCGCCTTGCACAGCTCCTTCACGTCGTCGGGGATGAAGAAGTCTGGGATGGCCCCGCTGATGAGCTTGTCGTAGGCCACCACGCTGGTGATGCCGGGGATGTCGTCGATGGCCTCCTCCAGCTCCTTCATTTTGGCCCGGCTCAGGTCGTCACGCATCACGATGAAGTGGGACGAGGCCATGTTGAACTCATCCTTGAGCTTGTCGGTGGCCACGATGGAGGGCATGTCCTGGGGCAGGGACTGGTCCAGCTTGTAGTAGACCTGCGTGTGGTTGTTGGAATAGACAGCGGGGAGGAACAGAACCAGGAAGAGCCCCACGAAGAAATGCCGGTGCCGGACCACGAAGGCGTTTAGCTTTTCGAAGTTGGGCTTGAGAGCCGGATGGCGGTATTTCCGGATGGCGCCGTCCATCTGCAGCAGGATGGAGGGCAGCACCAGTACCACGGTGGCCACGCCCAGCACCACGCCCTTGGCCATGACGATGCCCAGGTCCATGCCCAGGGTCAACCGCATGAAGCACAGGGCCAAAAAGCCCGCGATGGTGGTCAGGGAGCTGCCGGACAGGGACTTGAAGGCGGCCACGATGGAGGTGGCCATGGCGTCCCGCTTGTCCGCGTGGCGGGGGACCTCCTCCACATAGCGGTGGTAGAGGAAGATGGAGTAGTCCATGGTGACGCCCAGTTGCAGCACCGCCGCGATGGCCTGGGTGATGAAAGAGATCTCACCCTTGAAGAAGTTGGTGCCGAAGTTATAGATCACGGCCAGGCCGATGCTGCACATCAGGGCCACCGGCAGCGCCCAAGACTCCATCATCACGCACATGGCGATCATGGACAGGGCCACGGCCATCAGTACGTACAGCGGCATCTCCTGGGAAATCAGGTCCTTGGTGTCTTTGATAAAGACGGAGAAGCCGGCCAGAAAGCAGTTTTTGTTGCACAGGGAGCGGACCTGTTCGATGGATTTCATCGTGGCCTCCGAGGCGCCGGGCTGGTCGTACTGGACGATCATCATGGTGGCGTCGCCGGAGAAGAAGATGTCTCGGATGTCCGCGGGGATCATCTCCTGGGGGATCTGGATGCCCACCAGGCTGGACAGCCAGATGGCGTTGCTGACGCCGGGGACCTGCTCCACCTCTTTCTGGAGCTGGTTGGTGTACTCGGGGGGCATATCCTCCACGATCAGCATGGTGGTGGCCGCCATGTGGAAGGGCTCCTCCAGCAGAGCCTCCCCCTTGGCGGAATCCAGATCGTCGGGCAGATAGGACAGGATATCGTAGTTGATGCGGGTGGCAACGGCCCCCAGGATGCTGGGGATCAGAAGCAGGACCGCAATCGAAACCACCAGTTTTGGCTTTCGTGTCAGCGCGTGGGCAATTTTCTCAAGCAAAGCAGTCACCTTCCCAAATCGGATACCGGCGGCCGGGCCCGGCCGCCTTAAGGACCCCTCCATCTTAGTGTCGCGCCGTCCAAGAGTCAACAAAACCGGGCCGATCCTTATAATTCTTAATAAACGGACAGGCTTGACAGCCCGGGGGCAAGCAGCTACTCTAATCTTAATGATTCTTCATGGTTTGGCCTGGCCCGGCTGTGGTATCATCAGAGGGAAAGGAGGCGCGGCGGGATGCATGAGAAGATTCTTTTGGTAGACGACGACGTATCCATTCTTTTGCTGGTCTCCGACGTGCTGGAGGAGAAGGGGCTGGAGGTGACGGCCGTCCGCTCCGGGGAGGAAGCGCTCCGGCGTGTGGAGGAGGGGCGCTTCGACCTGATCTTGCTGGACATTATGATGAAGGGCCTCAGCGGGCTGGAGGTGTGCCGGCAGATCCGGGGACGGGTGGACTGCCCCATTCTGTTCCTCAGCGCCAAGGATTCGGTGAAGGATATCGTGAAGGGGCTGGACCTGGGGGCGGACGACTATCTGACCAAGCCCTTTGCCCTGGAGGAGCTGGCCGCCCGGGTGCAGGCCCATCTGCGGCGGCAGGAGCGCTCCGCCCCGGGCCGGCCCGCCGGTGGCCCCATCCAGATCGGCGCCATTCGCCTGGACCCGGAAAAGCTGACGGTGACCAAGGCGGGGGCTCCGGTGGCCCTGTCCACCCGGGAGCTGGAGCTTTTGACCTATCTGATGCGCCACGCCGGGGAGACCCTGTCCCGGGACCGCATCTTCCACGACGTGTGGCGGACCGACTACGGCGACGTAGGCACCGTGGCCATCAACATCAAGAACCTGCGCAGCAAGCTGGACCCGGAGTGGCGCTACATCAAGACGGTGTGGGGCTCCGGCTACCGCTTCGTGACCCAGAGCGGGTTTGCCGAGGAAGAGGCGGAGAAGGGGTAACATGGAACAGAAAACGAAACGCGGGCGTTTCCCCGGCGCAGGCTGGCTGAGCGCCCATCTGTCCCGGAAGATGCTCCTGGCCCTGATAGCGCTGGCGGTGCTGAGCTGGGCCGTGATGTGCGGGTGCTTTCTGGCCTACCTGGGACGGTACGCCGGGAATACCTACGACCAGGTGCTCTCTGACGCGCAGGAGGACGCCCGGCAGGCCGCCGCCTTTTTGGAGGGCTGCGACGGAGATTTCCAGGCGCTGGAGCGCTATTTGTCCGAGCGGGACCTCTACGGTACGGTCCGGGGCGGCGGGGAGGAGCTTCTTTACGCCCGGCTGCCGGAGGAGAGCCAGGCGGGCCTGGTGGCCGCCTCCGCCGTAGAGGTGGAGCTGACCGGCGGGCGGCGGGTGGAGCTGCTGCTGTGGGTGCGGGCCATGCAGCGCAACGAGCTGAGCCGCTCCCTGCAGCGGGAGGCCCTGATCGGCCTGGCCGCCTTCAACGTCTGCGTGTTTCTGGTGGTGGCGGTCATCATGTACCTGGTGCTGGTGGACCCCATCGTCCGGCTGCGCAAGACCATGCGCTGCTATTCGGAAAGGGGAGAGCGGCCCGAGCGCAGCGAGCGGCAGGACGAGGTGGGCAAGCTGCAAAACGCCTTTGCCGATCTGGCGGGGGTGCTGGAGTGCAAGGAAAAGGCCGAGCACCAGCTCATTGCCTCCATCTCCCATGACATCAAGACCCCGCTGACCTCGGTGCTGGGCTATTCCGAGCGCCTGCACTCGGCGGACCTGCCCCCGGAAAAGCAGCGGCAGTACCTGGACCGGGTTTATGAGAAGGCCCTGCGCATCAAGTCCGTGGTGGATGAGTTCGACGATTACCTGGACGTGGGTTTGCGGGACACGGCCCCTATGCGGCTGATGACGGCGGAGGAGCTGTGCCGGCGGCTGCGGGAGGAGTACGAGGCCGAGCTCTCCGACGCCGGGGTGACGTTTCAGGTGGACTGCCGGTGTCCCCAGGAGCAGATCATCTGCAACTGGGAGCATATGCGCCGGTTTTTTGGAAATTTAATCGGGAACAGCTTTCAGCACGCGGAAAGCGACCATCTGGAGCTGCGGCTCCAGTGCCAAAAGGAGGAAGAGGAGCTGGTGCTGCTGTTTCAGGACAACGGCAGGGGTGTGGTGCCTGCGCTGCTCCAGCAGATTTTCGAGCCGCTGTATACCTCCGACCCGGGGCGGAAGGTCTCCGGCCTGGGACTGTCCATTTGCAAGAGCATCATCCGGGCCCACGGCGGCAGCATCAGCGCCGAAAATGTCCCCACCGGCGGGCTGCTCATCCGAGCTAGCCTGCCGTGCGTGAAGTTTTGAAGCCCAAAAGACGCCTCTTGCCCCGCGGGGCAAGAGGCGTCTTTTGGGCGGAGCCGGTCACACGAACAGCTCGTTTTCCCGCCGGACGGTCCGGAGAGGGGCGAGGCGCTGGTCCACCATGGCCTGGGCCTTGGCCGGATAGGTCCGGGCGTGCTGAGGGCATCGGGCGATGCAGCGCATGCACAAAAAGCAGCGCTCCGGATCGGTGTGCTTCGGGTCGTCCGGGGGGATGGCCCGGGCGGGGCACTGGGCGGCGCACTGGCCACAGGCGGTGCAGGTCTCCGACACGGCGGGGACGGCCCGGGAGGGGGTCCACGCCCGGTAGGGACGGTTCCCGGGAACCGAAATGTCGCCGCCGGAGGCCAGTTTGCGGAGGATGGCGGGGGCAAAGCCCAGAAGCTGCTCCCGGTCCGCCCCGTCGGGCCGCCCGGCGGCCACGGCCCGAGAGATGGAGTGCTCCGCTACCAGCGCGGCGGAGGCCACCACCCGGAAGCCCTGGGCCGTTACGCAGTCGTTCAGCTCCAGCAGGGCGTCCTCAAAGGCACGGTTGCCATAGACGGCGGCGGTGACGGCCGGCGTACCTTCGCCGGTACAGTGTTTGAGCCGCTGCGTCATGAGGGCGGGCAGCCGGCCGCCGAAGACTGGCCCGGCAAAGAGGACCGCGTCCTGCGGGCCGAAGGCCCGGCCCGTCGGTGCGGGGAGAGTGAGGTCCAGCTCGTCGATGCGCTCGGCCAGCCCCTCCGCCAGCAGCAGAGCTGCCCTGCGGGTGCCGCCGGTGGGGCTGAAGTGGACAACAGTGAGATGCTTTTGCACAAAAACGACCCCTTTCGTGATGGGAAGTGTAAGGACAGTATAACACTCCGGGGCCGGGGGCGCAACCTGTTGAGCGATCAGACCTCTCCGGCGGCCCCGGCTGCCGATCCAGGTGCCGATGACGGTCAGGAAGATGGACATGAGAGAGACGGTGCATAGGACGTTGACCACGATGTGGGCGCGGAAGCGGTCGGTCATGCGTGGGGGCGCAAGACAAAAAAGCAGCGCGAGATCCGTGCATTGATCTCGCGCTGAACCATTCTACGCGCCCATATGAACGGCTTTTACTTGATCGGACAGGGGGTCAAAATGCAAAGGCTATTTTGCATGAGAAAAACTATGGTTCAGGCGTGCGTTCGGTCCATTTTGGTAAAAACAGGTTCAGAGTCCCTGAATGACGGCCAGAAGCTCCGGGCCGATGGGGCCGTTGGAGGCCACCACAGCTCCGCCGCGGGACAGAGAGAGGGGCGTTCCCTCCGGGGTGGAGACTGTCCCACCGGCCTCCTGTACCAGCAACATGCCGGCAGCGTAGTCCCAGGGCTTCAGGCCGCCCTCCACGAAGCCGTCCACCCGCCCGGCGGCCACATAGCACAGGGCGATGGAGGCTGCACCGATGCGCCGGATGTCGTGACTGCGGTCATAGACGGCCCGCATCCAGCGGAAGGTGCGGTCGGCGCCGGGGCGGTCGCTGGGGTTGGTCCCCACGTCCACCAGGCTTTCAGCCAGGGTTTGGGCGCCGCTGGTGCGGATGGGCGCGCCGTTGCAGCGGGCGCCTTTGCCTTGTACGGCGGTGAACAGCTCGTCGGCATAGGGGTCGTAGACCAGACCCAGGACCACCCGACCCCCGTCGGACAGGGCCAGCGAGACCGCGCTGTGCCGATAGCCGTGAATCAGGTTGGTGGTACCGTCCACCGGGTCCAGAATCCAGACCGGGCGGCTGAAATCCACCCCGGCGTTGTCCTGTTCCTCCCCCATGAACTGCACCTCCGGGGCCAGCTCAGCCAGGCGGGCCTTCAGAAGGGCCTGGACGGATACGTCTACGCTGGTGACGAAATCCGTCGGGCCCTTTTGGCGGATTTGTCCGGCCATGGCCCGGTCGTCAAACAGGCGTCCGGCCTGCCGCACGGCCTCGGACAGCGGCCCAAGCAGGGCTTCTCGGTTCTGAATCATCAAAATGTCCCCTTTCAAAGAGCAGTCAGGAGATGTGCACGTTGACGCCGTTGACCTCCACGCCGTCGTCGGCCCGGATCAGGATGTACCGCTTCCCGTCAATGACACGGGTTTCCACCAGGTCGCTGTGCTCCGGATTCACGTGGATGGTCACATCCGGGGTGCGGAGCTCAAGCTGCTTGGCGTCCACCAGGTTCCGGGGGCTCAGGTCGGTGTCGGCGCCGAAGGCGGCGTCGTACTGCTGGTCAAAGGTAGCCACATGGGAATCGGCCACGCCGCAGGATTTGAGCATACACTTCACCGTCCCCTTGGAGATGACCAGCGGTTCGGTCTCCCTGCCCGCCTTGTGCTCCTCGATCATACCGCAGAGCTGCTCGTGGACGGCCTGGACCACCTCATACCGGCTGTCCTCGGCCAGGGTGTCCCCCAGGATGGACTGAAAAGTCTCCTTCTGGGCGGCGGCGGGCATGGGGACCGGGCTGCGGAACACGGCGTCCACGAATTCCGCATGGTTCTCCGCGATGTCCCGGGTGTAGTAGAGGGAGTTGTAGAGGTTGGTGCTGCGGTCGTCAAAGGCGGGGAAGAGAAAGCCCAGTTCCGGCGCGGACACGACCCAGTCGGTTCCCAGGGCATGGAACTGATTTTCATGGACGTGGTAGCTCAGGGCGGGTTTGGTCAGCTTCACCGGACAGATGCTGCACAGGATGTAGGAGTAGACCTCCGACGAGGCGTCGGCCTGGGTCTCGCCGTCTCTGGAGCGGTAGGGCACGTCATAGGCGTCGTGAGCCAGCAGGATGAGGTAGTTGCCCTCTAGGGCCAGGCCCTGAATGACGCGCCGGAAGAACTCTCCCACAGCGGCCTCGTCCTTCAGCCCGGAGCCCCGCAGGGCCATGAGGAGCCGGTGCTCGTCGCTATCCACCACCTGCTGAGTGGTGAAGGAGAGGTCGATGAGGTGTTTGCCGGGGGTGCCGGACAGGGTGCGCTTGAGAATGGCCAGGAATTTTTCCGACTCCTCCTGGGACATGAGGGCCAGGGACGGATCAAACTCAGAGACGATCTCCCGCTTTTCGTTGACGTAGCAGCCCCGTACATGGGTGATGTTGTTCTTATCCGGCCGGAAACGCCGGCGGATTTCTGCGATTTCTTTCTCGTTCATAGCTGCCTCTTTCTTCTCGGACGGAGTGCCGTCCGGCTGGAATGGATTGGCCGGAAGACCGCTTTGGGCGGTCTCCGGCCCTCCATTATAAAACAAAGCCCGGTCGGTGGAAAGAGGCAATGGATCCCCAAGCCCGGAGACAGATCTGTCAATCCCTGCCGACTGCCCCGCTGCGGCGATGTCCCCTCAGGAGCAGTGGGCACGTGCTGCCCCGGCGACCGTGTCCTTATCCGTCCATTGATTGAGGACCTCTGTGCTGGCAGCCGACTCTGTCCGATCAGAATCCCCACACAGGGCCCCATCTTGTGGGCCTCCAGCAGGTCTGCCGCTGCCTGATTCTCTGCACCGCGGCAGTAGGGGCGGCGGAACGCAGGCCTTATGAGGGGTGCCTTCCTTTTTGTTCTGCAAATACGTAAGCCTCCCTCAGCCAGCCCAGCAGTTCGGCATCAAGCTGCCCCTCCTGATCCACCACCACATGGTGTGTCCAGCGGTTGGGGTACGGTTCTGTAGCCACGGCGATACGGGGCGCGGACAGCCGGCGGGACAGCCCAAAGGTGATAAGCAGGCAGTGCTCCGGCCAACTCTTCCGGCGACGCACTGGAAGCGATACGGCGGCAAAGAGGTGTCTGGCATAAAAGCTGATCTGGCTTTTTTGCACCTTGACAGAGGTATCCGGGAACACCGCGTCTAGCTGTTGGAACAGCGACTCATACAGCGAGTGCTCCAAAGGCTTGCCGTCAAAGAAAAACAGAACGTCAGCTTCATAATGCGCAGGGATTAACATAGCGTTTACCTCCAACCAAAGGTGATTCTATCATACCATGCCTTTAACCGCTTGAAAAGCAAAGAAAACCTTGCAGTAAACACTGCAAGGCTCTTTGTGGTGGAGATAAGCGGGATCGAACCGCTGACCTCTTGAATGCCATAGACCCAGGAAGAAAAACACAGTGATACAGGAATTAAAAAACATAGAGATTTCAAGGGTTTTGACGGGGTGTCACTCTCAATGAGTGATACCCCGTCACACCTTTTTTCAAGCCCGTTCTGGTAGGGGTTCTGGTATGGTAGGACAGCAAATAGAAAGGATGGCCAAAATAATGCTTTAATGCAAATAGATTTTTTATTCGGAACTTTAATGCAGAATCTTGCAAAACACAGAACTTTTGAAACCTAGGGCAACACCGCACAGAAAACTGTGTGCAGAAAATGTCACTGCGTGGTAAAATAAAGACATGAATAAACAAATGAGTCTGTCGGGCCTGAGGGATGAACTGGCGCAGGTGCGGACAAAGAAAAAAGAGTTTCTTGAGCAGATCGAGCGTATTGTTCCCTGGGGCAGATGGATTGCCATGATTAAGCCGTGCTACTACAAGGGGGAGCGCGGAAATAAGCCCTATGATCTGGAACTGATGCTGCGGTTATATCTGCTGCAAAACCTTTATAACCTGTCTGATGAGGCGACAGTTGCCGAGGCAATGGACAGTCGTGCATTCTCAGAATTCTGCGGCGTAGAGTCCAGCAATCAGGTGCCTGACGGGGATACACTGGGTCGCTTTCGAAATATCCTCGTACACAATGGTTTACAGGAGCAGCTGTTTGCACAGGTAATAAAGCTGCTGAGGGAGAAAGGCTTGCTTCTGAAAAAGGGCACTATCGTTGACTCTACCATCATTGCAGCTCCATCCTCTACAAAAAACCAGGACAAGCAGCGGGACCCGGATGCACATCAA
>ERZ781272.405-NODE-405-length-32821-cov-4.657175_pt1 | contig 32821 bp, 26 predicted proteins | sample MGYA00375850_ERZ781272 | MGnify/ENA primary metagenome ERZ781272 (study PRJEB29790, sample SAMN06051246) | human gut metagenome | host: Homo sapiens | place: USA: Cincinnati, Ohio | collected 2013-06-21 | study: EMG produced TPA metagenomics assembly of the Gut...
CCAGGAAGCGGCCCCCTACCTCGACTGCAAAAAATGCGTTCAGTGGTTCATAAAGCACATCCTGCTTATTTCCGAAACCGCCGCCGACATAAGGCTTGAGCACCCGAACCTTCCCCCAGGGAATCCCCAGGGCCTGACCTACCACACGCCGGACAATGTGAGGAATCTGCGTAGACGTTACAATGACGACCCTTCCCTTTTCCATATATGCATACGAGATGGGATTTTCAATGTGGCAGTGCTGGACAATGGGTGTCTTATAGCTGCGTTTCACCACTGTCTCTGCATCCCTCAGACCCTGCTCCACATTCCCGATAAAAAAACTGGAACGTGCCAGCACATTGTCTTTCTTGTCAAGATGAATCGGATGTGCGCTTCCGTACATGGACTTTCGCGGGTGAATCTCCACCGGATATTCCTCGTATTCTACCTTGATCAACCGCAGGGCTCTGGAAGCAGTCACCTCGTCCTCTGCCACCACTGCCGCAATATCGTCGCCGTAATAACGCACACGCCCGGTCAGGATGTTTCTGTCCGCAACATCCTGATGTGCCGCCTCTACAGACCACGGATGTCCCGGAGTCGGGTAACAATGATTCGGTACGTCCTTAAAGGTCACAACCTTTACTACGCCGTCCAAAGCTTCTGCTTCACCTGTATCTATGGATTTGACAATTCCATTGCCGATTTTGGCATGATACACCTTCGCTACGAGACACTTATCCAAAATCAGATCGTCCGTGAATTTCGCACGTCCTGTAACCTTTTCATAAGCATCTACTCTTGGAACACTCTTTCCAATCATATGCCTCACCTTCTTTGTTCATTTTTATAACAAAGGAGAGAAATCTCCTCTATTTTCTGATAATTTTAATATATAGAAAACCGGACGTATCCCAAGGAATCTTGTGTTCCCCTCAGGACTGACGTCCGGCTCCGAACCATGCTACTTTCTTATCAATTTGTTATAAACAGTATACCAAACCCAACGTTGATTTTCAATCTTTTTTATATTTCTCTGTCAGGATTCCTCTCTGGTCAACGATGACATGCCGCGGACATTTTACCGCACACATCCCGCAGCTTAAGCATATACTTTCCTCGATTACAGCACAATTGTCCAGCACCTTCACCGCACCGGCCGTGCATGTTTTTTCACAGAGCCCGCAGCCGATACAGCTCACGGAACAGACAGCCCCGGCCTCCTTTCCCTTCTTTTTATTAGAACATTTCACCACAATGTAATTCGCACATTCATGCAGATGAATGATCTTCTGCGGACACTCTCTGACACACCTTCCGCATGCGATACATTTGTCTTCATCTACTTCTGCCACACCAATTTCATTGATCATAATTGCCCCGAATTTACAGGATTCCACACACTTTTTGCAGCCAATGCAGCCATATTCACATTCAGGGTCTTTCTTTGCACGGCAGCCGCCGTTGCAGGCAACCACTGCTGCACGATACGGAAATTTTTTCTTTACTGCCATAAAATCAACCATTCCTTTCGTACGGCGTACCGGAAATCGGCAGGCGATACCTCCGCTCTCCATCATAGCGATAATATGCGTCTGTGATTGCAGGAGCTGTGGGAATGGAAGTGATCTCTCCGATACCAATAGCTCCGCAGGCAACATTTAATCCGGGCTTATTCACAACAATTGCTTTTATCTCCGGAATTTCGTGAGAACGGAACAAGCCCAGAGAGCCATATTTTTCGATTGGTCTGCAATTCTCGTCAATGGGATATTTTTCCCGCAGAGCATAGCCCATAGACATGACCACGCCGCCTTCGATCTGCCCCTCGCAGGACAGCGGATTCACTGCTTTCCCTACATCATGAGCTGCTACAATCTTCTCGATCCTGCCTGTTTTGGGATTGATCACACACATCTGCGTTGCATAACCATAGGCAACATGAGAAACCGGGTTCGGCACATGCGCCCCCAGCGGGTCTGTCTTCGCCAGATATTCCCCGTAAAATTCCTGTCCTTCCAGATCTGCAAGCATTTTTCCTTGAGTTTTCGCTTTCATTAATTCTTCGCAGGCACGACGGCAGGCCTCCCCGGTCACCAGCGTCTGCCGGGAACCGGAGGTGGTTCCGGAATCCGGCGCAATCCAGGTATTGCTTCGTTCATATACAATTTCATCCCGTTTCAGGTCCGTATTCGTTACGACCATCTGCACCAGCACCGTGCCAAGTCCCTGTCCAATACAGGAAGCTCCGGAATAAATATGCAGCCTATGGTCTTCCTCCACAATCAGCTTCACACGTCCCCAGTCAGGAATACCGACACCGACGCCTGCATTCTTCATAGCACAGGCAATACCTACCGGCTTTCCCTCTGCCAGAGCCGCATCGTAATCCTCCCTGACCGCCTCCAGCGTCTCCACTAAGCCCGTAGAGTCATCCACAATCTGTCCATTCGGCAGTACGCCCCACGGACGGATCGCATTACGGAACCGGATTTCCCATGGTGTGATGCCAACCTCATCTGCCATCATATTCAAAAGAGATTCTGTTGCAAAACAGGTCTGTGTCACACCAAATCCGCGAAAAGCGCCTGCCGGCGGATTGTTCGTATAATAGGCGGTTCCCTCGATCTCAAAATTTTCATAAGCATACGGTCCTGCCGCATGCGTACAGGCACGCTCCAGAACCGGGCCTCCCAAAGAAGCAAATGCACCTGTATCAGAAGCGACCTTTGCCTTTACACCCATGATTTTTCCATTTTCATCACAGCCCATGGTAAAGTCCATGACAAAGTGGTGTCGCTTCGGATGAATCAGAAGAGATTCTGCCCTTGTGAGACGCACCTTCACAGGTTTTCTCGTGCAATAAGTGATCAGCGCAGCATGATGCTGGACCGTCATATCCTCTTTTCCTCCAAATCCGCCCCCTACCAATGCATTCTCACATTTTACCTTTTCCGTACCAAGCATCAGGCTGCACTCATGGAGGGTACAGTAAGCAGACTGGTCTGTAGATATGATCCTGACATCTCCATCTTCATCGATATATGCTACAGCACATTCCGGCTCCAAAAATGCATGTTCTGTCCATGGTGTCTCAAAATGACGGGTAAGTACATGCTTTGCGTTTTTTATGGCTTCCGAAGCATTTCCTCTGCTCACATGCTTATATGCCTGCACATTGGAGGTTTCCTCATCAAACACCAGCGGCGCATCGGGCGCAGCCGCTTCCTCTATATTGTGAACTGCAGGCAGAACCTCATATTCTACCCTGATCAGCTTTTTCGCCTTTTCTACCGTTTCCATATCCTCTGCGGCAACCAGCGCAACAGCATCACCCAGATAATGGGTCAATCCGCCCACAGGGATCAGAGTATATTGATCGTGCTTCAAATGTCCGATTTTATTTTCACCGGGAATATCATCCGCTGTCAGAACAGCGATCACACCCGGCAGCGCTTTTGCAGCTTCCGTATCAATAGACAGAACTCTTGCTCTCGGATATATACTCCGAAGTGCAGAACCATAACACATCTCAGCCATGTAAAAGTCATCCGGATATTTCCCCGTACCAAGAACCTTTTCCTCTACATCCAGTCTGTGTACCCTGGAACCGATCTTCCAATCATCTTCACTCTTTGGAGGAATTTCGCCGGCACGCAGGATTTCCGCAGACAGCCTTACCGCCTCGATAATTTTTATATAACCGGTGCACCGGCAGTAATTATTTCGAAGCGCATATTTTATCTCATCCTCTGTCGGATTCAGATTTTTGTCCAGCAATGCCTTTGTACACATAACCATGCCCGGAATGCAAAAGCCGCACTGTACGGCACCGGCTTCTCCGTAAGCATAAGCAAAGACTTTTGCCTCCCATTCACTGAGCCCTTCCACTGTCAGGATATGCTTTCCCTCCAGCCGGTCTGTTGCGGGAACACACGCCTTACAGGTTTCCCCATCAATGATGACGGTACAGGCACCGCAGGCACCCTGGCTGCAGCCATCCTTCACCGAGGTCAAATGCAGTTCATCCCGCAGAAAACGCAGCAGCGACTGCTTCTTAGCCGTTGTGACCATTTGGCCGTTTACCTCAAACGTATACATTTCTATTCATAACCTTTCTCATTCATTCATACAGTCATCTGACTGAGGTCTTGTGAATCCATGTATGCAATCCGAGGCTGGTTTGGTTATGCCAGCCTCGTGTTTTATCCTGTTCTGTTCTTCTGAGATGCGTTTTATTTCGTCAGCAGATAGCTGTAATCGTCGATAACTGCACAGATCAGCCTGCGAAGCCCTTCGTATACCTGATCTCCTGCATCATCCGCTTTGCAGTCCGTAATATTGCCAAGCAGACGTACCTTGCACTCCCTGGTTTCCGGATTTAAAACCACAAATCCATCGTTTGTGCTGTCTGCCATATCTGCCTCATTTGCAAATAAGGTGAATTTATCCTTATACGGAGCACTTGCGTATGGACAGAAGCTCCTGCAGTTGCCGCACTCATTACACATATAATCCACATGGATCACCTGGTTCATCGCCATACCCGGAACCTTAATGGAAATATTGGCACGGTTCGGACATACATCCACACAGTTTTCGCAGATTTTATTACAGGTTAAGCATCTGTCGCTTTCTTTTTCCGCTTCTTTGCTCTCTGCAAGAATCCCCTTCTTAGAGAAGCATGTGCTTTCTTCGCCTGTTACAGGTGCGTCCTTTGCGATTTCTGTACCCAGGATCGCTTTTACAGCAAGCTGTGCATCGCGGATTGCTTCCACAATGGTAGCTGCGCCATTTGCACCGTCACCGGCCAGATATACGCCTTCTACACTGGTTTCCAGAGTTTTTGCATCCAATTTGGCTTTGCCGCGCTCATTGACATGGATTCCGTTTGCTTCATAGAATTCAGTCGGAACCTTTTCTCCTACTGCCACGATCACTGTGTCAGCCGGAACCTCAACCACTTCGTCTGTTTCCGTCACGCCTGCACGTCCCGAAGCATCCATTGCGCCAAGCTCCATCTTCCTGCAGATCAGCTTGCCGTCCTCCAGACTCACCGGTGAAAGCAGCTCTTTGAATTCAATGCCTTCTTCCAGTACCTCCAAAAGCTCATCCTCTGCTGCCGGCATATAACGTTTTGTTCTTCTGTATACCAGATATACATGCTCTACACCCTCGGTGCGTTTTGCTGCTCTTGCAGTATCCATAGCCGTATTTCCGCCGCCGATCACAACTACGTTTTTGCCAAGACTCACTTTACCGTCATTTGCCTTAAAGTCAGCCAGGAATTTCAGTGCATTGACAGTCTCACCTTTTTCCAGTTTCAAAGTACCTGGCTTATTGGCACCTACTGCAACGATCACCGCATCATACCCCTGTGCCTTTACGTCAGCTACGGAAGCAACTTCTGTATTGGCCTTAATTTCCACGCCCATTTTTTCAATAAAGGAAACATCCTTGTCAATGGAAGCGTCAGAAATACGGAATCCCGGAATCACATAACGGATCACGCCGCCAAGCTTCGCTTCCTTCTCAAAAATAGTTACAGATGCACCGGCTCTTGCCAGGAAATATGCAGAGGCAATACCTGCCGGACCACCGCCGATCACTGCCACTTTCTTGCCATTGCCTGTACCTGCCCTGATCTCATCGATCACTGCGTCATAGCCGTTTTCTGCGGCAAGGAGCTTGGTTCCGCGGATATTGACAGCTTCTTCATAGAAATTACGGGTACATTTACTCATACAGTTGTGTGCGCACAGGGTACCGGTAATAAACGGAAGTGCATTCTTCTTAAGAATCACGCGAAGTGCGTCTGCGTAATTACCTTCTCCTGCCAGTTTCACATAAGAGGTAATATCCTGATGGATTGGACATCCCTCCTGACACGGCGCAAAGAAGCAGTCCAGAAGCGGCACCTCTCTGTCGGTCTTGCGGTTGGGAAGCGGTTTGATATTTTTTACATGATGCGGATCTGCCTTTGCATCTGCCGCCAATTTTTCGATGGCTTCTACATCAATGCCTTTCCATTCTCCCACGCCATCTGCCATAAGCTTCTCTGCCATCTGGGAAAACCTCTGATATCCGCCCGGCTTCAAAATGGCGGTAGCAACAGTTACCGGCCATACGCCGCAGCCTACGATACGGTCAATGTTGTAATAATCTGCACCGCCGGAATATGCGATACGCAGCTTTCCGTCAAATTCTCCGGAAAGCCTTGCCGCCAGGGAAATAGAAAGCGGGAACAGGGATTTTCCGGACATATACATTTCTTCGCTCGGAAGTTCATTTCTGGTCACATCTACCGGGAAGGTGTTTGTGATCTTTACGCCAAAGGCAAGGCCCAGCCCATCTGCCAGTGCCATAAGACGTCTGAACATTGGAATGGCATCCTTGTACTGCAGGTCATCCAGGAAATGGAAATCACCGAACATCATATAATCATAGCCCATGTCGTCCATGGTCTTTCTTGCAAATTCATAGCCGAGGAGCGTCGGATTACATTTGATAAAGGTATTCAGATGTTTTTCTTTAAATAAATGATTTGCAATGCTCTCGATCTCATTCGGAGGACATCCGTGCAGCGTGGAGATCGTTGCGGAATTACAGATATCAGATGGAATTGCCTCGATATCCTCTTTTGTCACTTTTTCAAATTTGTCAACATTATCCAACAGCCACTGTCTGCATTCCCTAAATACATCCGTATCCTTCGCTTCCTTCATACTGTCGATAAAGCCGTTAATCTTCGGTTCTTTGATACCCTCCAGGTCATAGCCTACGGAAATGTTAAACTGGAATCCATCGGTATCACCAAGGCCGAATTCCTTCGCCATAACATGCAGGATAAACCATGCTTTGATGTACTCACCCATTGCCTGCGGCACATACAGCTCTGTGGACCACTCACAGTTGTAGCACTCATCCTCAGCCAGAATACATGGTCTGTTGATACATGCCGCAAGCTCATCACCATCCATTTTCTGAACTGTTTTCAGTTCGAAGAAACGTGCGCCCGCATAATAAGAAGCAATGATGTTCTGTGCAAGCTGTGTGTTCGGACCAGCAGCCGGGCCGATCGGAGTTTCCAGATTTCTCTCAAAAATCTGCATTTTCTTAGCAGTATCTGCTACATATGGTCTATGTACACCAAATACGGTGCCCTTGGATTTTTGTTCACTCAGAACCCAGTCCATCAACTGTCCAAAAGGCATACAGGTCATTCTCTCACTCATCTTTATTTTCCTCCATTGATATCATCAGCCAGTTCCTTTGCAGCCTGACGGCAGTCTGCCATCATCTTCTCTTCATCACATACAAGAACTTCACGGTCCTTCATCAAAACTTTTCCATTACATACAGTCGTCTGTACCATGCTTCCGTTCACACCAAACAGCAGATGTCCGTTTACATTATTTTCGTTCATCGGAGTCAGCGGGTCATAGGCAATAACAATCACATCTGCTGCCGCACCGGCCTTTAATACGCCCAGTTCCTTCCTGAAATAACGGTTTGCAATTTTCGCATTGCCCTCAAACAGCATCTGAGGAACCTCTCCCCATGCTGCATTCGGATCACAGAGATGATGTTTGTGCAGTACATTGGCAACCTTCCAGGATTCCATCATATCGTGGGTATAGCCATCGGTTCCAAGTCCGGTAAGCACGCCTTTATGTACCAGAGCCATAGTCGGAGGACATCCGCAGGCATTGCCCATGTTGGATTCCGGATTATGTACAACCATGGTGTCCGTATCCTTGATCAAATCCATCTCGTGCTCATTGATATAAATACAGTGTCCAAGCAGTGTTTTCGGCCCTAAAATATTCCAGTCATAGAGCCGGTCCACAATACGTTTGCCGTGCTCCTTCAAACATTGATGAAGGTCATAAATACCTTCTGCCACGTGGATATGATAGCCCACGCCCTCCGGCTTCAGTTCGTTGCACAGAGCCATTGTTTCATCAGAAATCGTAAAGGATGCATGCATACCCATCATCCCTGAGAGCATATCGCTGTCGTCAGCCATGGCATGCTTAATGAAGTTTACGTTTTCCATAACAGATTCCCTTGCTTTGTCCATGCCATCACGGTCAGAAATCTCATAGCAGAGACAGGTACGGACACCCAGGTCCTTTGCAGCCTCTTCAATGGCGTTCAAAGAGCCTGTGATATGTCCGAAGCTTGCATGATGGTCAAATACGGTTGTCACACCGTTCTTAATCGCGTCGATATAGGTCGCGTAAGCGGAAAGCTTCGTCTGTTCCAGCGTCAGATGGCGGTCAATCGTCCACCACATGCCATCCAAAATATCCAGAAATCCCTGCGGATTGTATCCGTTGATGCTCAATCCTCTTGCAAAAGAACTGTAAATATGCTCATGGGCATTGATAAATGCCGGCATGATCACACCGCCCTTCGCATCAACAAATTCGGCATCAGGATAAGTCCTCTTAACCTCTTCAGTTACCCCCACCATAACTATGGCGTTACCATCCATTGCAACAGCACCGTTTTCGATAAATGCGTCGGATGCGTCCCGTGTAATCGTTCTTCCGTTACCAATAATAAGCATATGGTATCCTCCTTTTGCTTGTAAAAATTTCCTAATCCCAGACTGTATTTTCCTATGTCTTTTGGGAATTTTCTACTATTAATGTATCACACTTTTTTCAATATTTCAATAGGGAAATGCAAAAATTTTTTTATATTCTAAAAAATTTTGTTGTGCATAAAATGAATCCCGTTTTAAGAACCAAACGGAGTACTACCCGCCCTGCTTGGCCGCTTCTCAAGACGCTGGCTTTCTCTTTAATGCCGCGGGAAGTCCTTAACTTCCCACGGCTCCGTTCAAGCAACACTGCTTTTGACTGATGGTATTTCCGGGTTTTAGAAATCTCGTAGTTCTAGGGTTAGATATAGGAAAGCTGAGAGTTTTCTTCAAGGAACAGGTAATTCTCTTCACTTTCATATCCTGCATCCGCTGCGATCTCCTGATATTTAAACGGAAGGTATGCTTCCATATCTTTCAGAAACGGGATCAGTGTCCTTGTATCTGTAGGGCTGGAACTGAGATCCAGCCATGTGATATATTCCGAATCCCTGCCATGCCGGAGATTATAAGCCGGTTTCAGCTGGCCGTTTTGCATGGCATCTTCCTTCATCCGCATAAATGCCGCATCCGGGTCGGTTTTGGAATAACTGTTACGTTCCCCGCATACATGGAGTTTGTGATTGCCATGGACAAAGACGATCCCTTCTTCCTGACGGATTCGGCACAGCTTTTTCCTTCCACAAGGACAAGGATCTTATCAAACAGTTTCGCCTGATTTTTCGTAACAGCCTTTTTCCAGACAAAGTCCCCACCTGCCTTTCCGCAACGAAAAAAAGAGCCATTATCGGCTCCCAAAATGAATAGAAAAAAGCGCCTGCCATCAGAGATTTCCTTTTTCAAAACACCAGACAGCAATGTCTGCAATCAGTTCCAGCGGCAAAGGTTCTTTATATGGAATTTGAATCGTTCCCTTACTTGTTTTATACGGTTTCAGCATTTCCTCAAATACAATAACCGCCTCTTCTCCTGCATATAATCCAATGTGATTTTTATTTGCAGCAAAATGAATGATGTTATGTCCTTTCCAAAAAGTAGGCATACTCCATAAAATACGCTCCTGTGCTTCTGGAATCGCATCATGTACCGCTTTGCGGACTGCTGACAAGTATGGCTGAATCTCCTGCGATTGTGCTTCAATATATTGTTCTATTGTCTTTGGTGCATTTCCACAATAATGTGACTGATTCTGTTTTTTAAATTCTCTTCCGCATTTCGGGCAAACCCACATTTCAACTACCTCCTGTCAAACATTCACTATTCCATTTTTATCATCTCTTAATCCCGGTATTTCTCCCATAAGAAGTATGATATATCTATCCATATTCCACATTCCCTTTCACTAAATTCTTAATTGTTGATTACTTAAACTAAACTATCACTACTTCGTTTTCATCAGGATCTTTTAAGCGGACTTCGTAAGTTCCCCAATCACATCAACCGGAAGTTTTAACGTGACCTTCCCATTACTGTTAACTGTGCCTTATCGGCAATTTTATACTCTAACCTCCTGTGTCGGTATATCTGCAATTTATCTTCCATTCAATTTATCTACAAACTTTTTCGGTTTTATCGTCATCTCCACCCATGCAGGTCGGAATCCACTCTTGATTGCTGTACGCGCAGATTTGATATTCGACCATGCGCAGCAATAAAATGGAACTTTCCCTCTGTGTAAAGTTTCGAGGGCAAGCCTGCTGGTCAATGCTGCAGCTATGCCCTTCCGTCTTTCTTCCGGTAATACATCAATTCCAATCTGCCACATGGATTCACAGTCCGCTGAACAACCTGCCAATCCAACTAGCTGACCTTCCTTAAATGCCCCTATGCCTAACACGTCTAACTGTTTTCTTGATTCACACAAAGCGTTAGAAAATTGTGGAAGATATAAGTTCTGAAAGTCTGGCTGTTCCAAAACTCTCAATTTATATTGACATTCAATTTCGTGGATTTCATTCAAATCCGGCAAAAAATATTCGGCCATAAAACAAACCTGCATATTATACTTCTGAAATGCTTCATTTATTACCTGCATATTCGGTGTTTCAAAGCAATGTTCAGGCGGATATTTATTGATATACTGCTCCACAATCTCTCTATACTGCAGGTCAATAGACGCAACAATATTATTGCCGTAAGAGATAAGATTACATGGCAACGGTAAATCAAGATATTTTCTAGCAAGTTGGTTTTTAATTGATTCAACGATTTTGGGTTCCACCCTTTCAAAATCCTTTGGATTACAATTAGCATCTAAGGCAGATTGCCTCATTGCAATTTTCAGAATATCTGCGTTTGTCATAACAATACTCCACCTCTGCGAATATCAATCAAACGAAATAATTCGCATATAATTTCTCTTTGTCTTCTAAATCAAGCATCATCCATGTTTGCCCATTACCTGTTTTTTTCTGTGAATAAATATCTCCTGCAGCTTCAAAGCTGTCTCTGACTCCCGCCAGTCTCTTTTTACCAACAAGTATAGCAAAAAAAGACTGGCACATCAACGAAAATCAAAATCCAGCCATATCCCCATGGAAATCCCCGGCCGAACGCACCGGAGCCTCCGGGATTTCCCCCTTCTCAACCAGAGCCTTAAGAGGTTCTGACAGTATTCGCTTTCTATTCCCCGTCTCCTTCCAGAATCATAACGTCCTTCGCCTTCAACGTGATCCTGCTGCCGGCAGGATAATCCTGTCCTGTAAGAAGCTCCGTTCTGTCCTCTTCCAGTACAATTTCTCCTTCATCGTCTCTGTGATTCAGCACAAACAACAGGCTTTTATTCTCTTTATATCTTACTGTGGCTTCTATTCCTTCCTGCGCATCGACAACAGGATAGATTTCTTTTTCTGTCAGACATTTCTTCAAAAATTCTCTGTAAAATCCTTGCGAGGAACGTGTTCCCACATAGAATGCCTCGCCCTTTCCATAATGATTGGAAGTCAGCACAGGTGTTCCTGCATAAAAGTCTTCCCCATAATCCGCCAGATCACGAGCTCCTTCCAGATGAATGATGTCACACAGCAGGGAAGCCGGATATTCCTCCTTTTCCCACACAAACCTGTTCGCTTTTCCGGAAGGCAGTGCATCAGACTCTTCCACCCAGATACCCAGTATGTCCCTAAGCTTCCCCGGATAACCTCCGATAGTCACCAGATCATGCTCTTCCACGATCCCGCTGAAATATGTAGTAATAAAGGTACCTCCGTTCTTTACAAATCTTCTGAGTTTCTCATCATAATCACCTTTCACCATATACAGGACAGGAGCTATGACTACCTGATACTGTTCCAGATCATCTTTTACTCCGATGATGTCCACAGAATAATTCTGTTCTTCCAGTGCTCTGTAATACAGAAAGACTTCATCCAGATATTTGATATCACGACTTGGTCCTGCGGAATATTCCAGCGCCCACCAGTTATCCCAGTCTGCAATAATCGCCACCTTTGATCTGCATCGTCCGCCCAGGGTCCTGTCTCCCAGCCTCTCCAGCTCTTTTCCAAGCTCTGCGATTTCCCGGAAGACTCTGGTATGCTCATGGCCCACATGGTCAATGACTGCCCCATGATATTTCTCACAGGCTCCGATACTCCTTCTCATCTGGAAGAACATCACCGCATCTGCTCCGTGTGCAACTGCCTGATAGCTCCACAGACGCATCACTCCCGGACGCTTCAGGACATTATATGCCAGCCAGTTGGTAACACTGGGAGTCTGCTCCATCAGCACAAAAGGATTGCCGCCTTTGATCCCGCGCATCAGATCATGGTTCATCGCTATCCTTGAATAAGGATCCTCATTGGCAGGATAATTATCCCAGGAAATGAAGTCCATCTCTTCTGCCCATTTCTGGTAATCCAGAGGCTTATAAAATCCCATCAGGTTCGTTGTGATCTTCGCATCCGGAAGCACGGATCTGATCGCTTCATATTCTCCCTTGAAGCATTCCAGGATACTGTCAGAATTAAATCTCCGGTAATCCAGGGAGATTCCCTGGAAGGTTGTCCTGTCATACGCAAAATGCTCACTCAGAAGATTCGGTGCAACGATCTCATCCCAATCATAGAAAGTATGTCCCCAAAAAGCCGTATCCCATGCCTGGTTCAGATTTTCCAGGAATCCGTATTTTTTCTTCAGCCATTCACGAAAAGCTGCTTCGCAGTTCTCACAGTAACACTCTCCGCCATACTCATTACAAATATGCCAGCCCACAATAGACGTTCTATTGCCGTAGCGCAGTGCCAGTTCTTTTGCAAGACGGACAGAATATTTCCTGTAAGTGGGGCTGTTGGGACAGGAATTATGACGGTCCCCGAACTTCCGTTTCATCCCGTTAAAGCCTGTCCGCAGCACATCCGGATGCCTCTTTGCCATCCATGCAGGATGAGCTGCAGTAGAGGTTGCCATACATACTTTCAAACCGCTCTTCTCTACCATGTCCATAATCTTGTCGAGTTTCTCAAAGCAATAAGTTTCCTCACCTGGCTGCAGCGCCGCCCAGGAAAAAACATTCAGCGTAACAATGTCGATTCCCGCCAGCTTCAGAAGCCGCATATCCTCTTTCCATACGCTTTCCGGCCACTGCTCAGGGTTATAATCCCCTCCGTATAAAATCTTTTTAATTCTTTTATCATTGATCAATTCTACTTTCTCCTTTTCCTCATTGACAATGCAGAAATGGCTGTTCACTGACAGTAAACAGCCATTCTTTTAATATATACATTTTAGATTCGGAATACTTTTTCTTGACGAGCCTGCAATTTAATTTCATCATTCGAATCAACAAAACCAAAATCCAATTCTTTGTAATTCCAGATTGCATGTCCAATTTTATACTCATCTAAAATCGCCTTCACATCGTTAATCCATCCTGCAGCATCTTCTGTATCCGCTACATCAATAACACCAAATTCTCCACAATACAATTCTTTACCAGAATATTTAACAAAATCGAGTGCATCTTTCAATAATTCTTTCATGCTTTCCTGGCTTACTTCTTTCTCCATGGCTACATGTCTATATTTGGGCAGATATTCTCTATTTTTCGATAAAAACTCTGTAAAATCAGAAATTTTATCCGGATAATGCACTTTTCGATCGAACATTTTCATTTCCGGTGAAAAATGTGCCTGCTGATGAGTAAACACTTGTGGATCATAAAAATGAAAATTATAAAATACTTTTTCTTCGTCTAATAATTCCAATTCTTTAAGCCTGAATGGACTATTCTGCTCATTGCTCCCTACCAAAATATATCTTTCTGAGTCAATCTCACGAATTACCTGTACCGCCTCTTTGTACAATTCATTCCAAAGATAACCCGAACCATCTGATGCCTCATTTAACAATTCAAACATTAATACAGGTGTTCTTTTTTCTTTAAAATGTTCCGCTAACATTTTCCAGATATTCAGAAAGTTCTGTTTTAATTTTTCATCTGTCAGCAATGGCATTGGTTTGTCCATCATTTCATAAACATTTCCCTCAGCATCATGCAAGTCAATTATCACATTTAAATGATATTTCTCACACCAATCGATACACTGAGCAAGATACCGGAGAGCTGTTTTACTATCTGTTAAAGATTCTTTTGTTTCTACTAAAACTCTGTAATCAATGGGTATACGAATATGATCTAAGCCCCAGGATGCGATTTGAGCAATGTTCTTTTCTTTTATATAATTCTTTAAATGAAATTTCATTTGCTCATTATTTTCAGGTGATTCTATTAAACAATTATATTGTGATAACCATCCGCCAATATTGATTCCATTTTTAAACTGTTCATATAACACAGGTATATTTCTCCTTTATCTATCTTATTTATCCTTTTACTGCACCGTCCATTTGTCCCTGAACGAAATATTTCTGAAGAAACAGGTATATAATAATAACCGGCGCAATTGCTACACATGCCGCAGCTGCAGCTCCATTCAAATCACTTACAGCACTGGAAGAAAAATACTGTGAGATCATCAATTGCAGTGTATACATTTTCGGTTTCTGCAAAATATACAAAGAATATCCATACTCATTCCACATACCTACACCATTAAGAATAATAATACTAACAGTAATCGGTTTTAACTGTGGAAGAATAATCCTAAAGAAAGTCTGAATTGCACTACATCCATCAATTGCTGCTGCCTCATCCAACGATTTAGGAATTGTTGATATAAAATTAGTGTATAAAAAAATCGGCATCGGAAGCCCAAAAGAAACAGAAACAATAATGATACCCCAATATGTGGAAATTGCTCCCATAGACACCAATGTAGAATAAACACCTACCAGGATACTAAGTGAAGGTATCATCATAACTCCCATGATAATCATTGAAATCACTTTATTCAGTTTACTTTTGTTCCTTGCCAAAGGATACGCTGCCATACAAGCTACTACTACTTCCAACGCAACAGTAATAACTGTTACAATACAGGTATTCTTCAATGCACGAAATAAATCTGATTCAAAAAATACTTTAATATAATTGTGAAGCGTCCATACATTCGGTAGTGCAAGTCTTGAAGATCCGTCTGTAATACCTTTAAAAGACATCATAACCAATACATATACAGGAAGAATATAAATGAAGCAGATCAATATCGATAATAAATACTTCCACCAAACTCTTTTCTTCATTACATTTCCACCTCTTTCTTGGTAAAATACTTTGTAAAGAAAATAGATACTATCATTATGAATACAAATGAAAAAATTCCAACTGCAGCAGAATATCCGGCATTTTGAGCTTTAAAATATTGATTACTGATATACGTGGAAAGAGAATGAGTCGCAAATCCAGGCCCACCTTCCGAAAGAGAAACAATAACGTCATACAATTTCAAGCTTCCAATAATATTTTGAATAACAGCTGTTGACATAGCCGGAATAATTAATGGCAACGTAATATTTTTAAACAGTGACCATTTACTTGCACCATCAATTGATGCTGCTTCATAATAAACCTTCGGAATATTTTGAAGACCTGCAATATAAATAATCATACTAATACCTGCATATTGCCAGGAATTGATAATTGTGATAATCAAAACACCTCGATTACCATTTGCCATCCAATCAATCGGCATTAAATTCAACCACGCAAGAATTTCATTGAGTACACCACCTCTATACTGAACAAAAAAAGAAATAATGTAACCCATAATCAACCCCGAAATCATAACCGGAAGATATGCTAATGTTCGAACAATTGAATGCCCCTTGAACTTACTGTTAAGAAAAATTGCCAATGACAAACCAATAACATTCTGTAAAAATGCACTTCCAAATCCATAAATCAATGTATTTTTGAATGCTATATGGAAATTCTCATCTGAAAACAGCTTCATATAGTTTTGTAAACCTACAAATATTTTATTCTGTGAATATCCGTTCCAGGACATGAAAGAAAGCTTTACAGCTTCTATAAATGGATAAGCTACAAATAATGCCATCAATAACAAGGCAGGAATATAAAATAGATTCATCGTCCTATTCCGTTTTTTCATTTCAAAAATCACCTCTTTCTCTTTACCCTAAGGGCAAAAAAGCTGCCGCGTAGCAAAATAACGAATGTTTACTATATCCTTATCTCCCTGCGCGGCAGCCATTTATACATTACTGCACAATTTTATTGTTATAAGCTTCCTGGAGATATGCTGTACACTCTGCAACTGCACTGCCAGGATTCATAATCAATTTGGTCATTCCTACACCAAGATCATCCCACATACCTGAAGGTAAATATTCACGGTCAAAAAGTGGTACATACTCAATGTCTCCTTCATATGCAGCCTGGGTCTCACGGAATGCCTGTGTTATATATGCATCTTCATTAGATACGTCTTTCAATCCAGGAATATCTCCGCTAGCTGTTGCAATCTTTTCACAAACTTCTACAGAGGAAAGAAATTCCAGGAATGTAAGACATTCTTCTTCATATTCAGAATCCTTCCACATACCAATACAGGTACCTTCTCCCATGCTCAAAAAAGAATTATCATCATCATTCACACCCGGACAAGCTAAATATCCAAGGTTTGCATCCGGATTATAAGTACGTGCAAACAAAATATTATTACCTCCGCCAAACACCATTGCGCATTCTCCGCTTGCCAGAGCCTGACATGCTGCATCATTGTCAGATGTCAGAATGTCCTCATTAAAATATCCATTCTGCATCCAGCCATCTACCAGTTCCGCAATTGGAGTCCAATATGTATCAAAATCAAAAGTACCATCCATTAATGCTGCTGTCTGATTATCCTCTACACATTCCAGGGTAAGATATGCCGGTGGAATACTTTCACACAGCTGTGCAATAGTTGAGCTATCTTTATTTCCACAGAAAACCGGTATTTTTCCTGTTGCTTTGATTTTCTCACAAGCAGCATTAAAATCATCCCATGTACGAATACTATAGGCATCTACACCAGCTTCTTCGAACACAGCTTTGTTATAAGTAATTGTGTTAATACCTACAGTAAGCGGAAGGCAATAAATATTTTCTTCCTGATCTGAAATAACAGGAAGAATTGATTCATCTGCACGTTCATACCAATTCTGATCATTTAAAGTACGCAGATACTCGCTATATCTTGCCACACTCCATCCATGAGTTTCCCAAATATCCGGAAGATCTCCCGAAGCCATTCTGGTTTTCATAACAGTCTCATAATCACTTCCTGGAGTTACCAGTTCAATTTCAATTCCGGTTTTGGCAGTAAATTCATCAATCAGTTCTTCATACACCGGAATCTTTTCAGAAGTGGCAGTAGTTTCCCATTCTAATACTACACCTGTAGATTCTACGGCTTCTTCTGCAAAAACACTTGTGCTGCATGCAAGAATGCCTAACATTACCGAGCTGGCAAACATGCGGCTAATTACTTTTTTCTTCATAACAAAATCTTCCTTTCTGTGAATCTATTTCTGCTTTTGCATCATACTTTCTTAACTTTTAATGAGTTGTATTAAATCCTGATTTTTCTGTGGCCACAGTTCCGTTTCGGTATGTGTATTATAACATCGTCAAATTTGTTGAAAAAGTATGTTTTTTTTAGGTCATAGTACTTTTTCTTGTCATTTCTCATCAAATTATATTTTGACTTTGTAATTGCCCATTGTTATAATATTCATCAAAAGAAGATAATTCATATACTAAGAGCATAAGGAGGAACACTTATGAACGCGCCCAAACATTTTCGTTCAAATTCTGTCTCTTTAATGAAGGAACAATTTTGTACCTTTCTTATTTCCTTCATTCTTCCATCTTTTCTCTTAATGATTGTTTTATTTTCTTTTTTTATTAACCAATCGTTTAAAGCACGTGTACAGGAACAACAAAATACTTTAAAAATTCTTTCTTCTCACCTGACATCTGCGATAAATTCTGATCTGCAAATGTCGTTAGCGTATCTATTTAATAACGATATCAACTATTTCTATAACTTTTTGAGTCGTACTGAAATAGAAGATGATTTAATTACCTATAACCAAAGACTCTATCCATACAAAAAAGCAGTCAGTAATCATGTTACTCTACAAAATGAAAATATTATTGGTTTTGGATTTTATCCCTGTAATCATAACAGCGGACTATATTTTTATATCCCTAAATACAAAGATATCGAAATTCATGAAGTGCCTGCTTTGTCTGCATATGATTGGTATCAACCCTTACAGGAAAGAAGCACAAGCGTTATCTTTACATTAAAAGATGATGATTTAGAAAATCACACACTTTCAATCATTCGCGCATCCAAAAACGTTGATACAAAAAAAACAACAGGGTATATAGTGGTAGATGTTTCTATGAATTTTCTTTATAGCCTACTGGATACTCTTTATATTAGTCCAAACTCAGGTATTGTTTTATTTTCTCCTTCTGGGGAATTCCTATTTTCAACTAATGAATCATTTTATGATCTAACCGATAAATTTATTATAAACGAAAATAAAATTGTATTATCCGGAAACGCTTACGATATTCAGCATTTACAGGATAATTCCCAGGGATTTACCTTTTGTTTTCTTTCTTCACGTTTTGACCTGTACAGAGAATATTTGGGGGCTTTTTTACTGGTATTATTTTTTTACATCATAATGGTATCTATTGCCGTATTTACTTTCCGTTATAATTCCAGAAAAATCACTGCTTCTGTAACTTCTATTCTGGATACAATGAAACAATACAACGGCGGACAAACTGATTCCCTATGCGACACTGATTCCTGCAGCATTACTGAATTTCGCGTCGTTTCAGAAAATTTAAATTATATGATTCAAAAAATAAATCTGCATATTGCCAATGAATATAAATTAAAAATAGAACAGCAAATCGCAGAATATCAGGCATTACAAGCTGAGGTAGATCCACACTTTCTTTATAACACTTTAAGCTTGTTTATATCATTAAACAGAATCGGGGCTAAAATAGAACTTGAAACAGCTATCTTTAGTCTTTCCAGACTATTTCGCTATACATGCGGAAATGCCACACATACTACAATTGGAAACGAATTTTCTTTCATCAAAGATTATTTATATTTACAAAAGATTCGTTTTGATGAACGCTTGGAATTTGATCTATACATAGAACCGGAACTGGAAAATTTCAGGATTCCCAAATTACTAATCCAACCCCTTGTTGAGAATGCCATTATTCATTCTCTTGAACCATCTTCACTTACTGTAAACATCAATCTGTCCGCTATTACTGTTAAAAACAAAAATGGCTTTAATTTTACTATTATTTCTGTTATAAATACCGGGCTTCCATTTATTGCTGAACATGTTTCTCCCAAACGTGTAGGAATACAAAACGTTAAAAACAGATTAGAAATATTTAATCCAAATTCTTTTCTCTGCATTGAAGGAGGTTCTGATAAACCAACCAAGTGTTATATTATTATCCCACTCGAATCAAATGAGGTGTATGACTTATGTTAATTTTACTAGCTGACGATGAACGGCTTATACGACTCGGATTACAGTCCATGATCGAAGAATTATATCCACGGAAGCACGCCTTTATTCATGCACGTAATGGAAATGAAATTGTTAATATTCTAAAAAAACAAACTCCTGATCTCGCTTTTCTGGATATAAAAATGCCTTTAATGAATGGGCTTGAAGCTCTCAAAATTTGCAAAGAGCTTTCAACTTCAACCATATGGGTTATTTTATCCGGATATGCTAATTTTGAATATGCAAGAGAAGCCTTGACACTTTCCACTTTTGATTACCTTCTCAAACCAGTAGAAATGACCACGCTGGCACAGCTTTTTGAGCGTATTGAGATGCGCAGAAAAATGAATAAACAACAAATTAATACACAGTTTTCACACGACGTTATCCGTTCTTTCAATATTGCTGACCAGTTTTCCCCTTTAGAAACTGATTTTCAACCTCAGGCAGTTTCTGATTACATTTTATATCAGTTTTATATTGATTATCATAATCAGACAATGCAAAAAAGAATCAAGCAAAAATTATGCGATAATTTAGCATCCTATTGCAACAACAGTATTTCTATTGTAAGTCATTGCCTGTTCTTTAATACTGATGGAAATCTCTGTCTAATTTGCGATATTCCAGATGCTTCCTGGTTAACACATTTTATACGGATGCAGGCAAAAGAACTTCCTGATAATGCATTTTCTGTTTTCTGGGGAAATCGTAAAACCATTCGGGACATTTACGAAGTAAGTCAGCGCATTTCCCGAATTGCCAATATACGTCTTGTTTATAATTGCAGCGATCCCGTTTTTATTAAAAACGCAGAATCTCTTGCCGCACTTTCTTCTCTGTTATCTTTTTCCAGAGAATTAATTTCGGCTTTAAACTATTATATAATCCAGAATAAAGTTATGTTCCATCAGAAAATTTCTGATTTACAACAACGTACTGACTTCGCACACACTTTTTCAATAGTTGATACTTCTGTTCTCGGAAATTACTTATCCGGTATTTTTGACTATCCGATTTGCATCAGAACATTCGATGAATTAATTGATTTATTGTTATCATGCGAAAAACATTTAAAACCATATACTTCTTCCTCCACAATAGCTGACATTACACAAATACAAAATTATGTCCGGCAAAACTTTGCCAAGGATGTAAGCATATCCTATGTCAGTGAACTGTTTAATCTTTCTTCCTCTTATTTAAGCAAACTTTTTCATGAGAAAACAGGGCAGAAATATATTGACTTTGTTACTCAAGTACGAATGGAAGAAGCAAAAAAAATATTGCTCCATACCCCCACCGTTTCTGTAAAGCAAGCTGCTGAACTTGTTGGTTACTCAAGTGTTCGGCATTTTTCAAAAAACTTCCAGAAATACACAGGGATACTTCCTTCTAATTATTGCAGCAATCTCTCCGATTTGAGCCAAAAATGACTCCATGAATAAATATTATTTTTTCATTGTCAACTATTTTCAATTAAAAACTGATTTTTATTAATATTTGCCTGGATACACGGTAAATACGGCCATAGTTACTGTTTTAGGCATATAAAATAAATTCACTTTTTATGCAAAGGAGATTGACCTATGAAATATGGATATTTTGATGACATCAAACGTGAATACATCATTACTACCCCTAAAACACCACTTCCATGGAAGAAATTTCCTCCTACCCTCCAGGATACAAAAAAATGCAGGTATATTTTGTCATAATAATCCATGGGTATCTATTGCAGAAACAGTCTGTTGTATTACTTATTTCATTATGCTGGAAATCTTTTGAACGAATTGAAAACTAATAAAAAAGGACTATAAAATATGAAAAAAATAGAAATAAAAGATTGCATGCATCATTTGGAAATGCTTGGCAGAACCTATGAAACAGAAAATGGGCTATTATATTTTAATTGGACATGCTCAGGAATACGTTTTGATTTCGAAGGAAGTATTTTAAGTATCAGACTTAAAGCACAACCTAGTGCAGAACGCGATATGGATCCATCTACCGGACAGTTTCATGATCGATTGTCACATCCCTGGATTGCTGTTTTTCTCGATGATTTGGAAAATCCATACCAGTATTTTGAATTACAAAAAGAAAATCACATATACTTATTATTTCAGTCGGAAACTGTCGAAAAACACACCATTACCATTCGAAAAATGACAGAAAATCAAAAAGGAAGAGTGGGTATTGTAGAGTTTTTGACAGATGGTATAATTTCTGCATCGAAAAAGTGTGAAAAAAAACTGAAGCTGGAATTTATAGGGGATTCAATTACATGCGGCTATGGAAATATGATAAATGACGGAAACAGCCTATATTACTCAAAGGATCAAAATGGCTGGATGTCCTATGCTGCAATTGCTGCGCGAAAACTGGGCGCGGATTTCAGCTTAGTCTCTTATTCCGGTATAACTGCTACAGAGGGACTGAACAGCAGCAAGTATGAAATACCTCCCATGGAGTATTTTTATCCATACTGTGACCGCCTTCAGGACAAAATAGAAGGTTTTGCAGAGACACCCCGACAATGGGATTTTAACAGTTTTCAGCCGGATATTATTATATTGAATCTGGGTACAAATGATGCAACAGTAATTGAACTAAATGAAGATATACAGGCAGGAATTGCAAAGTTTGAAATAAATTATTATAGATTGTTAAAAATGATACGTGAATACAATGGCAAAAATCCATGGATTATTTGTTCTCTCGGAAGTATGGACTATTTTCTTTTTGATAATATCAAAAAAGTGGTGGAGAAGTATTCAAATGAAAATCAGGATAATCGGATAAGCTGTTTCAAATTCAGCAAAATACGTTTTACTGACGGATTAGGTGCATGCCGCCATCCATATGTCACAACCCAAATCCGTATGGGAGAGGAACTTGTAGAATATATCAGGAATCTTCCATATTGATTATAAAAGGGACATATCACAATTAGTAAATCATTGTGATATGCTCCCTTTTTGTTTCTCCTATTTTGTCAGTAATCCTGTTTATTTTCTTGCACGCTCTGCCAAAGCAGAATCTGACAATTCAGGGTCTATCCGCCCCATAATAAAAAAAGAGCCAGCCGGATATGATATCACTCCATACCGATGACTCTTTTGTCTTCCCTTTATTCTTCTCAGTCCGTTACTTCAAAAGGATTATCCTTCGCCAGTTCCTCATCTTCGCAATCCATGCGCTCGACAACCTTTAATAAACGCTCGTACTCTCTAACCTGAGCAGAATCACTTGTATCAAACTGTACATCCGTCGGATAGACAGCCACAAACTTCTTCTCATTGCTTAATCCCGCAACAGACCAGTCCGGAAATTCACCGTACGCATCATCGCCCCAGTCATAAGCTTTGAGCGTAACCACATGTCCGCCATAGCCAGCCTCCTTTGCAGGCGTATAATAAATGCCAATGGTTACATGATCCACGACCTCATACTCCCAGGCAATATCTCCCGGAAGATACAGACTGAAATGGTCCGTTTCCAAATAGGAAGCTCCCTCGCTTGCACGCGTCCTGATTCCACTTGCTATGTTATAGGAGTCAGAACCCCTGACCAGATAATTTTTATTAACATAACCTTCTTTTCCTGATTCAGAATATCCAAAAACATACGTAGCATCATAGCTACTCATAACGTAAAAAATATCTCCGGTATACAGCTTCTCTAATTCGTTAGATGAATCATAAGCTGGTTCCGAACGCAGAGCCAGATATCCGTTTTCTACTTTTCCCGTATAAGCGCCCGCCGCTTTTGTTTCCGCCATAACCGGAAAAGCAAAAACGGTTACAAGCAGACTGAATACGATAAAGAAAGAGGCCAGCCGTTTCCTGGAAGTTTTTATCATAGTTCCTTTCCCTCCTTATAAAATGTATCTTCCTATGCCTTCTGTAAATTTTTAGAATCGATATAACGTGGCGGTGCCTGCCAGTTATCGTCTATAGCTTTTGTTTAAAATTCATCATAACTCCGGTGTGCGGGTTCTATATAAATTTGTCCGCCGCCACCGGACAGTATATTATAAAGCTCCGCTTTCGTAGCGTTCATATACGGATTAACATAGAACAGCCCCACAATGCCGCAGGTAATCGAGGACAGGAGCATCCACGGCAGAAAAGATAAATCCAATACAAATGCATTCCACTTCTGCCCGTACATGGCCTCTTTGCTGAGGGCAAATGCCTCTTCCCTGGTAATATCCGGATATTCCGCCAGCAAATACGGCACCATATAGTATTCATAAGATTTGACAATTCCCGGAATCACCAAAAGCAGGGACCACAGAAAAGTAAACAAGCCTCTCAAAAACATGATTTTTACCACCTTCCAGTAGCAGCCGGATTTAAATGGGAGCAGAATCCGTCCCACACCCGGGTTGGAATACAGATTTTCTATAAAAAAGCCTCTGATTCCCACTTCCAGCACATTACTTACAAAAATGCCAAAAACAATGGCCAGTATCCCCAGCACCAGAACAATGCTCACACTCAGGAAAGCAAATGCCATTTCCCATGGGGACAGGGAGAACCTTCCCGCAATACTGCCTATCCGATCTGAAATCTCCTGTCCAAGCTGAAACTCACTGACACTTGAGCTGTACTCCTGTGCCACGGATGACGCAGCACCCTCCCTGCCTGCGTTGCTTCCGGAGCTTGCAGTCAGAACAGTTAAGATCAGGCTCACGATCACAACCGCCCAATAATTTTTATTTATGGCATCCTTAGACCGCCATTTTAACTCCATTCGATCCCAATTCTGGTTCATACTTATCCTCCTTCTGTCTTTTGATTCTGCCCTGCCAACAGCTCAGCCCTCCAGAACCGCCTCGCAAAGCCTCAATTCCCTTTTGCTGCCCTGCCACAGCTTCTCATCCAACATTACCCGATATCCACCGCCGTTTTTCACATGCCATTCATAAAACGGACGGTGCACATCCGCGTATTCCTCCATGATGTTCATAATGGTCCCGCCGTGAATCACAAGAGCCGCTCTAAATATCCCATTCCTGATGCATCCTGCCGCCGCCTTCTGAAACCCCTTGAGATTCCGCCGCCGAAACGCCTCCCTGCTCTCCCCGTTTGGAAAAGGAAGCATCCCGCCGCTTTCTATCCACTCCTGATAATCCGGATTTCCCGCAAGCTCCTGATAATTTTTATTCTCAAAGTCTCCGAAATCACACTCTGCCAATTCCTCTACGGTATGGAGACTATGATCCGGAAACAGAATCCGGGCAGTTTCCCTGCATCGTACCAGCGGACTGATATATACGGCCTGCGGTGCCGGATAAGACATATTCTGCAAAAATTCCCTTCCTTTTTCACAGAGGGGTTCGTCCGTAACACCGATATAGCGCCCGTATCTGTTTCCCTCCGTCATACCATGCCGAATCAGCCAAAACTCAAGCATCCTTGATCACCATCCCAATTCCGCAGACAACGCGAACGACTCTCCGGCTGTATGCGGCCAGCTCCGTACAGACACGCCCCACAGCCTCTCTGTACGCTCTGTCAAAAGCATCTATGGGAACGACGCCGTATCCCACCTCATCCGATACCAGAATCACCTTCGGATTCTTCCGTATCAGCTTTTGGGCAAGACCACTGACATCCCCCTTTTCTTTCAGTTCCTTGCGGATATACTCATGAAATCCCAGAACCCCCTCCGCCTGAAGGAGAGCTTCTTCATTCAAGGTTTCTCCCCTTACCCAGGCAATCTGCGGATATTTATCTTCCGCATAAAGGCTTTTCCCCTGAAAGGCCCCTCCTATCACCATTTCCATAGCTTTCTCCATTCCACTGTCACCGGCTCTATGCTCCCGTAAAGTTGGATACGACTGCCAGCACCAGCGCCATACCAACCTCACAGATGCACAAAAAGCAGCCGGACAGATCTCCGGTAATTCCACCAAAATACTTCATTGACATATTCCTGTAATAAATAAAAATCAGGACCGCCGTCAGATAAGCAGACACACCCATAATCGGATGAATGTACAGCATCAGTACAAGCAGGAGCAGCAGATACACAAGCAGCACATTTCTGACCGGCCTATCCTCTGATTTTCTGGAAAACTCTGCAACGGTTCCATCTTCCCTGGCCTTCGGCAGGGTAATCACTCCGATGCCCGCAAAACAACGGGACACCATAAAGCCCGCCCCCATCACACACATGGCCCGAAAATTCCCGCTCATTTGGCTATAAGCCCCATACCAGCAGAAAAAATAGACACAAGCAGTAATCACTGCAAAAGCTCCTGCATTGGAATCCTTGAGGATTTCCAATCTTCTGCCCCTCTCCTGCCAGGAGCTCATGGCATCCGAAGTATCCAGAAGTCCATCTACATGAATACCGCCCGTTACAAGCACGGGAAGCAACACCAGCACCACAGTTACCAGATTTTCTGAAAATCCGAGCTGAGATCCTGCATATGCGGCGGCAAGGGTAATCCCGGCAATCACAGCTCCCACAAAGGGAAAAAAGCAAAACATATATTTCATATTTTCCTTACTCCACTCTGCCTGCGGCACCGGGATTTTGGAAAACATCGCAAATGCAATCTTGAAGCTGTTCCAAAGGCTTTTCATCGTTCCCTGCCTCCTCTTCTCTTATGATACACAGGAATTCCGTAAACAACCTCTGCCACCTCATCCGCTTCTGCCGCCAAGGCCGCATTGACAGAGCCCAGATACTTCTGATAAGTCTCAGTTTCCCCCTCATAAACGGCTGCTTCCGAAAAGATTTCATTTGTAACGATTACCAGATGACGCACCTGTTTCCAGAGAACCTTTACCCCTGCCAGAATTTCTGAAACCGACTCTTCATGAGCACCGTTTTCCTGAAACATCTCATTTGCAGTCAGATTGGACATGCACTCTAAAAGGACAACACTGTCCTTCGGCACCCGGACAGCTTTAAGGCCCGTATAGCACTCGATCGTCTCAAAACCTTTTCCTGCGCGCATTCTTCGGTGTCTTTCAATCCTCTGTTCACTTTCTTTGTCAAAAGGGAACATGGTGGCAATATAAACTCTCGGCCCTTCCCCGAAGGAGAGCACCATATCTTCCGCAAAGGCAGACTTTCCGCTTCCGCTTCCGCCGGTTATAAGCACCAGCATTTATACCAGCTCCTCATATTGATCCATATGGATATCATCAAAGGTACTCATCGTATTATACAAAGCCGCGCCCATATCCAGATACGGGAACAGTGCGATTCCTCCTGTGCCCTCACCCAGACACATATCCGCATGAAGCACAGGCTCTTTCCCCATATGCTCCAGAATCAGATGCGCCGCAGGCTCCCTGGAGACATGAGACGAAATCATATAGTCTGCTGCCGTCGGACAGAGGCTTTTGGCAATCAGCGCAGACACACAGGAAATGAAGCCATCCATAACCACCGGAAGATGCAATGCTGCCCCTCCCAGGAATACCCCGGCCATGCCTGCAATATCAAATCCTCCAACCTTTGCCAGTACATCCAGCACATCCTCCGGGTCCGGCCGGTGCTTCCCGATTGCTGTTTTAATGGCATGGACCTTGCGCACAAGTCCCTCGCCGGAAAGCCCTGCTCCCCTTCCGGTCATTGCCTCCACCGGCTGGTGAAGCAGAACGGAGGCCACGGCACTGCTGGTCGTCGTATTTCCGATTCCCATTTCTCCGGTGGCCAGAATCCGGTATCCCTTTTTTTTCAATTCTTCGGCCATGGCAATGCCCGCTTCAATCCCCCGGATAGCTTCCTCTCTTGTCATCGCAGGCTCCTTTACCATATTCCTGGTTCCATATGCAACCTTTAAATCCGTACGTACATTGGTATCCGTCACCATACCCACATCCACAGGGTGTATATCCACGTTGCACTGCTGACACATCACGCAGACGGTTGTCATCCCTTTTAAGAAATTGTCCGCCACAAGCGCAGTGATCTCCTGCCCGGTCTGTGTCACGCCTTCCTCCACAACACCATTGTCCGCACACATTGCCACCAATGCCCGTTTTTTGATATTTACATCCTGTTCACCTGTTATTCCGACGATCTGCGTAATCAGATCCTCCATCTTTCCAAGAGAATGCAGAGGTTTCGCAATGCTGTCCCAGCGTCTGCGGGCAATCTGCATCATCTCTTCATTTAAGGGTTCTATTTGTTTGATCGTTTCCTCCAAAGTCATTTCCAGACCCTCCCGTATATTCCTGCTCAAATTTTATCACAGTGCAGCAAAAAAAACCAGTCCTTGTTGCCGGACCGGCTCTCTTTCCCAGCATTTATTTTCCATTTGTAAATACAAAAAACTTACTGAATATGTAATTCAGAGCCAGCACAATAAACTGCGTCAGGAATTTTCCAATCATATCATTCATATGCAGTACTTCTGCCAGCAGCCATACCCCTCCTACCTCGATCACCATAGTGAGCAGACGGGCGCTTATGAATTTGCAGAACGGCTGAATATGATCCTTAAGCGCCTCACACCGGTCCTGAAAAACAAATTTTGAATTCACCACATATGCAAAGAGAACCGCTGCAATGATGGAAATAACATTGGCAGCCGTAAGCTGCACCTGTAATTTCCGCAGTACATAAAAACATACCAGATTCACCAAAGTGGTACATCCGCCGAAAAACACATAACGGATTACAGAATTATGATATAACTGTGTGATTACGTTCTTTAACCTCTCCATTGCACGCTGCCTCTATCTTTCATCTTGATTTACTTTATGAGAAATATCCTCATTTCCCCGCATGATTCTGGATATAAGGTAACGCGGACGGCGTTTTACTTCCTCATAAATCCTTGCGATATAATACCCAATCACTCCGAGACTCATCATAACAGCGCTTCCAATCAAAAGAAGTACCATAAGAGTCGTCGTATACCCTTCCACCGCCTGTCCGGTAAAATACTGCGCCAGAGAATAAATGACCAATGCCATGGAACCCAGGAAGCAAACCACGCCTCCCACGGACACAAACTGCAGCGGCAGAGTTGTAAATGCCACGATGTTGGTAAATGCGTATTTGATCAGGGACCAGGTAGACCACTTGGACTCTCCGGCCTCCCGTTCCTGCACCTCAAAATTTACATGAGCCGTTTTATATCCCACCCAGGATGAGGTTGCACGGAAAAACATATTGCTCTCCGGCATGGAAAGAATGCTGTTTACCGCTTTTCGGTCCAGCATCTTAAAATCCGATGCGTTCCGCATATCCACCTTTGTAGCCCTGGACATGATTCCATAAAAAAAGCCGGCGCATTTTTCATGCAGGGCGCTTTCCTTTCCGCGGCTCGTCTTAACCCCCTCGATCACTTCATAGCCCGCTTCCCACTGACGGTACATTTCCACCAGTGTCTGAGGCGGATGCTGCAAATCACAGTCCATAACCGCCACTACATCTCCGGTCGCCTGTGCAAGGCCTGCAAACACGGCAGCTTCCTTTCCGAAGTTCCTGGAAAAATGAACGCCCAGAATATTCGCATCCTTTTCTCCCGCTTTCATAATTTCCTCCCAGGTTCTATCTTTGGAACCGTCATTGACAAGCACCAGCTCATAGGAAATTCCCTCTTTGCTTAAAATTTCCCGCAATACCCTGCAGGTCTTTCCTATCATCAATTCTTCATTATAAGCCGGCAATACAACCGATAATACGCTCATATCTGTTTCCTCTTTTTTCTCTTTTCCGTAATCACTAAAAAAATGTACCACACTGCCCCCGATACGGTCAAGCAGATTCCCGAATATAAATACGGCGTACGGTAGGTCAGACGAATATCGTGACTGCCCGGCGGCAGCTCTAAAGCCATATACATCGTATTGGCCTGCCGAAGCTCTGTCTCTTTTCCATCCACATATGCCCGAAAGCCTTCGCTATATGGAAGTGCCAGAACAAGGGCCTTCTGTTTGGAAACCGTAATCCTTCCCGTAATCTCATTGGCATCCATTTGCACATCTGTCAAAGCCTCTTCCCCAAGCTTCTCCGTATATGCATCTATCTGCTCCATAGGCTGACAAACTACCTGCAGACTGTCGTAACTATATATTCCCGGTTTCTCGAAGGTCAACGTTATCGAACGACGCTGTTCCTCCCAATATCCCGTATTACACAAAAAATCATGTCTTCCGCTGTAGGCATTGTATTTATCTGTAAAAATCTTAATTTCCTTTTCCGGAAACTGCCCGGTTACTTTTACAGACGCTTCCTGACTGTCTTTCCAATACCTCCACTGGCTGTCCTCATAAAGTATTTTTCTCTGCTCATAAAGCGTCATTTTCTCCCAATCGCTCCCGTCAACGATTTCTCTGGGAGACAGAGCCTCAAAATCAAGTCCTTTCGCAACCAGATATGTTTCACTATCCTCAAGTCCTTTAAATACAAGCTTCATCTGCGCGTTTTCCCGGGTGACAATGATTTTTCCGGCTTCCTGTCTTAAGCCCTCTCCGGCAACGATCTGATACGCTATTTCCTGGTCTGAAAACTCCGGTTTTGCCTCCGGCAGACTGCTGTCCTCCAATATCACTCCCTGGAGAAGCGCCTGCTGCTTCTCAACAGCGCTGAGCTTCTCATATTCCTCCTTCAAAATACAGGAATCATAGGTATATCCAAGCGGCAGATAAGCTTCGCATTGATAAGCATGATATTCCCGTGAACCCTTTTGGGCATTTCCTTTTTCTTTTGTATATCCATAAGGAAGATAGCCAATCCCATCGCTTCGTATGACAAAATATTTTACCGAAGCCAGGCGGTCCAGGATTGTCCGTCCATCCAGATTCTCATAATGCTGTTCCCACGGTGTATTTAAATACATCTCACTGAAGAAGCGGCTGATATTCCCGTTGGCTACACTGAAATAATAGGCCGCACTGTTTGTTCCCATCTGCATGGCAGTGTTGTCATACGGCAGAGACCCATACTGATCATAGCGGTATACGGACGAATCTCCTGTATCCAGCACTGCCATATCCGCTCCGGATTCCAGTTTCTCATAAGCTTCTCCTCTGTCCGTAAATTCAGACAGATAATCCTTTGCATAAGAATACTGGTACGTCACATTTAACAAAATACTGACCACCAGAATTCCGGCCAGCATAGCACAGAGATATTGCCCCTGACTGAAAATGTTCCCATAGGAAACGATTGTAAACACGGCCAACACCAATAAGATCACTGCCGCCATATTCCTCTGTGTCCTTGCAGCCTCCGAAAAAAGCGCCAATGTACAGTAAATCAGCAGCATCAGAAAAATCCTGCGCTTTTCATAAACCGTCAAATGAAATAACTCCGGATATGCTTTTACAAAAATATAAGCAATCAGCATTCCGTATGCCCATATCCAGCGATTAGACACATAGGAAAATCCATTCAGCAGATGTCCTGCAAAGGGAATCAAAAGAAACAGATTCAAAACCAAAAAACCGATTTTCAATGCCGTATACTTTTTTCTCCTTGAAAAAATCACAAACACTCCTGCCATAGCAACAGCGGAATATCCGGCTACACCCCATTGAATCATATTTTCACCAATCAGGCATCCGAGGTATTTTTCATAATACACCCGGTCATAAAGGAGCGGCACATAATTCTCTACCTGCATCCGGTCCGTTCCAAATAAAGGAACCAAAACCGGCAAAAGGATCACTCCTGCCATCAAAACGGCCACAGCATAATAACCCAAAAATTTTACAAACCACTTCCGTACATCAGAAACGGAACGTTTTGCAAACATGACAAAATACCGGAATGCGGCATATAAAAACATAAAAATACAAAGCATATAAAAGAAATAAAAATTGGACATTGCCGCAAGAGCGGTTGACCAGATAAATATGAACGGCTTTTCTTTTTTATATATTTTGTCGATCCCCATTAAGATCATCGGCAGATAGATCATAGGATTCGAAAAATACGGATGCTTCATGGATGCATATATCGTCCAGCCTGCAAAAATATAGACCAGCGTTCCCAAAAAGGTCGCCTGTTTGGGATTTTTGTGATAAAAGCAATACCTGCTGAACGTGATTCCCGCAAGATATATCCTTAGAAAAATCAATATTTCATACAGATATTCTGTCTTATCCTCCGGGACAAACACGGCCGGCAGGGTAAGCGGGTCTCCAATCACATAATAGTGCAGTGTCGTAAGAATATCTGAGCCGTAACCGATATGCATATCCCACATGGGAACGGACAGTCTGTGCTCCTTAAGCAGAGTATACAGAATCTCCCTCAGATACTTTCCGTAATATGCCAAAGAATTTACATGCTGCGGTACACCATCATGACTCCAGATCAGGGATTTCCCGTTTAAATAAAAACACATAAAAATAAAAAGAGAAATCAAAGAAAATGCAACTGTATACAATGCATAGAAATCTGTTTTGTCATGTTTCACAAACCACTTTTTCATTTAAATCTACCTTTTCACAGATCAAGCAAATACCCTTGTGTCATTAAACGATTATAGTCACCCTATATATAATTGTCAAATAAAGAAATCTTAAGATTTCATAAAGGACCTCCTGCATACACGCCGCATGCAGGCATGTACGGCAAAATGAAGAAATTTCCGAAATACAAAACCGCGGCACTTTCGTACCGCGGTCTGATCATTCTGAATTATTCTTCACCGTAAAGGGTAATGAGCTTGTTCAGATAATCGTATCTTGCTTTTGCTTCAGCCTCGTTCTTAGCGAACAGTCTGGCTGCCTTTTCAGGATTCTGGCGTTTCAGGGAGTTGTAACGAACCTCGCCATCCAGGAATGCCTGGTAGTCTTCCATATTCGGAGCCTTGGAATCCAGAGAGAATTTCTTCTCTGCAGCCGGGTTGAATCTGAAGTTGTGCCAATATCCGCACTTAACTGCCAGTTCTTCCTCAGTCTGAGCCTTAGCCATACCTTTCTTAATACCATGGTTGATACATGGAGCATATGCGATGATCAGGGAGGGTCCCGGATATGCCTCTGCTTCTGCGATTGCCTTTACAGTCTGGTTGAAGTCTGCACCCATGGATATCTGAGCAACGTATACATAACCGTAGCTCATAGCGATGGAAGCCATATCCTTCTTCTTCACCTCTTTACCGCCTGCAGCAAACTGAGCGATAGCGCCGGTAGGTGTGGACTTGGAGGACTGACCGCCTGTATTGGAGTAAACTTCCGTATCGAATACCATGACGTTGATGTCGCGTCCGCTTGCAAGAACGTGGTCAACACCGCCGAAGCCGATATCGTATGCCCAGCC
>ERZ781272.406-NODE-406-length-32662-cov-4.628730_pt1 | contig 32662 bp, 28 predicted proteins | sample MGYA00375850_ERZ781272 | MGnify/ENA primary metagenome ERZ781272 (study PRJEB29790, sample SAMN06051246) | human gut metagenome | host: Homo sapiens | place: USA: Cincinnati, Ohio | collected 2013-06-21 | study: EMG produced TPA metagenomics assembly of the Gut...
GATATGGTCGGCCATCGCCTGATCGGTCATGATGGTCGCCGGGTTGGAGTTGATGAGGACAACCTCCAGCCCTTCTTCCTTGAGCGCACGGCATGCCTGTGTACCTGCGTAGTCGAATTCCGCCGCCTGTCCAATGACGATAGGGCCGGAGCCGATGACGAGTACTTTTTTGATATCTTCTCTTTTCGGCATCTTACTTCGCCTTCCTTTCGTTCATCATCCCGAGGAATTCCTCAAACAGATAGGACGTATCGTGCGGGCCTGCGGCAGCTTCCGGATGAAATTGCACCGTAAAGGCCGGAAACGCCTTATAGCGCACCCCTTCACAGGTATTATCGTTGACGTTGACATGGCTGAGTTCCCCGACAGCAGGGTCGATGGAGTCACTTTCTACCGCATAGCCGTGGTTTTGGCTTGTAATATAGGTGCGGTCATGTTTTAAATCCTTGACCGGCTGATTTGCTCCGCGATGGCCGTATTTGAGCTTCACGGTCTTTGCCCCGTTTGCCAGTGCAAAGAGCTGGTGTCCCATGCAGATCCCGAAAATAGGTATGCCGAGTTTTGCTACTTCTTTTAGGTTCGCGATAATCTCCGGGTTGTCCGCCGGATCTCCCGGCCCGTTGGAGAGCATAATCCCGTCCACACCGAGGGCGGCAATCTCCTGTGCGGTGGTCTTGCACGGGACCACCGTGACATCACAGCCGCGGCTCAGCAGCTCCCTGCGGATATTGTGTTTGTATCCAAAATCAAAGAGTGCGACATGGTATTTAGGATTCTCGCAGGTGAACTTCTGCATCTGTTTACAGCTTGTGGATTCGATTGCCTGCCTGATAACATAGCCTTTGATCTGTTCGAGCAGCTCGTCTTTTTTCTCATAGACGTTTTCCGTTGTGATCGCCGCATTCATCACGCCGGCCTCGCGGATTTTTCTTGTCAGGCTTCTGGTGTCCACATCTGCGATGCCGACGACGTTCTGCGCTTTGAGATATTCGTCCACATTTCCCTCACACCGGAAATTGGAGGGAATTTCACACCATTCTCTAACAATATAGCCGCTCAAATAGCACCGGTCAGACTCCGGGTCTGTGGAGTTGACGCCATAGTTTCCAATCAGCGGGAAGGTCTGGATCACAATCTGTCCATGATAGCTCGGGTCGGTAAGCAGCTCCTGGTATCCGACCATGGCGGTGGCAAAAACCGCTTCGCCGACAGTAGTTCCCTCCTTGCCGATGCTCACTCCCTCATAAACGCTGCCGTCCGCCAAAAGCAGGTAGGCGGGTTTTCTCTTTTCTCTCCAGTACATGCTAGTTCCTCCTGCATTTTATAGTAAGTCCGCGGATTCAATTTACAGAGTAATCGGTGCGATATGCTGTGTAATATCGTCGCGCATACGGATTGCTTCCAATCTTGCCGCTTTTGCAAACTCTTCTCCATTCATTCCCATCGCCTTGTAAGCGCACATGATACCTCGGGAGGAGTTGACAATCGCTCCAAGCCCTCTGTCGTCAAACGCTCCGGCAACATCCGCAGCGCCGCCGCCCTGTGCGCCGTAACCCGGCACCAGGAAGAAGGTAGAGGGCAGTTTTGCACGCAGTTCCTTGAGCTGTTCCGGGTAGGTGGCCCCCACAACGGCGCCGACACCACTGTAGCCGTATTTTCCCATCAGCTCAGCTCCCCACTGCTCACACATCTCGCCCATAATATCATAGACCGGCTTGCCATCGATGAGCCTGTCCTGAAGCTCCCCGGAAGAGGGGTTCGAGGTCTTTACAATGACAAAGATGCCCTTATCTTTTTTCTCGCATACGCCGAGCAGCGGCCGGATGCCGTCCGTACCGAGATAACCGTTGACAGTCAGCGCATCGGCGCCAAACGGGGTGAGGGTTTCCTCCCCGACAGTCACTTCCCCAAGATGCGCGATTGCATAGGCCTCCGTTGTCGTGCCGATATCGTTGCGTTTGCCATCCGTGATAACAAACATGCCTTTTTTCTTTGCATACTGGATGGTCTTGTACAATGTCTTAACGCCCTGATAACCATACATCTCATAATAAGCGGCCTGCGGTTTGATAGCCGGTACGATGTCGCACAGCTCGTCAATCAAACCCTTGTTGAACTCCAGCAGCGCCTTTGCCGCGGCTTTGAGGGTATATCCATACCGGCCGAAGGCAATTTCCTTGATATGATCCGGCACATAGTCGAGTTTCGGGTCAAGGCCTGCTACGGTCGGGTTTTTCATCCTCACAATGTTCTCAATCAGTCTGTCAAATGCCATATCTGTTCTCCCTTTCTCTTCTCGGTTATCGGTCGCTGTATACAATTTCGCCGCGGTGCAGCGTATATTTGATTTTTCCCTTCAGGGTCATTCCGTCAAAGGCCGTATTGCTCGCCTTGGAGTGCATCTTGGTCTTATCGACTACAAAGCTCTCCTGAGGGTCGAAGAGGACAATGTCCGCAGTCTCCCCTTCTCTGAGCGTGCCTCCGCCGATGCCAACAAGCTTTCTGGGGTTGACTGTCATCAGCTCAATCAGGCGGTTTAAGGAGATAAGCCCGGTATCCACCAGTGCGGTATAAGAGGCCGCGAAAGAGGTCTCCAGGCCGATGATGCCGTTTGGAGCCTTATAAAAGTCGCTCTTTTCCTCTTGGGTATGCGGCGCATGGTCGGTGACAATCGCATCGACGGTACCATCCTTGACAGCCTCCAGAACTGCCTGACGGTCATCCTCTGTGCGAAGCGGAGGATTCATGCGGAAATTCGCGTCTTTTGAAAGAAGCTTTTCGTCGGTCAGCAGCATATAGTGCGGAGCCGTCTCGCAGGTGACCTTGACGCCCCACTGCTTGGCGGAGCGGATAAAATGAATGGAACCGTGCGTGCTCACATGGCAGATATGGATGGAGGTATTTGTCGCTTGTGCCAGCGCAATCTCCCTTGCGGTGATGGAATCCTCGCTGGAGCGATCCATTCCCTTCACGCCGAGCGCTTCACTGACCTTGCCCTTGTTGATGATACCGCCGTCGATAATATCGAGGTCCTCACAGTGGGAAGCGATGAGCGTTCCGAGCTTCTCACATTCCACCATCGCCTGCTCCATCAACGCCGCATTTTTTACCGGTTTTCCGTCATCGGAGAATGCCACCGCGCCCGCCGCCCTGAGTGCGGCAAAATCCGAAAGGCGCTCACCGTTCATCCCCGCCGTGATAGAGGCCACCGGATAAACATCCGCTTTGGCGTCCTTTGCCTTGTCTAAAATGTAGGAGAGGACTTCTTCGCTGTCCGTTACAGGACTGGTGTTCGGCATGCACATGACTGCGGTGAAGCCGCCGGCGGCAGCCGCTTCGCAGCCTGTCAGGATGTCCTCTTTTGCGGTAAAGCCCGGGTCGCGCAGATGCACATGCATGTCGAACAGTCCTGGCGCCGCGCACAACCCCGCCGCATCAATGAGCTCCACGCCGTCCGCCTGAAGGTTTTGTCCCAGCTTTTTAATTTTTCCATCCTCGATCAGGATATCGCCGATGCAGTCGATATCCTGTGCGGGATCGATGATGCGGGCCGCCTTTAGAAGCAAATTCATCTGGTTTCCTCCGTTTCTTTTACAATATCCACCTGATCAATTCCATCCGTTTCCCTCAGACGAACAATCACTTTTTCTTCCCTGGAAGTCGGGACGTTTTTTCCAATAAAGTCCGGCCGGAGAGGAAGTTCACGGTGTCCCCGGTCAATGAGCGCGGCAAGCTGGATTTTATCCGGCCTTCCCCGGGACATCAGTGCATCAATGGCCGCGCGAACACTGCGGCCGGTGTAGAGTACATCGTCCACCAGGATCACTTTTTGATCCTGAATCTCAAAGTCAATCCGGGTACGGTCCTCAATGTGCTTGTCCCTTTGTAAATCATCCCGGTAGGGAGTGATATCAAGGAACCCAATCGGAATTTCCCTTGCCTCAAGCTCGGCAATCTTATCCGCTATCCTTCGGGCAAGATAAGCTCCGCGGGTGTAGATACCGACAATGCAGATTCCCTCACAGCCTCTGTTTTTTTCAATGATTTCATAACAGATGCGAGTAATGGCGCGGTAAATCGCCTTTTCATCCATAATTTGGGCTGTCAGACTCACCATTTTCTCTCCTTGTGCAAAAAAGGCGGCCTTATTTTGTTGTTGACAAAATAAGGCCGCCTTGAAATCTTTCATCAGCTTGGACTACCAGCATTCCCTCGGAAATACTGTACACACCATTTAGTTTTTTCAAGCAAGACCGCCTTGCCTGCCTCTCTGGACCGGCTTAAAGGTTGTCGCATACTCTTTATTTTTTCTTATTATACCCCTATCTGACAGAGATGTCTATCTTTTTTCTGAAATCTCGGTGATTTTTCTGATTTGCTTGATAGAATATGCAGAAAGGTCTTTGTTTTTGTCCGATCTGACAGATTAGCTGTTGTTGTATTCTGCAAGCGCCCGCTCATAAACAGCATCCGCCTCCTGCACTTGCTCGTCTGTACGTGCCGGAGTACCCTCAATCAGGTTTCTGACTGCTTCGAGCTGCCAAGAGTAATTCTCGTTGGATCCCTTTACCTCATCTGACTTCCGGATACGAAGCTGTAAGTCGTTCGGGAGGCTGGAATCTGCAAACGACCTGCTCTCTTTGAGATAAAATGATAGGCCCTGTACTCCTGCTGCATCTGGATATTCTTCGGATAAATCAACGGAAATCTCATCCGAATCAGCAGCTGCAAGACTTGCTTCATCATAAAGATAAATGGCATTTGTCTTGATTATCTTCTTGTAAAGCGCCGTCGAAACAGCGGAATTTTTCAGTGTGTCATTGTATCCTTCGTTTCCGCCGGCTTCCTCCTGAACCTCTTGATCTCCGGAATAGATGTAGTAATAAAAATCAACCGAGGGGTTGTCCCCGTCCTTTATCGGAAAACTGGCTTTTATCTGTGTTTCAAGATCGCTCTTTTGTGCATGACTCAGCTCATCCTGGGTCATACAGATCACATAAAAATCAGCCATCGGCTCTTTGGCTGTAGTAAGGGCATCAATGACTCCATACCCAATAAACAAAACCAGAACACCAGCGACGATAACCTGGACTTTGTAATAATACCACAACGCTTTTATCTTTTCCTGAAAGCCTTTCGCCTCTTTTACCGGATGACGTTTTTCATCCAGCCGTTTTCTCTCTTCCATATAACTGGCACCGCCCTTTCATACAACGTCCCAAAATCTTTATTAGATTTCTAACTAATAAGGTACCAGATAAATATGTCCTTATAAGAAACCATTTAAAAACGAATCATGAGCAATGGAAAACTTTTTATGAATTCTCTGCGAGATATCCCCTAAAACCTCGGCCAGTTTTCGGTTATATTCCTCAAGAGCATTCCGGTAGGTACGGTCTACCTCATCAATCTCTGTAGCAGAACGCACCACATCCCCTCGATCAGGTTTTTTTGGAGTAGTGATGCAATCAATAACCCACGTTTTTTTAGTATCACTCTCCCATAAACTAACAGAGAAAAATCCCGGCTATAAAATAGCCGGGATAATCCCCTGGATGATGGTTCAGCGGTAACGAGCGTCAATATCTTGCGTTCCTATTTCATTTTTTGTCCGAAGAAGGTTGTTGTTCATCATGTTTTCCAGAGTTTGATTTTGCCATTCATAGCTCTTCTGGGTCTTTTTCTTTTTCCCCGCATTTTCCATAGATTCCAGTTTCATAAAATGAAGTTGAAGGTCATCGGGTACGCCCTTGAAGTTCTCATCCTGCATAAATTCGCTGTTTTTGATGTACCAGGAAATTCCTTCTGTATGTTCCAAATCAGGGTACTCCTGCGCCAAATCGACAAACTTGTCAGTAATCTCCATGTCACTCATGACTCCGCTGTCAAGCAGATAGATAGCAGCCCGTCCCAGACGAACCTGAACTCTCAGGTTCGTCACTGCGGCGGAGTAGGTATCGGAATCTCTGGAATCCTCCATTGCGGGAATGGTGCAGAAAATCACTTCCAGATTAGGCGCGCTTCCATCCTCTCTGGCAGGCGCACATTGTTCCAGCTTGATTTCCAATTCCTTTTTCGCCTTGTTCGGCAGTTCTTCCCGTGTTGCCACAACCACAGAAAAATCGAATTTTTCCTTGTGAAAAATGTCCCCAATAGAGACTGTCAAAAATGCAACTAAAATGACCCCGATTATCACATGGAACTTGTAGTAATACCAAAAGTTTATCCATTTGTCCTTAAAGGTTTTGGATTCTCTGACTGCGCCGCGGTGTTCGTCTCTTCTCTGTCTTTCTGACATGTTTTCGCTTCCACCTTTCTGCTCACCGTACGGTTCCTGGTAAAGAGCCTTTCCCCGTACGCTCAAAGGCCCTTACTCCGTCAGGAATTGCCGCAAAATCCTGCGAAGCATACACAACACGGCCGTATTCGGTCGTTATCAGACAATTGGACAGATATCCCGTGCCTGAATTTTCTTTTAACTCTCTTAACACACCGCCGTCATGTCACTTATGCTCAGTCTCTCGGCTTCATCGTGGGGAAGAGAAGCGTATCCCGAATGGAAGCGCTGTCGGTCAACAGCATGACCAGACGGTCAATGCCGATCCCGATACCGCCCGTGGGGGGCATACCGTATTCCAATGCAGTCAGGAAATCCTCATCCACATCGTTTGCCTCTTCGTCGCCGAGCGCTTTGAGTCTTGCCTGCTCGGTAAAGCGTTCTCTCTGGTCAATTGGGTCGTTGAGCTCGGAAAACGCATTTGCATGCTCTCGGCCGACAATGAAGAGTTCGAAGCGCTCAGTATATTCTTCGTTGCCCGGCTGCTTTTTGGCAAGCGGAGAAATCTCCACCGGATGTCCGGTGATAAAGGTCGGTTGAACCAGCTTGTCCTCACAGTATTCCTCAAAGAAAAGATTGAGGATATCACCTTTCTTATGCCGCTCCTCGTATTCGATGTGATGCTCCTTAGCAAGTTCTCTCGCCTGCTCCAAGGTCTTAATCTCAGTAAAGTCAATATTCGCGTACTTCTTAACTGCCTCTGCCATGGAAAGGCGTTCAAAGGGCTTAGAAAAATCAATCTCTACGCCCTGATAGCTGATTTTGGTTGTTCCAAGCACTTCCCGCGAGACCTCACGAATCAGATTTTCCACAAGTTCCATCATGCCGTGGAAATCCGTATAAGCCTGATAGAGCTCAAGCAGGGTAAATTCCGGGTTATGGCGTACATCGATGCCCTCGTTACGGAACACGCGTCCTATCTCGTACACTTTATCAAACCCGCCGACAATCAGGCGCTTCAAATACAGCTCCAAAGAGATACGCAGATACATCGTAATATCCAAAGCATTGTGATGGGTAATAAACGGTTTTGCCGCAGCACCGCCCGCAAGTGTCTGCAGGGTTGGAGTTTCCACCTCCAAAAAGCCCTGGTTATCCAGGCAGTGCCGGATGGCGCGGAGAATCAGAGTACGTTTGACAAAGGTATCCTTAACCTCAGGGTTAACAATCAAATCGAGATAACGCTGACGGTAGCGCATATCCGTGTCTTTCAGGCCATGGAATTTTTCCGGAAGCGGAAGCAGGGATTTGGTCAGCAGCTGCATGGCAGCCGCTTTGAGCGAAATTTCCCCCCGGCGGGTACGGAAGACTTCGCCTTGAACGCCGATTATATCGCCGATATCCCACTTTTTCATCTCCTCATAGGCTTCCTCACCGATGAGGTTGATTTTCACATAAATCTGAATTCTGCCACTGGAATCGCGCAAATCAAGGAAAGAAGCCTTACCCATGTCACGGCGCGCCATAATACGCCCCGCCAGACGGACGGTTTTCCCTTCATACTCCTCAAAGCTGCCGACAACGTCGGCCGCATGGTTTGTCACATCATAAGTGGTGATGGCATAGGGGTCCTTTCCCTGCGTCTTGAGCGCCATTAGCTTTTCCCTGCGCACCGCAATTTCTGAGGAGGTATCGGCTGCTGTGTTGTCCGTATGCTCTACCTGGTTGAGGTTATCCATTGTTTTTTACATCCTTTCCGTACTCATCTAAAAAAGGCGGGCGGCCCATCCGGTACCCCCGCACTTTTTCAAAAACCATGCAGTCATCTTATTTTGAAATTTTAAGAATCTCGAACGAAATAGTACCGTCCGGGATCTCCACTTCTACAATGTCTCCTGTCTGGTGGCCAAGCAGAGCCTTGCCAATCGGGGATTCATCAGAAATTCTTCCGGCATTTGGGTCAGCTTCTGTGGAGCCGACAATCTGATACTCCACTTCATCATCAAACTCCATGTCCTTGAGCATCACTTTGGATCCGACTGCCACATGCTCGGTGGACAGCTCGGATTCATCAAGGACTTTAACGTTTTTAAGCATCGCCTCTACCTCGGCAATTCTCGCCTCGATAAACGCCTGCTCATTTTTTGCCTCATCGTATTCGCTGTTTTCCGATAAGTCGCCAAAAGAAAGAGCCACCTTGATTTTCTCTGCAATTTCTTTTCGTTTGACTGTTTTCAGGTTTTCGAGTTCACTCTCTAATTTTTTAAGACCTTCGTCGGTCAATGTGATCTGTTTTGCCAAACCAATCATCCCTTCGTATCATGCTTTCGCATTTGATTGCCGCAGTTTCCCCTGCGGCCATTCCGACAGCTATCTTCTCTTAAAAGAGCCGGAATTCCCAACAGCCGGCAAAGAGAAATAAGAAAAGTTTTGAACAGTCGAAAATATGCCCTGTTCAAAACATCCCTGACAGCATGTTTGATTTTTCCCTGAAAGCCTGACAATTATCCGTATTATCAGCAGACTTTACAATAGTTGTATTATAGTCAAAACGGTGCTCTCATGTCAAGTCCCTATACTAGGTAGATTGGCAGGTATCTGAAGTGTCAGGAAGTGTGACAGAATCACAAAGCTCCCTGAGCAAAATTACCTGCCCATGCAACTGTATCGCTGTGCAGACAGGTCGGATCTTTCTTCTTCCCGCAGCGTCCTCAAACAGTGCCGCTGCGACACGCCCTGCATCTAGATTCAGATTTCTATGGTGCAGAAACTGTGCGATTTCCTCCTCGCTCTCCCCATAATACCGCTCAACGGGAACACCGGCAATGACCACCTGTTGTTCCTTTCCATAGTTTAACTGAATCGGGCATCCGGATAGTAAGCTTTCGCTTTGGGAAACAAGGACTGCCGCCCCGGATTCCTCCAAAATCTCTTCCTGCAGCTTTTCATAGCAGCCGGGAAACTGGGTCAAGACCCCAACAGTTCGGTAATACCGTGCCATCCTCCGGACAAGCTCCGGATGCTTGGCGTACCGGTCTTTTATCCGTATCGTTCTTCTTTCCGGGGTTAGAATCCTGGAAAACTGCAGCAAAAAATCTTCACAAAGCGCCAGTTCATACCGCTTTGGGGAATGAAGAAACAGCCCACAGTCTTCAGGAATCTGCGTGTCATCCGGGACAACTGCGGCGGCCCTCCTTGAGCGTGTGAACTTCGCCACTTGTTTTTTGACCAAGGCGCCTTCTTTTTTCTGGCAATGCAGCACTGTGACCGGGAGGTAAAACAAGCTCTCCTCGCTCAAAAATCCCTTCCAATATCTCCACTTTTCTATAAGAGTCAGCTCTTTTCCCTCTTTTGCATCGACTATTACAAACACCGTCCGTCACCGCCTTTCGCCGTACAGTATATGCGAACAGATTTGGACAAATGCCTTAAATAAGCGTGAGCGGCTGGAGTGCCGGGATAAAATTGCGCGCCACCCCATAGGCGACCAGTGCAATCGCTATCGCCAAAAGCCATTTAGAAGGAAGCTTGCGGTTAAACGGCACCCAACCATAGCGCAAAAACTGCACACAGCAAATCAGCAGGTAAACTGCCAAAAACGGCAGCAGAACACATAGCGCTGCATTGTAGTGAAAAGCCTGGGCAAAATCCAAGTGCAGAATACTGTAAAGCGCCCGTGTCGTCCCGCAGCCGGTACAATAGGCCCCGGTCAGAGAATAAATCGGGCAGGGGATAAATCCCCTGCCCTGAGATGGATCATGAAAATAAAGGAAACCTGCTGCCGCGGCGGCTAACATCGCTGCCAATACAATGAACAGAACCCTCTTCATCCGATTTAATACCATGCCGCTGCATACCCCGCAAAGATGGCAATAAAGATTACGTAAAACACAATCAAAGCCGCAAGAAGGGAACCTGCCACAATCAGGAGTACTTTACAGGTTTTCGCAGCTTTCAGCGCATCCTGATACCGCCCTTCCTGGTTCGCCCTGTCAATTTTAGTCGCAAAAATAATGGCCGGAATTCCAAGCGGCAGGCAAAAGAGCAGTGCAAGTATGGAAAGTACCAGAAAGGTACTGGAAGTAACCGGCTGTCCCGGCTGAGACGCCCCATAATATCCGCCGTTTGGTGCACCGTAGGGGTTTTGCGGCTGCTGGTAAGAGTCGCCCTGTCCTGCACCATATCCGCCGCCATAGGGCTGCTGGTAATTATTTTGTTCCGCACCATAGCTGCTATAAGGCTGCTGATCGGGATTACCCTGCGACGGATTTTGGTAAGAGCCCAGTTCGGAAAACGGCTGGACAGTATCCTGCTGTCCTTCCTCAGAAGAGTGCGGGGGATTTTGAGATTCTGTCTGTGTATCTCCTACCGGTGCGCCGCAGTTTCCACAAAAACGTGCGTCATCTGGGAGTGAAGCGCCGCATTTGTTACATTGTTTCATAATACTTAACCCCTTCCCTGTGCAATTAAAGCACGCCGGATGTCAGCCAATACGGCAGAATGCTGGTCGTGTAGAGAATATGTCCGATTTTGATGACAACTCCGATAAAGGAAATAATGAAACCGGCCACTGCAAGCCCTTTGGAGTTGTTAGCTCGAAAGCCGAGAAATGAGGTCACCAATCCCACCGGACATAAAATCAGCCAGAAATAAAACAGTCCGACAATGGAGCAGGTAAATCCAATGACCGAACAGAAATCGCACCAGGTATATTCTTTCTTCTTTGGGGGCTGGTATGGGTTATGATAGGCCGGCGCGTCATAGTATTGATGTAATGCCTCATCCGCAAGGTGATTCATCTCTCCTGCCGCATTTTCATATCCCGCTTCCTTTGCAGCGGCAGCATCCGCCTGAGTCTGTGTGAAAGATTCTGCCTGCGTATCCTGCGAAAGCGGTGTACCGCATTTGAAGCAAAACTTGGAAGATTCAGGATTCTGTGCATAACATTTATTGCAAATCATCGTAATTCTCTCCTTATTAACCGGATTATTCCGCTTTTGGATTCTAGTTTTGCATAGAGTCAGCCGCTACAACGATGGCTTTATAAATATCATATCTGGATCCATACAAAAATGCAAGCGGATAATGGAAACTTTATGTTCTTTAGCGAATCTTAATTCCAACATGCAGTTAAGAGATTAGCCCCGTTACGGATTCACCGGAACGAAAAAGGCGCCGAAAACCGGCGCCTTTTTACTACTGCTTGAGTGTATTGACTACCTCGACTGCTTTTTTGAACTGCTCGTCATTGTCTTCTGTAACATTTTCAAAAGTCGGCATGGAGGCTGCATCAACTCCTGCTTCTTTTTCAAAGTCCGGCTTGATGCCGACGCCGTCAAAGTTCTCGCTTTTTGCGGTCGCATAAGTTGCTACCGTGTACTCGATTGCAGAACCATCGCTTAGCTGCTCGATGTTCTGCATGACGCCCTTGCCATAGGTAGTAGTGCCGACAGATTTTGACTTGTCATAGTCCCTGAGTGCCTGTGTAAATAGCTCCGCCGCAGATGCGGTGTTTTTATTGGTCAGCACAACCATCGGCAGGTTGAGCTCGTGTGCATCGGATGTGGCAAGCACCTTCGTTGTCCCGTCTGCATAGGTTGCCGTGGCAATGGTACCCTCTGGAAGCAATGTGTCAAGCATCTTTGTTGCAGCCTCGACCAAGCCGCCCGGATTATCCCTCAGATCGAAAATAATACCGGTTGCTCCATCTTTTTGCGCATTGGCAATTGCTTCGGCGAACTGCGTTTCGGTCGCAGAGGTGAACTGTGTTATCTTGATATAGGCGTTGGAGTCCACCAGACGGTATTTGACTGTTGAAACCTCAAACTTTCTGCGGACAATCTCAAAGGAGATGTCCTCACTGTTTCTGCGTACAGTAAGGGTTAGTGTGGTGCCGGGTTCCCCTTGCAGAGCATCCATCATATCGGATACATTGCTCATACTAACCTGGGTGCCGTTAACCACAGTAATCAGGTCGCCTGCCTGAAGTCCCGCTTCCTGAGCCGGAGTACTCTGGTAAACATCGTGTACCAAAATATAACCAGATTCTGATTTCTGGATTTCCACACCGATTCCCACCAGATTGCCGTTTAAGGAATCCACTTCTTTTTTATACTGCTCGGCCGTATAGTATTTGGCATACCGGTCGCCGATTCCCTTCATATAACCTGAAGAAATTCCATCGAGCAGTTTATTCTGGTCAATTTCCCCAATGTAATTGTTCCGTACCTTGGCATCCACTTCTGCAAGCTTGGTATAGACCGCCTCGCGGGATTTAATATCCTGCATCATCGTATCGAATTGACCTCTGGAAAAAACCATGGTCACAGAAAAGGTAATTGTCGCTACAATTGCCATCAGTGCAATCGTGGCGCCGACTGAAATCTTTTTCTTCATAACATACTCCTTGCCTGTCCGAGCTCCAAAAAATCCTAATTTCTTCCATGGGACGCAGTTGATACAAAGGTTATTCCTTTGCCGATGTAGGATTTGACATATCTTTACAAAAACATGCGCGGTATATCCTATAAAATACACCGCGCCTGTCCCGTCTGTCAGACAAAAGATTAGCAGCACAGCCTTTTTTCACACAAGGTTCACAAACCGCTTTCCTTATCTTCCCCAATAGGGATTTATAAAACCTGTCAAAAATAATTTGCTGGGTTGGTATGCTGTCCGTTGACACGGATTTCGAAATGGCAGTGCGGACCTGTAGACCAGCCGGTAGAGCCGATGGATGCGATTCTCTGTCCCTGGCTGACCGTTTCTCCGGTGCTCACCTGAATGCTGCTGCAATGCCCATACAGGGTACTGTATCCGCCGCCATGGTCTATAATAAGATAATTGCCATATCCGTTTGCATCCCAGCCGACATATTTGACGACACCGCTCTTAGAGGCGACAATTGGTTTGCCGTAAGCCCCGCCCATCGTGATATCAAGCCCGGTATGGAAATCCGAGCCGTCAAATCTCCAGCCGTAGCTGCAGGAAATATAAGTGTTGCCTGGAACCGGCCAGAGAAAAGAGCTATCATCTGAAACCGGGACGTCATAGCCATCGTCCTGGTTGTAGATCTCATCAATTTTCTGCTGAGTCGCCGACATTTGATCCTGATACTGCTGCTGAGAAACGCCGAGTTCATCAAGCATATTTTGCAGCTGAGTCTTGCTGTTCTTGCTCTGCTCGAGCTGGTCTTCCAGTTCAGACTGTTTGGTCGCAAGAGCGCTTTGATCGGCTTGCAGGGCACCCCGGTCGTTTTCCAGCTGGGTGCGTGCCTCTTCTATCTGGGTTTTAGAGGTCTCGAGCTCCTGCTTGGACTTCTCCAGGTCTTGATATTGCTGTACAAGTTCATTCATAACTTCTTGGCTATAACTGGACATATGCTTAAGGTTTTCCGCTATAGAAAGCGCGTCTCCAAATGACTCTGCTCCCAAAATCAAATCAAGAGAAGAGACATCGTCGTGCATGTACATCACACGTAAAAATTCCATCAGTTCATCCGTGTTTTGTTCCAGGGCCGCTTTCTTCTCCTCTATCTCCGTCTCCTTTTGCGATATCTGCGTTTCCAAATTAGAAATTTCGATTTCCTTGGCGCTGATTTCGGAATTATAGGCATCAATTTTTTGTGTCAGGACATCGATTTGGGCCTGCGTAAGCTCCGACTGCTTAGCAAGCTGCTCTTGGTTTTCCTCTTCCGCACTGATTTGATTCTTTGTGTTCTCCATCTGGTCCTTGATGTTGTCGCTTTGCTGCTGCAAAGAATCATACTGAGACTGGAGGTCGTTCAACTCGCTGGCGCGAACCGGGGTGATCGTCTGTGTGCAGGTGATAAGCATGGTACAGCACAGCGCCGCACTTATCACCTTGAGTAAATGCTTCTTCATTTTTCTCTCCTTCTTCCCCAAACGTCATCTGTTACCTACTCTATGATACGGACAAGCTGCGACAGTCCGCCTCAAGCCCGTTTCTTGCTTACAAATACGATCTCGGGTTCACAGTTGAACCGTTGACACGGATTTCAAAATGGACATGAGGGCCATAAGCCCAGCCGGTTTCTCCGATGGCTCCAATTACTTCACCCTGCTGCACCTTCTGTCCCACACTGACATACAGTGCACTCGAATGCGCATAGAGCGTCACAAAACCGTTTCCATGATCAATCATAATCATCTGGCCGTAACCGCCGTTATACGCTGCGCCGTTCGGGTCCCATCCGGCATAGATAACGGTACCGCTTGCAGCCGCAACATAGGGCTTTCCCTGCGCGCCGTTTCTGGTCACATCAATCCCCGTATGGAAATCCGTATTGTCAAAGCGCCAGCCATACTCGCAGGAGACATATCTGTCGCTGCTCTGAACCGGCCAGATAAAGGTCCCGTCAAACTCGTTATCTACCGGAGGAGGAGTTGGGTCTGGGTCTGGCTCCGAGGAGGTAGTTCCGGACGAATTGTTGTCCGATGGAGTTTCCGAAGGCCTTTCGCTTGGTGTCGATTCCGCCGGAGGCTGAGGGTTTTGCGCCGCCTTGTTGATGATATTCTGAATAAAGGATTCCGTCACACTCTGCTGTGCGGCAATTTCGTCCCCGTCCCTTGCGTAGTCCTGTCTGAGCAGGAGAAGCTCCGTCTCGGCGTGCTGGCTTTCCGTCATCTGTCGGCTGAGTTCCTGCTGCTTTTGCTCAAACAGGGCGTTGTCACTTTCCAAAGACTCCTGCTCCGCACTCAGCTGAGTGGTCAGAGTTTCAAGCTCTGCCTGCTGCCCGACCAGCTTATCCTTGGATTCGGTCAGCGAGCGCTGCTGCGCCGCCAGCTCGTCCATAATCTCACGCTGATAATCGGAAACGCATTTGACGTTCTCCGCTGCGGAAAGAAAATCCCCGAAAGACTCTGCTCCAAAGAGTAAGTCCAGCATGGAGACATCGTTTTCCATATAGGAAACCCGGATAAATTCCATGAGTTCATCACAGCGCTTTCCCGCGGTCTCTTTCTTTTCTTCAATTTCCACCTTTGTGGTTTCAATTGCAGTTCCAAGCTGCTCAAGTGCCGTCTGTTTTTCCGCGATGCTGGTATTCACCGCATCGATTTTTTCTCTCAGGACGCCAATCTGCTGGACTGTCAGGGTCGTTTGCTCTTCAATCAGCTTCTGCTTTTCCTGCTCCGCCATAATTTTGTTATCGACATCCGTGAGCTGCTGGGAAATCTCCTGCTGCTTTGCCTGAAGGGATTCATACTGGCTCGTCAGGTCGTCAAGCTCGGAAGATTCCTCCGCCCGGGGGATTATCGGCAGAATGGAACAAACAACCGCACAGCAAAGCGCCGTACAGATGCCACGCAGTAAACAATGTTTCATATGTATGGCACTCTCCTTATCTGCGGCCGCAAACCGGCCTCCACTTTCGTCAAACCGCGAAAACCAAAGTCTGAAGTTCCACAGGCTTTGGCCCCATCGACCTCATACTTTCAGATATTTGCGGGTAGATATCAAGCTTCCGAACACTCCCATCCCAATCCCGAACAGGACAAATCCGCCCAGAACATACCAGCAGATATTGCCAAACGGGATAATTGCGCTGGAAACTCCCTGAATCCAGGAAGAAGAACTAACAGTGAGCCATTTGACAATACTGTCATAGGCATACCACAGCACCCCATAGGATAAGAGCGCAGAAATTCCTCCCAGAATGATTCCCTCTACAATAAACGGCAGCCAGATAAAACTGTCTTTGGCGCCGACATATTTCATAATGTTAATTTCTTTACGGCGGCTGAACACCGTAATGCGGATAGTATTGGCAATAATAACAAGCGACACGACAAACAACACCAGGATAATAGCTGCGCCAATCACGGTCACTATGTTTTTCATATTGATCATGACTTTTGCCACTTCGGTCGGTGCCCGAACGTTTTCAACGCCCGCCATGCCCTGCATATCAGCTACCACCTGGTCCATCCCTTCAAGCTCGGAGAGTTTGATTCGGTAGGACGCCGGATACGGGTTTTTGTCGAGTTCGCTTAAAATGCTCACCGCATCCCCGTATTTTTCCTTTTGGTCTTCCAAAGCTTTCTCTTTGGATATGAACTCATAGGACTTCATGGAAGTAAGTCCCTTAATTTTTCCTTCCACCTCATCTTGCTGAGTGGTGGAAATATCGTCTTTTAAAAAGACAACCAGCTCATTTTGCTGTTCCACATAGGTGACAGCGCTGGAAATATTAACGGAAAACAGCACCGCAAATCCCACCAAAATCAGGCAGGCAGTCAGGGTGCCAATCGAAGCAAAGGACATCAGGCGGTTAAACCAGATATTTTTTGCTCCATCCTTGACCAGATATCGAAAATTTGAAAATTTCATTCTATCCTCCATTCCGGATCATCTGCAACGACCGTACCGTGTTCTATCGTAATAACCCTGCGGTTAAAACGATAGACCAAGTCGTGCTCGTGGGTGACCATAACCACCGTTGTGCCCATTTTGTTGATTTCATTGAGCAAATCAACAATTTCATAGGACAGTTCCGGGTCGATGTTTCCCGTCGGCTCGTCCAGGATGATTAAGGAGGGATTGTTCACAAGCGCCCGTGCCAGAGCAACACGCTGCTGCTCGCCTCCGGAAAGCTCGTTTGGCATAATCTTTGCCTTATTCTGCAGGCCCACCAGTCCAAGAATATAGGGAATTCTGCGGCGCATCTCCCGGTAGGAGACGTCGGTAACACGCTGAGCAAAGGCAACATTGTCATACACATTCATACTAGGAATTAAACGGAAATCCTGAAAGACGATTCCCATGGAACGGCGAAGATAGGGCTTTTGGCGCTTTTTGATTTTGGAGACCTTAAACCCGTTTATCTCAACTTCCCCGGTTGTCGGAGTTTCTTCGGCCATCATTAGCTTGAGCAGCGTAGATTTTCCCGCGCCGCTCGAGCCGACAATAAACACGAATTCCCCTTTGTCAATTTTCAGATTGATGTCTTTGAGAGCTTTTGTGCCGTTCGAATAGATTTTTGAAACATTGGTAAATTCTATCACTGCTCTCTCCTCCGCCAGAAATATGGCATTAATACTTCACCGGGTTTGCAGTCAAATACTTTTTGACCATCAGGGCCACTTTAAAGACAATCGCGTGGTCGAATTCCCGCAGATCGAGTCCGGTAATTTTTTTAATTTTCTCCAGTCTGTACACCAGGGTATTTCTGTGTACGAATAATTTTCTGGAGGTCTCCGAGACGTTCAAATTGTTTTCAAAGAATTTTTGAATCGTAAAAAGGGTTTCATGATCAAGAGATTCAATCGATCCTTTTTTGAAGACTTCCTTGAGGAACATCTCGCACAGCGTAGTCGGCAGCTGGTAAATCAGCCTTGCAATACCGAGATTGTCATAGCTGATAATGGATTTTTCGGTATCAAATACCTTACCGACTTCCAAAGCAACCTGAGCCTCTTTAAAAGAACGTGCCAGTTCTTTGATACCGACGACAGAGGTTCCAATACCGACAACCGCATGGGTATAAAACTCGCTGGAAAGCGTATCCACAATGGAACGGGAGAGCTTTTCCAAATCCTTGCTGTCAATACCGGCTTTGATTTCTTTAACCAGGACGATGTCCGTTTCACTGATATTGAAAATGAAATCCTTCTGCTTGTCCGGGAATAGGTTCTGGATGACATCATATGCGGAAATATCATTGGAAGAAATGATGCGGATGAGCAATACCACACGGGTAACATCCGTATTAAAATGCAATTCGCGGGCTTTTACATAGATGTCGCCTGGCAGGATGTTGTCCAGGATAACGTTCTTGATAAAGTTATTGCGGTCATATTTTTCATCATAATACTGTTTGATGCTCGTCAGGGATACCGCAAGTATTGCCGCATATTTTGCTGCAGCTTCGTCACTGCCTTCTACAAATACAGCATACTCCGGTTTCAAGCGCGAGCCAAACGGTTTGTAGGTATATCCGTCACGGACAAAGGTGTCATGCGTATCGGATAACTCAAACGATACAAACTCGTTGACCTCACCAATTTTGCTCAGCTCACTACAGGAAATGATGGTAGCCGTATCGTCGACTACTCCAATCACTCTGTCAATCGCGTCGCGCATCTGGTGAACCACGCCCTGAAAAAGTCTGTTAGACATAACTGATTTCCCCTCTTTATTTTTTGGTTTGGTTTTTCAACGGCAATTTGTTGGAAAAACCGGAATTGAACTTGGCTCTGCCGCCATCATACAGACAAAGCGATTGCCAAAAACAAAGAGCCATCGCTTTTTGCTATACTCACTTATTTTATATTTTACATAACTTTCGTCAATATTGCAACAGAATCTTCTCAAAAAGGTGGTTTTTGTTGTAATTCTTCTTGCCATTTATGGCAAATTTGTATAAATCCAATTGATTTCCCAAAATCAACTGAGGAAAGCCACACGTATTATTATACAACTTGTCGAATCTTAAAATGTTACCAAACCATGACGGGTACCCGACAAGTAAGTGATAATCCATTTTTCTTAGGCTTTTTGCTAATTCTCTCTTTTTTGATTGTTTTTTAACAAACCACGTGCTATTATATGATGGTAACATAATTATATATAGGAGGCTTTCATGATGAAAGGCTATGGTATGTTTGATGTCAACCAGCCTGGATGGCTGGAAAAGGACAAACCGATTGCGGGCCCACTCGACGCAGTACTCCGTCCCATTGCAATTGCTCCGTGTTCCAGCGACACCCATGTCATGCACGGCGGTTCCGGCAGGATCCAAAACCGGATTCTGGGTCATGAATGTGTGGCAGAGGTTGTGGAAGTGGGAGAACTTGTGAAGAACTTTCATCCCGGCAATCAGGTAGTCGTCCCCTGCTGTACCCCAAACTGGACGGAAAAGGCACTGCAAAAACGCGGCAGCAACAACGCCCATGATTCCGGCATGATGAAAAGCTTTAAGCTGGTTAGCAGCGTAGACGGCGTGTTTGCGGAATTTTTCCTGATTAACCAAGCAGATTCCAACCTTGTCATGCTTCCGGAAAACGTCTCCGTTGACGCGGCGCTGATGACCGTGGATATGATGTCCACCGGGTTCTACGGTGTAGAGATGGCAAACGTCCAGTTTGGCGACACCGTTGTTGTGTTCGGTATCGGCCCGGTTGGGCTAATGGCTGTGGCTGGTGCCGCGCTTAGAGGCGCCGGAAGAATCATCGCCATCGGGACCCGTCCGAACTGTGTAGCCCTGGCAAAAGAATATGGCGCAACGGATATTGTGAGCTACAAGGCAGGCGCTATGGTCGAACAAATTCTGAAAATGGAAGGCCAGGTGGACTGCGTGATCATTGCCGGCGGCAATGCACAGAGTATGAACCAGGCGCTCTCCATTACCAAGCCAAATGGAACCATTGCCAATGTCAATTTCTACGATGCTACGGAAAAATTTGAGATTCCCACTTATCTCTGGGGACTTGGCATGTCGGATATTACCATCCGCGGCGGTTTTTGTCCGGGCGGCGCTTACCGCATCGAAAAAATGTTACGTCTGATTTCCTCCGGCCGTATCCATCCGGAAAAACTGCTCAACTACTCCTTCGAGGGATTTGAAAAAATCGAGGACGCCTTTAAGCTGATGGATGAAAAACCCAAGGACTTGATTAAGCCGGTTGTCCACATTACATGGTAAGCAGTTTCTTTCTGCTTATTATAATAGAAACAAAGCAGTCAATGAAAAGGGAAAGCGGGATGTGTCCAATTGGACACATCCCGCTTTCCCTTTCTTTTAGCCACAAAAGGAATGTCCACTTTTCCCCGATTGAGATACAGAAAAACCCAGGACACCGACGGCATCCTGGGTTTTGTTTACTTAGAATAAGTACAATTAGTTGCAGATAATAGTCTCGGTCTCTTTGTCGAAGAGATGGACTTTGTTTGCTTCGATAACCATCTTGATCTGGTCGCCAGCGCGAGCAACAGAACGTGGAGAAACTCTAGCAATAAAGTTTGCACCCTGGCAGTTGACATAGAGGTAAGTCTCAGCACCCATGAGCTCGGTGACATCGACGGTAACATCAATAAAGCCGGTAGAAGAAGCGGAGAGGTACATCTCCTCATCATGGATAGCTTCCGGACGGACGCCCATGACGACTTCCTTGCCGATGTAATCTCTGATATTACTGTTTTTCACCTTGGCTTCCGGGATCTCAACTTCGTAGTCGCCAAAGACAGCGCAAATCTTGCCGTTCTTCTCCTGAATGGTAACATCGACAAAGTTCATTTGCGGAGATCCAATGAATCCAGCGACGAACATGTTGCAAGGATTCTCATACAGAGCCTGCGGGCTGTCGATCTGCTGTACGAAACCGTCTTTCATAACGACAATTCTGTCAGCCATGGTCATAGCCTCGGTCTGGTCATGGGTAACGTAGATAAAGGTGGTTCCGAGACGGAGGTGAATCTTGGAAATCTCGGTTCTCATCTGAGCACGAAGTTTCGCATCCAAGTTGGACAGCGGCTCGTCGAAGAGGAAGACCTGCGGGTCACGGACGATGGCACGGCCAACAGCGACACGCTGTCTCTGACCACCGGAGAGTGCCTTCGGCTTCCGGTCGAGAAGGTGGGAGATGTCGAGGATTCTTGCAGCCTCTTCAACTCTTGCTTTGATTTCATCTTTCGGAACTTTACGAATCTTCAGGCCGAATGCCATGTTATCGTAAACAGTCATGTGCGGATACAGAGCATAGTTCTGGAAAACCATTGCGATATCTCTGTCTTTCGGTGCAACGTCGTTGACCATTCTGTCGCCGATCCAGATTTCACCTTCCGTGATTTCTTCGAGTCCTGCGATCATACGAAGAGTGGTGGATTTACCACAACCGGACGGACCAACAAGAACGATGAATTCTTTGTCCTGGATTTCAAGAGTGAAATCAGAGACTGCGACGACTCCGCCGTTGTACTTTTTATACACATTGCGAAGGGACAAACCTGCCATAATAATGGACCTCCTGATATCTTATTTAGAAGAAGTTTTCTTCTGAAGTACTATTAATACTATAACAAAACGTTACTTTTAATACAATACACGAATTGCCAAACTTTATTTTTGGGGTTTAGATAAATTTACTAATGTAATTTTTGTGAATGAAAAAGAATTTCATTTTTCGGACTTAATATGTCAAATTTTCTTTCAACTCTTTGTATAAAATTTCTCTGCAGGCTCCCGGAGCTAAATCCTCATCCAGCGTGAGCCCGCCTATCTTCACACGGTGCAGGGTTTGGACACGGCAGCCGCAGGCGGCGAACATCCGCTTAATTTGATGGTACAGCCCCTGATACAGGACAACCCGTGTCAGAGTCAGCCCATCCCGTTCTCCCAGAACTTCAAGATCCGCGCCTTTGCAGCGAGAGCCGTCTGCAAGTACGATTCCCTGCTCAAATGCCCTGCAGGTATTTTCGTCCACCTTGCCGCTCACCTCAGCTAAATACGTTTTCGGCACATGGTTTTTCGGGGAGAGAATTTTGTGCGCAAGTTCCCCATCATCAGTCAGCAGCACAAAACCCGTAGTATCCTTATCCAGTCTTCCAGCAGGAAACAATCCTTCCCTGCGCAGATGTTCCGGCACCAAATCCACCACGGTCGGGGTATGTTTGTCCCGGCTGGCGCTGACAACCCCCTGCGGTTTGTTCATCATCAGGTAAATATATCTGCGAAATTGCAGGGGCTTTCCCGACACGATAATTTCAGAAACCTCCGGGTCGGCTTTTTGCTCTGGGCTGCGCACCGGGATCCCGTCAATAACGATCTGTCCCGTATAACAGAGCTCTCTTGCCTGTTTTCTGGTACAAATGTCCTGCGAAGACAAGATTTTGTCGATTCTCTGGAGCATTTTGCCGTTCCTCCTCCGCCACACAAACAAATATGGTATCATGACCGCGCTTTGCTTTTCCATGATACCATATTTTCTCGCCTGTGCAAACCGGAGATTTAACCTTATGCCTTCTGTGTGGTTTTCAGACGTTCGGAATCCGGCGCAAACCCGTGCATAAATCCATCCAAGCGCACGGTGCAGACATCGCCCCCGATGATGGTGTCCTCGTAGACAAGCAGATTCGCCACAACCTGAGGCTCCTCTGGATAATTTGTGATTTCATAGGTCCAGCGTTTGACGCGCTTGCCCTTGTATTTGGAAAGGTCCATTCCCTGGCGCCGCTGCATTTCATTATACTCCTCATAAACTCCGTCAAATTCCTCTGGAATGGTAAGCTCCATCACTTCAGCGGGCTTTGGTTCCACTTCCCAACCGAACGACTGCAAAAACTGGATTCTCTCCTCATCTGTTTTGGCACTGCAGGAAATCTGCGGTTCGGATACAGTCGCGGCTCCCGCTTCCCCTCTGCCCAAAAATAAAATCAGGCAGGCCAAAACCCCCACTGCCAATATCGACAGGACAGCGGTTATCGCGGTCTTTCGCCTGAGACGAAAGGACATGGTGAACATAGTGTTTCCCCCTCTGCTGAAATTCCCTACTCGGATACCTTATATATATGGGAAAACAAGAGGGCATAGACATGAAAAACTTGAAACGCGCATTTTTTCTGCCTTCTGTTTTGTAATGAGAGAAAATCAGACGACAGAGAAATCCTTTTTTAAATTAAAAGCCCCTTCTTCTTTCTATAACAGACAAGCACCAGATTCCTTCTACAATGAAGGAACCGAAATACTATATAATAGTATATCGGTTCCATAACTAGAGAGAAAGCTCGCTTGTACATGAGTATCTGGCAGGCTTTTCTTTATAAATCTGTACACTGCTGGAAGCCGGTTGGCACTTTTGGAAGGCTGATACTGAGTCCAATAAATTGGGGCCATATCCCACTCAGCGGATAGTATTCAAAATCATACAATGGTAAGATAGATCTCCGCCGAAAAAGGAAGATGTGGACAAAACGCACCTTCTATTCCTTTCTCCCCCCTGCCTTCCCTCTGTCATTTCACTCTTTCCTATGATATAATAGCCGTAAGGCTATTCATTTTATATTTTGGTCGTGTAAGTCCGACAACAATCGAGGTGAATATCATCTGCCCGAGGCGGTATAGTCATGTTGACTACACTGTGGAAACAATACAATCAGCCATCGCCCATCATCACAGAAGGAGAGCATTCAACGGCGTGAGCGATACCAAAGCTTCCTTTGTCATATCTCTCATTACAATGTGAGCCGTACATGCGCTCTCCACCTTTGTCTGCGTCAAGCTTTTGGGCTTGGGCTGACCGCAGTTTGGATGTGCATGGTAGCGGATGTCATCGTCCGCTGTATATCTCATGACTCACCGCTTTTTGAGTGGAACGTGGAAGCGCGGGCGGTTTGAGGGTAATATTGCCTCAGGAAAAGTAAACTCCCATTCTTTAAGGAATGATAGAGAAAATGATAGCAAAAGAAAGGGGAAAACCAATGAAAATTTTCAAAACCAGAATCCTGGTTGAGTGCGGGCTGATGGTCGCTCTCGCCATGGTTCTCAGCTTTATCCCCATTTTTGAAATGCCGATGGGCGGCTCCGTCACCCTGTGCAGTATGGCTCCGATTGTGCTGATCTCCTTTTGGCATGGATGGAAATGGGGAATCCTTGCCGGAGGGGTAAACGGCGTGATCCAGCTGCTGAGGGGAATAAAAAATGTAATGATCTGCAAAACCATCTGGGCTATGATCGGCTGTATTCTGCTTGACTACCTGATCGCCTTCACCGCAATGGGACTCAGCTGTGTCTTTGCTCGTGGATTCAAGCACCGCCTGGTCGGAGTTGGCGTGGGAACCGCCGTATCGGGGCTTATCCGCTATGCGTGCAGTTTTCTCTCCGGTATCCTCATCTGGGGAGAATATGCACCGGAGGATATGCCGGTCTGGCTCTACTCGCTGACCTACAACGGTAGCTATATGATTCCGGAAATTATCCTGACTGTGCTTGTGGTAGTGCTCATCATCAAAAAATTCCCGCGCCGGGATTTCGTGGAATAAGCCTCCGGGATAGTATCCTCGCCAAAGCCTTTCGTTGAGATTCCATAAAACAATTACTGAACTTGCTGTCCACCGCTTCCCTTTATAAAGGGAAACGGTGATCATTTTCAATTAGTTTTTATTGGTAGTCTGCTGTTTATTGTACCTGTTTTCGTAAGAACCGTCCAGGAACGCACCCCTCTCGCTTTCCCGACATATACTATAATGATCAGCTTATCCGGTATGATGAACTCAGACAGGTTTTGTCCGCATAACTGGAATAAAAACCGGGCCGCGTGGAAACGGCAGCAGTGCATGTTGCCAACGTGTGCCTGCGGGACAGAGATTCTGTTTCGCAGGCACACGTTTCTTTTTGCCGGATATCCTCTATTATCCTATGTCAGATTTCAGGAGGGAACCCAAGAGATGGAACGCCAAAAGTTTGCGATACATATCTCCCTTGTAACCGTGGCAGGCAATCTCCTCTTATCAGCATTTAAGCTATTTGCCGGAATTATCGCCCATTCTTCCGCCATGGTATCGGATGCGGCCCATTCCGCCTCAGACGTTTTAAGTACCTTTATCGTCATGTTGGGAGTAAAACTGTCCGCCAAAGCGCCGGACAAAGAACATCCCTACGGTCATGAACGTATGGAGTGCGTTGCCGCTGTAATTCTCTCATTTTTGCTCTTTGCCACAGGGATTGGCATCGGTTGTTCCGGAATCCTCAACCTGTCACATGGCACCGGATATCCCGCCGTCCCGGGAATGCTGGCGCTTATCGCCGCTCTGATTTCTATTCTTTCTAAAGAGGCAATGTACTGGTACACTCGTGCGGCATCGAAAAAAATCCATTCCAGCGCCCTGATGGCGGATGCGTGGCATCACCGTTCCGACGCGCTTTCCTCCATCGGCAGTCTTATCGGGATCGCCGGCGCAAGGATGGGTTTTGCGTGGATGGACCCTGTCGCCGGGATTATTATCTGCATATTTATTCTCAAGGCCGCAGTGAATGTCTTTTTAGACGCAGTGCGCCGGATGACAGACCACTCCTGTAATGAGAAGTTGCTCGAAGCCCTGCGCGGAGTGATTCTTGATTCCGAAGGTGTAGAAGCACTCGACGATATCCATACCCGATTATTCGGGGACAGGGTCTATGTCGATGTGGAAATCAGCGTGGATGGAACCCTTCCGCTCTCCCAGGCCCACCAAATCGCCCATAAGGTACACGACCGTGTAGAGGAGGAATACAGCGAAATCAAGCACTGCATGGTCCATGTAAACCCCGCAGAGCAGTAAAAAACAGGAGCGGATTCCTCCGCTCCTGTTTGCTCGGTGTTATTCTTCCAGATTGTCTTTCGAAGCTTCAATGATTGCAACTTCCAGATTTGATGGAACCTGCTCATAGCGGACAAAGTGCACCTCAAAGCTACCGCGTCCCTGCGTTGTGGAGCGCAGATAGGTAGTGAAATCATGCATCTCCGCCATCGGGACTTCTGCCACTATTTCCTGGATGCCGTCGGAAATGGGGTTCATGCCGAGGACACGTCCGCGCCGCTTGGTCACCTCGCCCATCAAATCGCCGGTGTTTGCATCCGGAATAATGGCATGTAGTTCTCCAATCGGTTCAAGCAGAACCGGGGAAGCCTCCGCCAAACCGGCCTTGTACGCCAGGGAAGCGGCAGTCTTAAACGCCATCTCTGAGGAATCGACCGGATGATAGGAACCGTCGACTAGAGTGGCCTTCAGCCCGACCACCGGATAGCCTGCTAGAACGCCCTTTTGCGCGGAATCGCGCAGGCCTTTTTCGACAGCCGGGAAGTAGTTCCGCGGAACCGCGCCGCCGAAGACATTTTCCTCAAACACGAGGTCGTCGCTGTCACACGGCTCAAATTCAATCCAGACATCGCCGAACTGTCCATGTCCGCCCGTCTGTTTCTTATGCTTTCCTTCCACTTTAACCTTTTTGCGGATGGTCTCTCGGTATGCCACCTTCGGCGGCTCCAAATCCATCTCCACGCCGAACTTGTCGCGCAGCTTGCTTATCGCAACTTCCAGGTGCTGCTCACCGAGCCCGGAGAGAATCTGCTGATGGGTCTCATTGTTGATTTCAAAGGAGAGCGTCGGGTCTTCCTCGATCAGCTTGGACAGGCCCTGTGCAATCTTCGCCTCATCCCCCTTTGCCCTGGGACGGATGGCCATCGAATAACAGGGAGTCGGGAAGCCGATGCCCTCAAAGACGAGCTTTCTCTTCGGGTCGCAGAGAGTGTCGCCCGTCATCGTGGAAGCGAGCTTGGTAATCGCACAGATATCGCCCGCACACACCGCCGAAGCATCCTCCTGCTTTTTGCCGTGTAAGAACACGAGCTTGCCCATGCGCTCCGGCTGGCCAGTACGCATATTGAACAGCGGGGTGTCGGAGGCAAGCTTGCCGGTGACAACCTTCATATAGGAAATCTTGCCGATAAATGGGTCGGCCACCGTCTTAAACACATAGGAGGAAAACGGTTCGTCTTCCTTGCATTCGACCGCGATAGTCTCGCCTGCTTCGTCAGTGGCAAACTCGGCACTCGCCTCACTCGCGCTCGGAAGCAGCTCCACCATCAGATCAAGCAGCATATCGACTGCAGCAAGAGTGAGTGCAGAGCCGCAGATGACCGGTGTGATGTTGCCGTTTTTGACACCGACACGGATTCCCTGTATCATCTCTTCTCTCGTAAACTGCTCGCCGGAGAAATATTTTTCAAACAATGCCTCATCCGATTCTGCGACCGCCTCACTGATGGCGGCAATCAGGCCGTCGAGGCGGTGTCCGGTATCCGGCATGGAAACCTCCGTCGCTTTGCCCTGCTCGTCATACTGGTATGCCTTCATATCGACAAGGTTTATGTAGCAGACGGCCTTGCGCTCCTCCACATACGGCACGACAAGCGGGCAGACGGTGGGACCGAAGGTGGCTTTGAGTTCCTCAAGCACCTTATAGAAGTCTGCGCTCTCCCGATCCAATTTGGAGACATAGAACATGTGGGCTTTTGCATTTTTGGTGGCAAACTCATACGCCTTTTCCGTACCGACCGAGACGCCGGATTTTCCGGATACACAGATGAGCACGCTTTCCGCCGGACGGGTACCTTCCCGGAAGCCGCCTTCAAAGTCAAACAGTCCCGGAGTGTCGATGAGATTGATTTTGGTGTTTTCATATTCCACAGGGGCAACCGCGGTGGAAACAGAGGAGACTCTCCTGATTTCCTCAGCGTCAAAATCGCAGACCGTATTGCCTTCTGAAGTCTTACCGAGTCTGTCAGTCGCACCGGTCAAAAACAACAGAGCCTCTGCAAGCGACGTCTTTCCCGCGTTGCCATGTCCTGCAAGCGCGACATTTTTGATGTTTTGTGAAGTGTACTGTTTCATCGTAATCTCCCCTTTCAGCCTGTGGCTGATTGAATTTCAGAGTTTGCCCTGACAATCATTGTACAAAATATCTAATGTAGTCTACTCTTATGTTAATGATTATATCCTAAGTCCACATATAAATCAACTAAAAAAGGGAGGGAGATGAAAAAAAAGAGCCTCCGGCATGACAAAAATCCTGCCAGGGGCTTTGTGCAATTTTTCTAAACATGTGGAAAATCAGTACTTCTTTATATTGGTAATGATAACGGTTGCCGCAATCCAGAACAGTTGATAAATCAGGACAGACAGCAGCTTGATCACCGAGGTGGAGCCAAGCAACGTAAAGAGGATAATAAGCCCCAGTCCAAGGCCTGCGGAGCACAGATAAAACGCCGAGGTCAGGGACAGGCAGCTTCTCAGCCGCACACAGCTGACAAGGGCTTTAAAGTAAGCCTCAATCCCGCCGGTGTAGGCAACCGACGCCTTCATATTGCTGCGCGGCGTACATTTCTGGTCGTACTCCGCGTACAGATACTGCGGAATCATGCTGAGCATTCCGACATCCACCCCGCACATCTCGGCAATCCGCGCCTCATCCAGGTTGGAATCAGTGGTCTTGATATACACTTTAAAGCCGTTATCCACAATGCGCTGCATGGCGCGCTTAACGCTTTCACTGACCCGGTAGAGAACCAGAAACATTGCACTGAGTTCCCCGTCTACCGCCACATAGACGACATACTGCGGGCCCCGCTTGGTACGCTTTTCATATTCCACCTTTGGAATATGAATCGAGTGGTTGAGCATCAGCTGACGGTTACCGACCAACACCCGTTTTCCGTCCACCCAGCCGGAAAGCCCCATCGAATCCTCATAGATAACGGAATCCACGCTTTTGAGCAAATCCTTCCGGTTTTGCAGAATCTGTAAAAACAGGCCGGATAACGGGCTGTCCACCCGGCAGACCAGGCTTGCCGCATTGAGGATCGCCTCATCCATGCGGGGCGTGTTCATCATCTTGATGCCGTTCACTTCGACGTCACTTGGTCGGATAATCTCGCTGACGTCCACCATCACGCCCAAAGCATCGCCATACTCCATGACCGCGGAGGCGCCGGTAATCATCGCGCCCGCTTTGGAAAGAGATTTTCCTGACCGAAGCAGCGGCAGATTCATCCCAAGCGTTGCAGCAGCCGGAGCACACATGCACTCAACCGCTGCAAACACAGTCACCGCGTTGTAAAGATTATTCGTCAGCAGATAGCAGGCGATACTGATGACAAGCCCGCCGCCTAAACAGATTGGGGCCAGATACCGGCTGATATTGTCTGCATTGTCCGGTGCGTAGGAATTTTCCAAAAAGCCCTGTAAAAACCCGGCCTTGGCATGTCCAACAACTACAGTATCCTCCGCACGAGGGACTTTCGTCATATTAAAGACAAAATCCTCATCCGTGACGACAAAGATACCGTTTTTCTCATACTGGCTGGAGACAAGGCGGAAATTTCGCCGGATGCGGTCAATCATGCACAGCTTTCCAATGCAGTTGCATAAAAGGACAATCAGCGCCACCGGCGCCAGAACCGACAGGCCGTTTACCTGATTGATAATCTCTGGTTTTGTCAGGAATACCGCTCCTTGCACAATGGCCCCAATTATTGCCGCCGCACAGAAAGAGTCCGAATCCGGTGAGAAGGTGAACAGGGAGAGTAACCCCCGCCCAATCGCGCCGATGCACAAAAGCGCTGCCACCACGATAAGCCCCAGGTTAATCAGCAGATACAGAAATGGGTCTGAGGAAGCGGAAAACATCTTTGGAAGTGGTAGGGAAAGCTGCGTGCTCAGTCCTATGTAGAGCGAAAGCACGGTCAGCACCGTTACAACTCCCAGCCGGAACACCACTTTGAAACGGGTGAAATTCAAATCGTTCTGCACTGCTTGAGTGTCCTCAAAACTTTCAAAATCATCGATACTCTGAACTGGCTCCGGCTGTTCTTCCTCATCCTCATCGTCCGGTTCTTCCGTGTCAAGCAAATGGAATTTCTTGACCTTTTCTTCCCGTTTTTTGCTCAGCTCCTCATGCATATGAAGCACTTCTTCTCTGACCGGGAAATCTTCCTCTCCACTTGCCGGGATAGCCTGTTCAGCCCCTTTCTCCGGAGTCCCCGGCTCCGTTGAGTTCTCCGGCCCCGGTTTTGGTTCGGGCTCTTCTTTTTTCTTCGGAAGGTTTATCTTCAAAGAGGATTTTGTGTCAAACATTACCGGAGCGGTATCCCGAAATACCGGTCCCGCCACCGCCGCGCGTTCAAACGCCTCCGTGATACTGCGCTTGTCCGCTTGGGCTTTTAGAGTCTGGGTATTGTATTTTTGCGCCTCGGCAAGCTTCTTTTCTCCGCCGACAATCTCATATTTTGTCTTGACCGGGACATCTGACAGCTGCTGCGTAAAAATCAATCCCACCTTCGCCTGCAGGTGCTTTTGCATCAGTTCGCGGGGCGTCTTATCTGATCCGGATCCAATTTCCCGTCCTGCAGGCTGTTCTTCTACCTCGGCAGGGCGCACCTGCTTGAACGAACGTGTAAAGTAGCCGGTATCGCCGCGCTTTGCTTTCTTTTCCTTTGGATTTCCGCTTCGTTTGTAGGACTGCCGGGTCATTTCGGGCACTGTATCAGCAGTCGGAGAATCCGGTTGTTTTTCTAAAACAGGGTTTGGTTTTGGTTTCTCTTGATTTACTTCCTGCTTTGCAGCATCCACTGCCGGCTCTGCTAAAACTTCGGCGGCTTTAGGGGTTGCTGAAGTTTCCTTCCCGGTCGAATCCGCCTGCATGCGGCCCTGCCGGGGCGCTGGTTGTTTTTCCGCCGGTAACACCCTGGTCTCCCCGATGCCGGACGCATGTTTTTTGACTTCGGATTCCCGCTCCATCAGGATTTCCTCCACGAGTTCATCCGCGTGGCTAATCGAACGGGCGGCTGGATCCTGCTCTTTTTTATGTTTAACTTCCGTGAGAATATCGTCCAGGGAATAGTTTTTGCTCATCGTGCAACCTCCTCATTCTGGCATGATTTGGCGGTGCGTAACACACCTATTTTTTCGGAGAAAACGCCGGGAGTCCCATCCTTTGCCGAAGCACCTCATACATCAGGATAGAGCCCGCAACGGAGGCGTTAAGGGAATTTATCTGCCCGCGCATCGGCATGGATACCAGGAAATCACAGTTTTCCCTCACCAGACGGCCGACGCCGCGCCCTTCTGAACCAATGACCAGTGCGACTGCTCCCGTGTAATCGAGCCCACACCAAGTTTGCCCGTCCATGTCTGCGGCAAAGACCCATACCCCGCGCTCTTTGAGTTCTACGATCGCGGACACGAGGTTTGGCACCTTGGCGACCGCCACATGGCTGAGCGCCCCGGCGGAGGTCTTGTAGACGGTGGAAGTCAACCCGGCACTGCGCCGCTTGGGGATAATGACGCCATGTGCGCCGCATGCCTCCGCGCTGCGGATGATGGCCCCCAGGTTGTGTGGATCCTCGATTTCATCCGCAATAATAAAAAAGGGAGGTTCCTCCCGCTCGTTTGCAATGGCAAATAAATCATCCAATGTGGAGTAGGTCGCGGCGGAAAGCACTGCTGCGACACCCTGATGAGCACTGTCCGGACACATTCCGTCGAGCTTGGCGGGACTCACCTCTTTGACAGTCACCCCATGTTCCGCGCATAGGGATAAAATCCGTACGATACTCCCCTGCCGATCACCCTTTGCAAGGTAGACAGCTTCCAGTCCCGTCCCTGACTTAAGAGCTTCCAGTACAGCGTTCCTGCCTGCTATGATATCTTCCCGCGGCGATGATTCCCGCGGTGAGTTTTCTCGTTTTGGCACTGATTGTTCCTCCGGTAATTTAAAAATCGATCCAGCCTGTCGTATAACGCCCGGAATGAAATAGATATCTGCCGCCCAGCCGGCCCCGGTATATCACGGATGGCTGTTACAGAGGCGTTCATCCTGCGGGATTCCTGCATGATAGCCACTGCCACTCGTGTCCAAAAGTGTTTGTGCTATTTCGTGAACGCGAAACAGCAGCGAAATCATAGGCGATCGCCGCAGACAGGCTATAAAAATAAAGCTTATAACTGCTTTTCAGTTATTATATCATATTTTGCAGGTTTTGTGTCGGATCCAGGCGAGAAAATATCGGAGTTTTTCCGCCTTAAAAAAAGAGCATCTGCACTGCAAATAAGGCGGCCCCACCTGCGGAGGCGATCGCCGCGTATTTGAGCACCCTCATGAGTATCCGTTTGACTCTTCCGCCCACCCGAACCGTCACGGTGGAAGGATGTTCGAGCTCCTTTTGCAGAGGAGGAATTCCCCCCGTTTGCCTCTGTGTATACTTGAGCGCTTCCCGCTCCAATTTTTTCATATCCCGGGCACAGGCGTTTTCCCGTACAACAAAATAGATTCTTTCAAAATATTCGCTCTGGGTATCCGTGATTTCCACGACCCGCTTATTAACTCCTCTGAGCAAATTACTCACCTCCCGGACAAACTTTCTACCGTCTCTATCGCTTTCAGCTGTTTGTAATGCAACTGCGGGATGTTTTTTCCAAGATTCACTTTTTTAAAAACCAAAGTCCGCTTCCTTATTTTGACTCCCCAGCCAAGCGATATTCACCACAGCGGAAGTGTATTTTTATTCTCTAAAAACAGAAAATCTCCAAGGACAAGTTGTTTCCATAATATCAGTGGAAATAGGGAAGAAACGCTGTGGAAAAGTATGTGGAATTCGTGGATAACCTGGGAATACAGGCGAAATACCCAGGCAGGGATTTGCAGTTTAAAAGAAAAATTATGTTAATTCGACGTTAACTGACTTTGTTTTCACACAGTATCCGTATGTACGCAAAAAGAAAACACCGCAGTTTGTTTGAACTGCACCCCATTTGTTAGACAGTGTGGTATACTATCTAATGAATGGGGTGTTTGTTATGCCAAAAGGAGTACCAAACAAAAGATATACGCCAGAA
>ERZ781272.407-NODE-407-length-32571-cov-4.504183_pt1 | contig 32571 bp, 29 predicted proteins | sample MGYA00375850_ERZ781272 | MGnify/ENA primary metagenome ERZ781272 (study PRJEB29790, sample SAMN06051246) | human gut metagenome | host: Homo sapiens | place: USA: Cincinnati, Ohio | collected 2013-06-21 | study: EMG produced TPA metagenomics assembly of the Gut...
CACAGCGCAACAGCCCTCCAACCACCGGAGAGCTTGCGGAGATTATCCGCAGTGCTGTCCCGGCAAAATCCCGCAGGGAAAAGAATCCCTCCCGGAGAAGCTTTCAGGCCATCCGGATTGCTGTCAATTCGGAGCTGGACAACCTCTCCAGAGCACTTGACGATGTATTCGACTGCCTAAAACCCGGCGGCCGGTTCGCGGTCATCACCTTCCATTCATTGGAGGATCGGATGGTTAAGCAAAAATTTAAATCTATGGCGCAAGGCTGTACCTGCCCGCCGGAATTTCCGGTATGCGTGTGCGGCAACAAGCCGAAAATCAAACTGATTACCAGAAAACCCATTGAGGCGGGGGAGAACGAGCTCGCGGAAAATCCGCGCAGCAGAAGCGCAAAGCTCCGTATTGCGGAGAAACTTTGATTGGCTGAATCTGCCGGTAGGCAGGAAAAAATCATAAAGGAAAACAAAACCAGTATGAAGAAATTTCTCCAAGAATTTAAAGAATTTGCTATCAAGGGCAACATTTTTGATATGGCGGTCGGCGTTATCATCGGCGGGGCGTTTGGCAAAATCGTCTCGTCTTTGGTCGGTGATATCATCATGCCTCTCATTTCCATCCTGCTTGGTTCCGTTTCCTTTGAAAGTATGAAATGGGTGCTTGGTACAAATGCGGACGGCACTCCAAACACCCTTAACTATGGGATGTTTTTACAAAATATCGTGGATTTCCTGATTATTGCGCTGAGTATCTTTCTTGCCATCAAGCTGCTTGCAAAGCTGAAAAGGCGGGAAGCGGCCCCGCAGGAGAAACCGGAAGAAAAACCCGACGAGCAAACCCTGCTTTTACGTGAAATCCGGGATTTGCTCATGAAATATCCAGACACGCAAGAGCAAACCGTATTACAAGAGCCTGCAAACACGCAGCTTTCACAGCCGGAATTGTCTCAACCCAATTCCGGCAAGTAAAAACGTCTGTCGCGTCTAAGAAATGGAGGAAATACCTGTGAACGGCAATACAGCATATGATCTTTCCAAATTTGAAGAAAAAAAGAAACGCCCTGCCGTCGAGGTAGTGACGCCCAAACGCGCTGCCCGTAAACGCACGGTGCTTGGGATGAATCCTGCCAAGGCAATCCTGATGCTTGTGGTTGTCGGCGTTCTGGCTTCTGTGCTGATTTACAACCGCGTACTGATTATTGAGGCAAACGAGGAAATCAGGCAGGCAAATAAGCAAATGACAATTTTGCAGAGTGAGGGTACCCGCCTCGACATGGAGCTGGAAGGCAAAACCTCGCTGAAAAACGTCGAGGACTATGCGACGAAAAACCTCGGCATGCAGAAGATGGAAAAACAGCAGGTGCAGTATGTATCTTTGTCGGACGAGGAAAAAGTCGTCCTCTCCAAGGATATGGTCAAACCGAATATTTTTAAGCGTATCAGCGGCTGGTTTGAACAGCTGATGGAATATCTCAGATAAATAATCAATAGGTATGTGATGTACCTTAAAAAGGGTTGAGAAGCAGATTCTTGACTCTTTTTCTTTCAAAGCGGTATTTCAGGGATGTGCATATCATCCGCACATTTCCAGCATGATAAAAAGATGGAGGTGCCTGATATGGCCAAAAGCCCCAGCGGAGCAATGCGAAAACGCATGCTTTGGGTAGCGGCTCTGATTATATTGGTCGGCTTTATGACCGTGACGGTGCGGCTGTTTCAGTTGCAGATTGTCGACGGAGAATTTTACAAGAGCAAAGCGGAAAACCAGCAGATGAGCCAGACAACCATCACCGCCTCACGCGGTACGATTTACGACGCCAATATGACGGTGCTTGCCCAGAGTGCGACTGCCTGGACAATTGTACTTGCTCCCGCGCAGATTGACGAGAAAGACTGGCAGCTTATCTCCTCCGGGCTCGCCCCGATTTTGGGGGTGGAAGAATCAAAAATCATGGAGGCCTGCCAGAAGACCTCCTCCTATTATGAGATTATTAAGCGTAAGGTGGACAGGACGGTGGCGGAGCAGGTCATCGCCTTTGCTTCGGACAACGATATCGACGGCATCAACCTGATTGAGGACTCCAAGCGCTACTACCCATTTGACAACTTCGCCTCCACCGTGCTCGGCTTTACCGGAACGGACAACAAGGGGCTTGCCGGTATTGAGGCTTACTATGACAGCTACCTGCAGGGTACCGCGGGGACCGTGCTCTCTGCGAGAAATGCGTGGGGCATCGACATGCCGGACGAATATGAGACGATGGTCAGCGCAGAGGATGGAAACAGCCTCGTGCTCACCATTGACCAGGCCATTCAGCACTATCTGGAAAAGCAGCTCGACATTGCGGTGGAAGAGCACAATGTTCAGGACAGAGCGGCCGGGATTGTTATGAACGTCAAGACCGGGGAGATCCTCGCAATGGCAACCAAGCCGGATTTTAATTTGAATGAGCCGTTTGTCATTGCGGATGAGAAAACCCGTGCCGCAATTGACACGCTGTCTGGTGATGAGCGCAGCGAAAAACTCAGTGAAGCCCAAAACTACCAGTGGAGAAACAAGATTATTTCCGATATTTATGAGCCAGGATCGGTATTCAAAATTGTCACCTTCTCCAGTGCGCTGGAAGAAGGAGTGGCCTCTTTCAACGACACTTTTTTCTGCAAAGGCTATGCAGAAGTGGCTGGCGTGACAATGCATTGCTGGAAAACCGGCGGACACGGTTCAGAGACCTTTGTACAGGGCGTTGGCAACTCGTGTAACCCGGTCTTTATTGAGCTCGGACGCCGCCTCGGCGTTGATAAATTTACAAAATACCTCAGCGCCTATGGCTTTACCTCCAAGACCGGCATCGACTTGCCGGGCGAGGAAAAGGGGATCGTCATGGACGCAAGCCAGATGGGTCCGGTCGAGCTTGCCAGCTGCTCGTTCGGTCAGTCCAATAAAATCACCCCTATCCAGATGATGACGGCCGCCTGTGCGGCAATCAACGGCGGATATCTCGTCCAGCCGCATCTGGTCAAACAGATTCTTGACGCAGACGGCAATGTTGTCAAGTCCTTTGGCACCGAAGTCAAACGCCAGGTCATCTCCAACGAGACCTCCAAGAAAGTCTGCGAGGTGCTCGAAAGCGTCGTCACGGACGGCGGCGGTAAAAACGCCTACATCCCGGGATACCGGGTCGGCGGAAAGAGCGGTACGGCGGAGAAACTGGACAGCGACGACCCGAATGCGAGAATCGCCTCCTTTTTCGCCATGGCTCCAGCGGATGACCCGGAAATCGCAGTGCTCATCCTGCTTGACAACTCCAAGAGCTACAGCCAATACGGAAGCGTGCTTGCAGCCCCGGCTGCCGCCGCTGTACTTGCAGACGCCCTGCCGTATCTCGGCATTGAACCGAAGTATTCAAGCGAAGAGCTTGCAGAACTGGATGTCACCGTCCCGAATGTGACAAATTCCGAGCTGCTCGAAGCGCAGAATACCTTAAGACAGAGCAATTTGAGCTCCGAGGTCGTCGGAAGCGGCACGACCGTGCTTCGGCAGGTGCCGGAATATGGTTCCTCCGTCCCGAATGGAGGTACCGTCATCCTTTACACCGAAGAAGGAGAAAATGAGATGGTGACAGTCCCGAATGTGCTCGATTTGTCCGGCGACCAGGTTAACGCAAGGCTGACAAATGCAGGCTTACAGATGAGGGTGACCGGCGCCGGTGTGGAAGGCAGTACCACTTCAATTTCCCAGTCGGTCGCCGAAGGGGAACAGGTACCGCGCGGCACTGTGATTACGGTGGAGTTCCGGGATAAAGAGGGCTCTGCTGACTAAATCCGTCACCGATGAGAAAGGAGGGGAACTCCCCCATGAAACTCAGCGAAATCATGCAGCGGGTATGCGATACGGGCGGCATTGACTTTGATGTCTCCTGCGTTACCGCTGATTCCAGGCAGGTCGTGCCAGACAGTGTATTTATCTGTATCAAAGGGCTTAAATTCGACGGGCACGACCATGCAAAAGAGGCGGTCGAAGCGGGCGCCCGTGCGGTCGTAGCCGAACACGACGTCGGCCTTGACTGCCAAATCCTTGTGAAAAATACCCGAAACGCCTATGCGCTGATGAGCGCGGCATTCTTTGGATATCCAGCCGAAAAGCTGAAAATCATCGGCGTGACCGGGACTAACGGCAAAACCACGATTACCAACATCCTCAAGCACATGCTTACGGATTTAGGCCACAAGGTCGGGTTGCTCGGGACTATTCAGAATGAAATCGGGGATATGGTTATCCCCGCCAAGCATACGACGCCCGACCCGGGAGAGCTTCACGCGCTGTTTGCGCGCATGCTCAAGGCGGGCTGCGAATATGTGGTGATGGAGGCTTCCTCCCATGCGCTCGACCAGCACCGGCTTGACGGTATCCAGTTTGCTTCCGCCATCTTTACCAACCTGACACAGGATCATCTTGATTACCACGGCACGATGGAAAACTATTTTCAGGCCAAGGCAAAGCTGTTTGAGATGACGGACAATGCAGTCATCAATTTTGACGATAAGTACGGCAATCGGCTTGACGACATGATCTGTTGCCCGAAATATACCTTTTCCACGCATGACAACAACGCGGATTTCACCGCGAGAAGCATCACCTTCCGTCCGGACGGGGTGGATTTTACCATCGTCGCAGACCTGACGATTGCAAGAGTCCACTTCTGCATGCCGGGAGACTTTTCCGTCTCCAACGCCCTGGCTGCTGCGGCTTGTTTGGTCTCCCTGGGATTTGATTTGAAGGCGGCAGCCAGAGTCATCGACACCTTTCCCGGAGTCAAGGGGCGCAGCGAGGTCATCGAGACCGGCGAGGATTACACACTGATGTGCGATTATGCCCACACGCCGGACGGTCTCGAGCAGATTCTGGAGGCCATGGAAAAGGTCAAGACCGGAAGGCTCGTTGTGCTCTTTGGATGTGCCGGCAACCGGGACCGCGCTAAGCGCCCAAAGATGGTAGAGAGCGTGGCGAAGCACGCGGATTTTGTCGTTTTCACCAGCGATAATCCGCGGGATGAGGACCCGATGCGCATTATCGAGGACGGACTGCCCGGCTTTGAAACGTACAAAACGCCGCATGTCGTTATACCGGACCGGTATGAAGCTATTTATTACACCTTGACACACGCTCAGAAAGATGATTTGATTATACTTGCGGGCAAAGGGCATGAGGATTATCAGGTTCTGCATGACGCGACTATTTTTTTTGACGAACGGGAAATTGTCAGAGAAATGCTCGAGCGCATCCGCATGGAGCGGAAACTGAAAAAATAGCAGGGAAATATTCCCTCTGAAAAAGGGGAAAAGCCAGTGGACACACTCTTACTCAGTGACATCATATCCTTCTGCGGGGGAGAACCCCGAAATCTTATCGGAAATACGCCGGTAACCCATATCAGCACGGATTCGAGAGATATCGAGCCGGGCAGCGTCTTTGTCGCCATTAATGGCGAAGTGTTCGACGGGCACCGGTTCGTCGCCTCTGCGATAGAGAAAGGTGCCGTATGCGCAGTGGTAAGCAAGATAGCAGAGGATTACAGGAATCTGCCGCTTATCGTCGTGCCGAATACCATGCGGGCACACATCGACATCGGCGCAGGCTATCGCAGCCGTTTTACTCCGAAAGTCGTCGGAGTGACGGGCAGCGTCGGTAAGACGACGACCAAGGATATGATTGCCGCCGTCCTTTCTCAGAAATACAACACCCTGAAAACGCAGGGCAACTACAACAACGAAATCGGCCTGCCAAAAACCCTCTTTGCCCTGAATGGAGAGCATGAGGCGGCCGTCATAGAAATGGGAATGAGCGCGAGAGGGGAAATTGAGGCGCTTTCCAAAGCGGTGCGCCCCGACCTCGCGGTCATCACCAACATCGGCGTGTCCCACCTCCAAAACCTCGGCACCAGGGAGAATATCCTCGCCGCAAAGCTGGAGATTCTAGCCGGTCTCAAAGAGGACGGACCTTTGCTGCTGAACATGGACAATGACCTGCTCCAGACAGTCGATGAAAAAACTTCTAAAAATATCTGCTTTTACGCTGCGGACAATCATAATGCGGAGTATTATGCAAAAGATATTGTGGAGAACACCTTTGAAACTGGTTTTACTCTTTGCCACGAGGATGAGGAAATCCCGGTCAGAATCCCCTGCATCGGGCGGCACAACGTGCAAAATGCAGTGTGCGCCTATGCCATTGGCCGGATGATGGGATTGAGCAAGGAGGAGTGCCAAAATGGCCTGCTCTCCTATGTACCCTCCGGCAACCGCCAGCGCATCTTCGATGCACAGGGGATTACCGTGATGGCAGACTGCTACAACGCAAGCCCGGATTCCATGAGAGCCTCCCTGACCACCTTTGCCTCCCTTGCCTGTAATGGACGGCATGTTGCAGTGCTCGGCGACATGCTCGAGCTTGGAACGATGGAGGAACCGGGACACCTGGAGGTCGGAAAGCTGTGCGCCGAGCTTCATCTGGATGAACTCCTCTGCTATGGGCCGCGAAGCGTGCTCTATGCAAAAGGGGCCGGAGAAGCCGTCAGATCCACCCATTTTGACAGCCAGGAGGCGGTATGCGCGTACCTGAAAGAGACGGTATGCGCGGGGGATGCAGTCCTGTTCAAGGCGAGCCACTCAATGAAGCTCGAGGACATCATCAGTAAAACATATGGGGAGTGCGAAAACAGATGAGTAACCTGCCAGTTTTTGTTGCGGCGGTCGTCGCGGCGGTCGTGACCGCGCTAATCGGCTTTAAGCTGATACCGTTTCTGAAAAAAATCCACTTTGGACAGACAATTCTTGATATCGGGCCGCGCTGGCACAAGGATAAGCAGGGCACTCCGATTATGGGCGGGTTTATGTTCATCATCGGCATCCTCGCAGCGGTGATTGCCGCCTATCTGGTAGCAGCACTCACCGTGCCGGAGATCATCCAGAACAAAGCCTACAATATGAAGCTGTTTGCTGGATTCATCATGGCGCTTGGCTTTTCTTTTATCGGATTTCTCGATGACTATATCAAAGCGGTGAGAAAGAGGAATCTCGGGCTCAATGAAAAGCAGAAACTGATTTTGCAGTTTGTCGTGGCGGGCGTGTACATGGTTTTGCTCTACTGTGCGGGAGACAGCAGCACGATTGTCACCTTTCCTTTTATCGGACAGATTAACCTGAGCTTTTTCTACTACCCGCTGGCCATGGTGGGAATTGTATTTTTGGTCAATGCCGTCAACTTGACGGACGGTATCGACGGGCTAAGCTCCTCGGTTACGTTTGTCGTCGCCCTCGGTTTCCTGATCATCTCCGGAATGCTCAGCGTGCCGCCGATGGGGATTTTGTCTGCGGCACTTGCGGGCGGATGCTTAGGGTTCCTGTTCTGGAATATCCATCCGGCCAAGGTCTTTATGGGCGATACAGGTTCGATGTTTCTGGGCGGCATGGTGGTTGCCCTCGGCTTTGGCGTAAACTTCCCGCTGGTATTGATTTTTGCCGGGATTTTGTACATCATTGAAGCACTCTCCGTCGTCATCCAGGTGACGGGCTTCAAACTGACCGGAAAGCGCATCTTCAAGATGAGCCCGATTCACCACCATTTTGAAATGTCCGGGTATGGAGAAAACAAAATTGTGATTATATTTTCCGCAGTGGCCCTGATTGGGGTGTTGCTATCCATTGCTGCGGTGGTGATGCTGTAATCCGGGAAAATGCCCGGTGAAATTTTGGGAGAAAGGCAGGGTACTGGTTTTGGTGAAAAAAGCGAAAAGATCACAGGCCAAAAAAGAAAAAAAGAAAAAAAGTGGAATTGATATCTCCTTTCTGGTCCTTGTCCTTTTACTGCTGATAGTTGGGCTTGTCACCATGTTTTCTGCAAGCTATGTCAACGCCTACTATGTCTATGGCGACAGCTTTGAGTTTATCTCCAAGCAGTTGATTTTTGCCGTGGCCGGTGTGGTGGCGATGCTTGTCATTGCGCACATCGACTACCATATTCTGCATAAGTTAATGATACCGATTTTTGTTGTCTCTCTGATTTTGCTCACCGTGGTACTGTTTATGCCGGAATTAAACGGCGCAAGGCGCTGGATTATTATCCCGGGGCTTGGAACCTTCCAGCCATCGGAGCTTGCAAAATTTACTACGGTCTTAATGTTTGCACACTTTATCTCCATCTATTATAATAAGATGAAGACCTTCCGCTATGGGATTTTGCCGTTTATGATTATCCTTGCAATCCTGGCCGGAATGGTCATTTTGGAAAAGCATCTTTCCGGTACGATTATTATCGTGATGATTGCCTTTATTATGATGATTATCGGAGGGACGCGCCTGCGATACCTGTTTATCCCCGGAGGGATTGCGATAGCAGGTGTCACTTGCCTGTTCTTGTTTACAAACCTGCTTGACCACGCCAAGTTGAGGCTTCAATACTGGCTCGACCCGTTTGCGGATATTCAGGGCAAGACCTTCCAGACCTATCAATCCCTGCTGGCGATCGGCTCCGGCGGCCTGATGGGGGCGGGGCTCGGCAATTCCAAGCAGAAATTCCTCTATATCCCGGAACCGCAAAACGACTTTGTCTTTTCAATTGCGTGCGAGGAGCTTGGTTTTATCGGCGCAACCTTTATCATTATTTTGTTTGTCCTGCTCGTCTGGCGGGGCTTTGTCATTGCCATGCGCTCGCCGGATAAATTCGGCGCCATGCTTGCTGTCGGAATTACCGTACAGGTCGGCGTTCAGGCGCTTTTAAACATCGCGGTCGTCACCAATACCATTCCAAATACCGGAATCAGCCTCCCGTTTTTCAGTGCGGGCGGTTCGTCCCTGATGATGCTGTTGATGGAAATGGGCGTTGTGCTCAGTGTGTCGCGATATTCCATGATGGAAAAGACATAGTGAAGCACAGGAAGGGGGAAGTAGACAGATGAGAATTCTGTTTGTCGGCGGCGGTACCGGCGGGCACATTAATCCCGCCCTGGCGGTTGCCGGATATATAAGGGCCAGACATCCGGAAGCGGAAATCCTATATGCCGGAACGCCGCTCGGTATGGAAGCGGAGCTTGTTCCCAAGGCGGGCTTTGATATGGCGAAGATTTCCGTACGGGGGTTTGAGCGCAAGCTCAACTGGAAGAATGTCAAGCACAACATCAAGGCGATTGGGAACCTCTCGACTGCCGGCCACCGGGCAAAACAGATTATCAAGGATTTTCATCCGGATATCGTCGTCGGTACCGGCGGCTATGTCAGCGGGCCGGTCGTCCGTGCCGCCTGCCAGCTCGGAGTACCTACCATTATCCATGAACAAAACGCCTTTCCGGGCGTGACCAATAAGATTTTAGCGAAACGGGTAGATAAGGTTTTGCTGGCAGTCGAAAAGGCAAAGGATTACCTGAACCCGGATATGGACTACACCGTTGTCGGCAATCCGGTGCGCGAAGAGATTATCTTCTACGACCGCGACAAGGCGAGAAAAGAACTGGGAATCGCGGAGGAAGAGCCCGTTATTTTATCCTTTGGTGGAAGTCTCGGCGCCAAGCGCATCAACGAGGCAATCGCCGACGTCATTGCCTGGCATTACAAAGAGGCCAGGCTTTGGCATTTCCATGCCACGGGAAGCTATGGGGTGGATTATCTCCCGGAACTGCTCGAGGAACGGCATGTCGATTTATCAGATAATCACAAAATACACATCACCGAATATATCCATGATATGCCCCGGGTACTTGCGGCAAGCGATTTGGTCATCGGGCGCGCGGGTGCCATTACTTTAAGTGAAATTGAGGCTGCGGGCAAGGCGTCCATTCTAATCCCTTCCCCGAATGTCTCGGAAAACCATCAATACCACAACGCGATGGTGCTGCAAAACGCCAATGCCGCCGTGGTCATCGAGGAAAAGGATTTGACCGGCAGAATCTTGGTGAATGCTGTTAAAAAACTGGTGGATGACCCTGAAAAATTAAAAATTCTGGGGAAGAATGCCCGCTCGATTGCGGTCATCGACTCCAATGAGAGGATTTACCGAGAAATCATGAAGCTGCTGCAGAGTTCAAAACCCGATTTGGAAAAATAACCCCATTTTAAGCTATAAATAGCATGAGAAGCCTTTTGGCCTCAAAATGCTCCCATTCTGTAAAACATCAGGTCTCACACGCCGGTGCTCCCCTGCATAGGATAAAGTGCAGGGAAGACACAGACCTTTCCCTGTTTTGCTGCTTACAGAGAAGGGTGTGTGGATATGGAGAAATTGATTGTTGAAGGCAAAAACCGTTTAAAAGGAGAACTCGCCGTACACGGTGCCAAGAACAGCGCGCTTCCTATCCTTGCCGCAAGCCTAGTGTGCGGGGATATCAGCGTGATACATAATTGTCCGAAGCTCTCTGATGTCGATGTAGCCATTGAAATTCTGGAGTATTTGGGTTGCAAAGTAAGGCGTGAGGGTTCCACAGTTATGGTGGACAGCTCCCAGGTAGAATGCTGCAGCATTCCGCATGTTCTAATGCGGCGCATGCGCTCTTCCATTATTTTTTTAGGGGCGACTATTTCCCGATGCCGCACAACGACGATTTCCTATCCCGGCGGCTGCGAGCTCGGCCCCCGTCCAATCGATCTGCATCTGGAAGGACTGCGCCAGCTTGGGGTCGATATTAAAGAAGAGCATGGCGACCTTGTCTGTTCCGCCAAGGATACTCTGGAAGGGACATTCCTCTCCCTGTCTTTCCCAAGCGTCGGGGCGACGGAAAACTTGATGATTGCTGCGTGCCTTGCAGAGGGGACAACGACGATTTCCAACGCTGCACAGGAACCGGAAATCGTAGACCTTGCAAACTACCTCAACAAGTGCGGCGCGAAAATTTGCCGTGCTGGAGAGAGTATAATTTATATTGAGGGCGTAAAAGGCCTCCATGGCTGTGAGTACACGGTCATTCCGGATCGGATTGAAACTGCTACCTTTTTGGTTGCCGCAGCGGCAACCAGAGGAGATGTTTTTTTAAAATCTGTAAACCCGGCGCACGTCCATGCTTTGATTCCGATTTTAAAGGAAAGTGGCTGCACCGTACTGACTGGAGAAAGCAGCATTTATCTGAGAAACGATGAACGCCTTACTTCCGTGCGTGCAGTACGGACCATGCCCTATCCCGGTTTTCCCACAGATATGCAGGCCCCGCTGATGGCAGCGCTGTCCAGTGCGGAGGGCTCTACCGTATTTGTGGAGAATATCTTTGAAAACCGTTTCAAGCATGTCGAACAGCTTCGCCACATGGGTGCGAAAATTAGTGTGGAGGGCAAGGTTGCCATTGTGGAAGGTGTCGAACAGCTTACCGGCGCAAAGGTGGAGTGTACCGATTTGCGGGGAGGGGCAGCTTTGATTGTCGCTGCGCTCACTGCACAGGGAATTACTGAAATTGATGAAATTTACCACGTCGATCGTGGCTATGAACAAATTGAAGAGAGTCTGCGCCAGCTCGGCGCAAAAGTTAGACGTGAAAAATAAAACCTGAGGTATTAGTCTATGAATAAGAAAAGAGGACGGCAGGCAAGGGCCTCTCGGCCGGCCGCGCAGCAGCGCCCTGCGGGGCGTAGGCGGAAACTGAGCAAAAGAGAATACGCACAGGCCCAAAATGCTAAACGCCACCGCAAGCAGAGAAAGCGGAGGCAGCGGCTGGTGGTTGTGCTGCTGCTGTTGTTCGTACTCGCCTCTGCTGCGGTCATCACCTCTGCCGTCTTCTTTAAAATTACTACCGTGGAGGTTACGGGGGATACTGGAAAGTATTCTGCCGATCAGTTGATTGGTACCTCCGGTATCGTCAGCGGGGACAACATGTTCTCTTTTAAAACTCAAACCATTGAACATGCGATAGAAACGGCATTTCCCTACATAAATAACGTAAAAGTAAAGAGAAAGCTTCCCTGCGTGGTGGAGATTTCCGTTGAGCAGGCGCAGCCATCCCTGGCTTTTATGGAGTCTACTGGAAAATATACCTTGCTCAGTGCGGACGGAAAGATCCTGGAGACCGGTGCTGCAAAACCCGACGGTGTGATGGAAGTTTCCGGCATCAAGCTTGAAAACATCTCGGCAGGCCAGAAAGTGGACAAGGAATCTGTAACCGATTTTGAAACGCTTGACCAAATTACTGAAGCGCTGAACCATTGGAAAATTACAGGGGTTCAGGCAATTGATCTGACGGATAAATTCAATATCACAATTCGGTATAATGAACGAGTCTCGATTTATGTCGGCTCTGTCTCCCAAATCTCCTATAAACTGCAGTTTGTAAAATATGTGTTGGACAACGGGCTTCGGGAAAATGAAGTGGTAATTATTGATGCGTCCACACCGGGGAAGGCGGTAGTCAAACCGGTTAGCAAAAGCAGTTCTACTCAGGCGGTGTCCTCGGCGGATACTTCTTCGGTACAGCCGCAGGATACTTCCTCTGGGGCCTCTGAGTAACCAGGCGGCAATTCTTCCGCCGATACCGCTTCACAGCCTGAGGCGGATGATACCACAGATAACTTGACAGAATAGTCACAGGATGAAGAAAAGGGTTAGGTGTTATCATTGAATAAAAGAGCACAGGTTCTGGCAATCACACTGGTCTGTCTGATATTGAGCTTTATGGTGACTTTGCAAGTACGAAGTGTAATTGCCGCCAATACGCAATCGACGACGACAGACAGCGCAAGGGTAGAGGAACTGCAAAAGCTCTATAATACCGAAAAGGGACGCTCTGCTAATCTGGAAGCGCAGATGAAAGAATATCGCAGCCAGCTTGACAACTTTGAGTCTCAACTCGAGGATGCGGGCGGCGATGCAGTCATCTTTTATAAGGACAGGCTTCGACAGGCGGAGCTGCTGGCCGGTATGACGGATGTCGCTGGCCCGGGACTCATCGTCACTTTGGATGATATGAATTACTCCGCCGTGCTAGACGATACGGACCCCAATGATTATGTCATCCACGATTCCGACCTGCTGCTCGTGCTCAATGAGCTTCGCGACGCCGGGGCGGAGGCGCTTTCCATTAACGGCGAGCGTATCCTCGCCACCAGTGAGGTGCGCTGTGCAGGCAATGTCGTAAGCGTAAACAACAACCGGATCAGTGCTCCCTATGTTATCCGAGCTATCGGCGATCCGGACAAGCTGGCCGCCGGTCTGCAGATGCGGGGCGGCGTAGTGGATTCCCTGGCAAGTGTCGGTATCACCACAAAAATTGAGAAAAACAATCAGGTAGAAATTGGCGCTTATACCAGCGGCCTGAATTTCCAGTATGCATCGCCGAAGGAGGAAGAATAAATGAAATTTTCGATTGGGAAACTGCTCCCCCTTGTAGGCATTCTGGCAGGAGTGCTGCTCGGCATGTACACACCGATGAGAATCCCAAAAGATTATACAGTTATTGTCGCTATTGTGCTCCTCGCCGCTTTTGATTCTGTTTTGGGGGCAATGAAAGCCTATGTCGCCCGGGATTTTAAGCTTAGTGTTTTTTTAGGTGGTATGGTCTTTAACATGATTGTGGCAGCTTTTTTAACTTATCTTGGAAATATCCTTAGTATATCTATCTATTTGGGTGTAATTTTCGTGTTTGTCACACGGATGTTTAAAAATTTATCGATACTTCGCAAAATGTTATTGAATTTTGATAGGAATTCTGATAAATTGTAAGTAGACGTATCTACTCACCGTAATATTCAAAAATATGTACTGATTTTGTATAATTATTTTCTATAGGGGGACAAGTGTAATGCCTATGAATTTTGACCTTGACAATGATTTCGAAAAAGTAGTTGCGATAAATGTGATTGGCGTCGGTGGCGGCGGCGGAAATGCAGTGGATCGAATGATAGCTTCCGGGATGCGCAGCGTTGATTTTATCGCGGTAAATACCGACCAGCAGGTATTGCATCGTTCCCAGGCAACTCAGAAAATCCAGATTGGTGAAAAACTGACCAAGGGCAGAGGGGCCGGCGGCTCTCCGGAAAAAGGCCAGAGAGCAGCAGAGGAAAGCCGGGAAGAAATTGCAGCAGCACTCAAAGGCTCCCAGATGGTGTTTATCACTGCCGGGATGGGCGGCGGCACTGGAACCGGTGCCGCTCCGGTAATTGCGGAAATTGCCCGCGAAATGGGAATTTTGACGGTCGGCATCGTGACCAAGCCGTTTATGTTTGAAGGCAGAAAGAGAATGCAGCAGGCGGAAGAGGGCGTTGCGGCGCTCAAAGAGCATGTGGATTCCCTTGTCGTCATCCCGAACGAACGCCTCAAGCTGATTTCCGAACAGAGAATTACTCTTGCTAACGCCTTTGATGCGGCGGACAACGTTCTCAAGCAGGGCGTACAGAGCATTTCCGATTTGATTAACGTGCCGGGTCTTGTGAACCTCGACTTTGCGGACGTCACAACCGTCATGAAGGACGCTGGCTTTGCCCACATGGGCGTCGGCCGCGCGCAGGGCAAGGATAAGGCGGAAGCGGCTGCGGCTGCAGCTATTTCCAGCCCACTGCTGGAAACCTCTATCAACGGCGCGCACGGCGTCATCATCAACATCACCTCTTCCCCGGATATCGGGCTCGACGAGGTGGATATCGCCTCTTCCATGATTACGAAAGCCGCTCATCCGGATGCAACCATTATCTGGGGCGCTGCGTTTGACGACAGCTTCCAGGACGAGATGCAGGTCACTGTCATTGCAACCGGCTTTGATTCGGATGACAAGGTGGATGGCAACCATCCGGCGTTCAATCTCCTCAACAAGAAGACCAACGACTCCACTGGTGCAGCAGATTTGTCCGCCGATGGGGAGAAAGATGAGTTCGGGGATATCCTGACTCTTTTTAAGAGCAAACGATAATCACATTAAAACGGACAAGCCGCAGAGCATTTCTGCGGCTTGTTTTGTATAAGAAAAACCACGCGATTGTCGCGTGGTTTTTCTTATACAATAAAAGACCCGGATTTAAGAGTTCGGATCTTCTTGCTTGATTTTTAGAGCTGGATAGTCGGCGCTTTCCATCGCTAGGAGAAACGCTACTCGCTAGAGCAGGAGTCTTACCAAATCCTGTGGAGTGCGGGCAAGCAGGGTTGCTCCGGCCGCTTCCAATTCCTCCTTGGAGCCGTAGCCATAGAGCACGCCGATGCAGTCAAGCCCGTTTGCCCTTGCGCCGAGGATATCGTACTCGCGGTCGCCAATCATCACGGCCTGCTGCTTGTCCGCAATGCCGGACTGTTCGAGCGCGTAGGCGATGACCTCCGCCTTATCTGTACGCGTGCCATTAAGCTCGCTTCCGAAGATGCCCTCAAAATAAGATGCAAGGGAAAAATGCTCGAGAATCTGTTCGGCAAAGGTCACCGGCTTGGAGGTGGCGACCAGCAGGTGCTTACCGGCATCAACAAATTGCTGTAACATCTCTTTGATTCCCGCATAGGGTTCGTTTTCAAAGATTCCCCTGTCCGCAAAGTATTCCCGGTATTTCGTCACCGCCCGTTTGGCCTCCTCCGAAGAAAAGCCATAGTATTTCTCAAAGGACTCAAAGAGGGGCGGGCCGACAAATTTCCGCAGGCCGGCGGGGTTTACCTCAATGCCGAACGAGCGAAGCGCATAGGCGGCGGAATTGGTGATTCCGGGCGCGGAATCCGTGAGGGTACCATCTAAGTCGAACAGAAGAATGCTTTTTTTCATAGGGATTCCTCCTTTTAGTTAAGGCCGGCCTCTTCCACTTGAGAAAAGAGCCGTTCGGTCATTTCTCGCAGTCCCTTGTGTTCCGGCTCAGTGAAATCCGGGTCCTCTGCGAGCAGTTCCTCACTGACGGATTTCGTCAGGTGAATGAGCGCGACGTCGTTCATCATATCCGCAATTTTGAGTTCCGGGAGGCCGTGCTGCTTGTGCCCGAAAAAATCCCCAGGCCCCCGCTGCTTGAGGTCAAATTCCGCGATGGCAAAGCCATCCGTTGTTTGGCACATCACACCCAGACGGTCGCGTGCCTCCTGATTTTGTGCATCCGAGACAAGAATGCAGTAGGACTGATATTCCCCACGCCCGACTCTTCCACGCAGCTGGTGCAATTGGGAGAGGCCGAAGCGCTCTGCGTTTTCAATGAGCATAATGACCGCATTCGGCACGTCCACGCCCACCTCGATGACCGTGGTGGAGACGAGGATGTCGATTTCCCCGTGCTGGAACGCGCGCATGACCTTGTCTTTCTCAGCGGCCTTCATCTTGCCATGGAGAAGGCCGACGCGGTACTGCGGGAAATATCTCTCTCGGAGGAGCCGCTCATACTGGATGGCGGATTTTAAATCGCTCTCCCCCTGTTCCACCAACGGGCAGACAATATAGGCCTGTCTGCCCTCATCTATGTGCTTTTTGACGAAGCCGAACGCCCGCATCCGCTTGGCGGAGTCGATGGCATAGGTGTGGATGACCTGCCGGCCGGGCGGCAGCTCGTCGATGATGGAGACGTCCAAGTCCCCGTAAATAATCAGCGCCAGAGTGCGGGGGATCGGGGTGGCCGACATGACCAGCATATGTGGATTTTCCCCTTTTGAAGCGAGCATGCTGCGCTGTTCCACGCCGAAACGGTGCTGCTCGTCCGTGACGACCAGCCCCAGGGTGGAAAACCGCACCTTGTCCTGAATCAGCGCATGGGTACCGATGACGAGGTCAAGCTCTCCTTCGGTAATTTGCCGGGTGACCTCCCGTTTTTCCGTTGCGCTCAAAGAGCCGGTGAGCAACCCGATGCGCACGCCGGTGCCCTCCAGCAGGGAGGAGAGGGAGCGGTAATGCTGCTCGGCCAGAATCTCGGTCGGGGCCATCAGCGCGCTCTGCCAGCCGTTTTTACAGGCGATGAGACAGGCGGCAGCGGCCACCAGCGTTTTGCCGGAACCGACGTCGCCCTGTACCAGGCGGTTCATCGGAACCTTTCCCGTCATATCATGGGCCGCCTCTTCGATGGCGCGTGTTTGCGCGCCGGTTGGGGAAAAGGGGAGGGATTGGTAGAAGCCAGATAAATCAACGGGCTCCATGTGGATCCGGGTTTGTTTTCTCGCTCGCCGTTTAAGCTGGGCAAGTCCCAGCTGTAAAGAGAGAAGTTCATCGAAGATCAATCGGCGACGGGCAACGGAGAGGTCGTAATCCGATTTCGGGAAGTGGATACTCTCGAGTGCAAAGCGCAGATGGCACAGGCCATACTGAGTGCGCAGAGAATCGGGCAGGGGGTCGGCGAAGGAGTCGTCAATCTGGGAGAGGACTGCCCGGACGTTGTTTTTCAGGATGTTTCCGGTCAGCCCCTCAGTCAAGGGGTAGACGGGAAGCATGTGCTCTGTGGAGCTGATGTCCTCACACATGGGACTTGACATCTCCCGCTTTAAGAAGTTTCCCGTTACCTTGCCGTAAAAGAGGTATTGCTTTCCGATTTGGAGTTTTTCGACCAGATATTTTGTGTTAAAAAACGTGATGGTCATCTCTGTCGCATAGTCTGTGACCTTGACTTTGTACAAGCTCATTCCCTTTCTGATGCGCTGTTCTGCGGATTTTGCAATGACCGTGGCAACGATGGCGCAGGGGGTGTCGAGCGGCACGGAGGCAATCGGAGCCGGGGAGGTCACGTCAATGTAACTGCGCGGAAAATAGTACAGCAAATCATACAGCGTATGTACCCCGACTTTGTGGTAGAGTTCTGCCCGTTTCGGGCCGACTCCCTTCAGGTATTGGATATCATATTGATCAAGCGGTTTGATGATGGTTCACCTCCTGCCGGACGGGAAAGGAAATACCCCCGGCAAAATGCAGGGGGTATTCCGGGAAAAGTTCCAGCGTTATTCTACAGAAATGATGAAATAATAGACAGGCTGTCCACCGTTGATCAGGCTGATCTCGATTTCTCCGCCGAAACGGTTGTTCAGCTGTTCCTTGACCTGGTTTGCCTGTTCTTCGGTCGCGTCCGCGCCGTACAAAATTGTGATAAACGAGCTGTCTTTGTGGACGAGCGAACGGGTGAGCTTGACGCAGGCCTTGACGATGTCGTGCTCGATAAAGCTGAGTTTACCGTTGTCGAGGGCCAGCACCTCACCCTCCTTGATGGAGTGGCCGTCGTACTCGGAATCACGCGCGGCAAAGGTAATCTGTCCGGTGGATACCCGGTCAAACGCCTTGGTCATGTTCAGGAGGTTTTCCTCCAGTGTCGCATCTGCGTCAAAGGCTAGCATTGCGGATAGGCCCTGCGGGATGGTTCTGGTCTGGAGGACGCAGACTTCCCGGTCGGAAAGCTCGACAGCCTGTTCCGCAGCCATGATGATGTTTTTGTTGTTTGGCAGCACAAACACCGTCTGTGCCGGGGTTGCCTGAATGGCATGGAGGATATCGTCCGTGCTCGGGTTCATGGTCTGCCCGCCGCTGACGATATTGTCCGCCCCCAAATCCGTAAACAGGCTCTGGATGCCCTCGCCTGCCGCTACTGCAACAAACCCATAGGGGCGATCGGGTTCGACAGGAGCATAGGTGTGGCTCTTTCCCTTTTCACGGACAGGGGCATTTTCAATGACGCGAGCGGTGTGCTGCTCTCGCATGTTTTCAATTTTCAGGTTGGTCAGCATGCCGAACTTGAGCCCTTCCTGCAATGCGTTGCCAGGGTTGTCGGTATGCACATGCACCTTGATGATATCGTCGTCATCCACGACCACGACGCAGTCGCCGATGGATTCGAGGTAGGCACGAAGCTTGAGCGCATCCTCCGCTTCGCGTTTTCTCTTGACAATAAACTCGGTGCAGTAGGTAAAGACGATTTCATCGTCCGCCTGTGCGGCTGCATCGAAGGTAACAGTCTGTTTTGCAGGAGCGGTGGAATCCGTCTCGTTGGAAGGGATGATGCCCTCGCCGTGGAACACGGCCTGCATGCCCTGGCAGATGACAAGAAATCCCTTGCCGCCCGCATCCACGACGCCGGCCTTTTTGAGTACCGGCAAAAGCTCGGGCGTCGTATCGAGCGCCTTGCTCGCGGCGTCTACGATTTCGTCCCACAGCATGACAGGATCGGTGACGTCCTCACAGATATCGGAGGCATGTTCTCCTGCCAGACGGGCGACGGTGAGGATGGTGCCCTCAGTCGGCTTCATGACGGCCTTGTACGCCGCTGAGACGCCAATTTGCAAAGCGCGGGCAATGTCCTTACTGCCCGCCTGCTCGAGACCCGTCAAACCCTTGGAAAAGCCGCGGAAGAGCAGTGAGAGGATGACGCCGGAGTTCCCGCGCGCGCCCCGAAGCAGGGCGGCTGCGGCCTTTGCAGCAACCTCCGACACAGGGGCGTCGTCAGAAAGCAGGGATAACTCCCTTGCTGCATTGGAAATCGTCATGGACATGTTGGTACCGGTATCTCCGTCCGGTACGGGGAAGACGTTGAGTTCGTCCACCCGGTATTTTTGATTCGTGATGTTGTTTGCACCGGAGATGATCGCATCACGCAGAGTAGAACCCTGTATCAATTTCAGCACTCCTTAATGGAAAGGGCAGTAAAGGGAAGCCCTTCCTTCCGTAATTACTGCACTTTCATCGAATCGACAAAGACGTTGACCTTGCTGACATGCAGGCCGGTTGAATCCTCGACGACGTAGCGCACTTTGTTGACGATACTTTTGACGATTGCAGGGATGTTGACGCCATAGGTGACTACAATATGCAGATCAATGGTTAGCGCCCCATCCACACAGCGGACACGGACTCCCTTATCGATGTTGTCCTGCTTCCTTGTCAGTACATTGCGGATTCCCTGCGCGGGACCGCTGACGGACATCCCTGCCACACCGAAACACTCCGTTGCAGTGTGACCGACGATGTTGACAAAATATTCATGAGAAATGTCGATGGTGCCGAGATGGTTTTCTATCTTAATCAATGAGAAAAGCCTCCTTTCCGGCTGACAGCCGTTTCTTCCTACAGGCGGAAACGGCGAAAGGTAGAAAAATTGCTTGATAATTAATATATAGTATACCATTATCCACCCTGTAGAAGCAAGATTTCCCGGAATTTATTTTCGTTTTTTGATGCTAGAAAACTGTTTGCTCGCACATTTACTGTGATAATAAAAGGGATACAAGTACACCAACTTGGGTGAAGGAAAAGGAGGCAATGAGCCGGAACCCTTAGTAATGAATAAATTGATTTTTAATATCAGAAAATCCCTTGACACTTCTCTTACGGAAAATGAACGGCGTCTTAGAAAGGCGAGAGCTACGCCGGCCAGAAACGCGCCGGATGCTGGAACCGCATCTCCAGGGTAATGCACAATGTTACCGCATGACGGGGCCGTTGCATGGAAAGACGCACGGCAGTATACAGGAGAGAATCATCAACGCAGAGCAATGACAAAATGCACACTGAAGATAAAAGAGAGCCGGAAAATTTATCCCGGTTTCGTTTCTATCCCTGCTTTTTGAGCTTGATTTCTTCAAATTTGTATAGGTTGTTGGCTGAGGTGGCTTTCACTGTATCGATTTCCTATTTGTGGATTCGAGAGCCGTTGTATTTTAGTATACTTACCATCAGCTTTCCATAGGTTTTATCTAGCTGGTTTTAGCAAAATAAACACCAAACAAACACCAAAGCACATAAAATGACAAATAGAAAACCCCTGTGAATCCGCTTAACAAGCCATTTCACAAGGGTTTGGTTTTGGTGCGGGTAACAGGACTTGAACCTGCACGTCGAAGACACCAGATCCTAAGTCTGGCGCGTCTGCCAATTCCGCCATACCCGCGAGAATACAGTCCATATTTTATCATACATCCGCTTTGGTGTCAATCGGATCGGGATTCACTGAAACAGAACTCGCTTCCTCGTGGCCGTCGGCAAAAAAACGCACGGTTTCGTCCAGCCTCTTACTTGAAAGAAAATAGGTTTTGTCGCGGTCCGGGGAGGCAAATACCGCAAGTCCGGAAAACCACAGAGCATACAGGGAAAGGGCAAGAGTGGAATAATCCGGAGTGCCAAAACAGGACTGTCCGCTGGATAGAGTATAGACAAGACATGGAACGGTTGCGAGCAGACCGACAATTGACCCGGATAATCCAAAGATTACACATGCACGCTGTCCCTTTGCGGTATGTACTCCGAGAAAACAACGGCCCTGTCCAATCATGAACAGGAGAATCAGTACATCAAAAAGCAGGTTCAGAACCCGCTGGGAGATCGGGATTACCGTTGCGTAGGTGACAAGGCTGACACCGATACGAAGCGCGCACCACAGGGCCGGGATTGCACAAAGATTTCCAATGGAAAGACTGTGCGTTTTTCCGCGCAGGCAGTGGACGCCAAGCGCTAAAAACACTAATGCAGAAAGCCCTCCTGCAATCAGTGTCAGGAGTGCAATAATGAGTCCGATGGATTGCACGGTAAAGCCTTTGGAAACAGTGTTGTAAGTGTCATACAGCATGCAACCGCTAAGCAACAGAGAAAAGATGCCTTGAAACCGCAGCTTTGCGCGGGATACCCGGACAGCCGGCTCCCGGCGGAAGAAAAATGCGATGATTGGAAGCAGGATAATGATCGCTGTCAAGATCCAGAGCAGCCAGACTGTCCAGTCAGTGACAAGGAAAAAGCCAGTCGACTGGTCCACGTTGGAAGTAAGCTGAAAACATCGGAGAACACCAGCCCCGATGCCGAGCAGGCAGGTGAACAAAAACGTAAATTTGATAAGCATGGACGACATCTCCTAAAGTCCTCAGGCGGACAGGTATTATTGTTTGGAAAACGGAACAAGGCAGATTTTCTTACTCATAAAATTATTGTATCGGATGGCCTGTATAAAGTCAAGAAGAGCCTGATATCCTGGTTCTATTCTAAAGCTTGGCCTCATAGGGATACTGTAGCAGGAAATCCGGACAACCCGGAAACAGAAGGGAAGGAAAAGGATGAAATCCCAATTTTGGATGATACTGATTCTAGCGGTTTTGCTTTTTACAGTACCGATGCTTGCCATGGCTCCCGGAGAGAACATGAATCCAGGTCAGACCCAGTCCGGTGCACAAGACTCCCAGACGCCGGACATCGGCATTACAAAAAAAGATATGAAATTCAAGGTGCTCGATAGTACGTCGGGTACGGTTGAAAGTTACTCCGCCAAAGAGTTTGCAATTGGGGCGATTGCCGCCGAAATGCCGCCAAGCTTTCACATCGAAGCACTTAAGGCGCAGGGATTGGCAGCGCTGACCTATGCGACTAGGCTCAAGCTGCAAAACCAGGAGACAAAGCCTGAGGACCTTAAAGGGGCGGATTTTGCCATTGGGGACGGTTCGTTCACCGGATTTATGACGAAAGAACAGATGCAGGAACGGTATGGGGACAATTTCAAGACATACTATGACAAGATTGAACAGGCGGCAGAGGAAATCTGTGACAAACTGATCCTCTATGATTCCTGGCCCATCGTTGCGGCCTATCATGCCATCTCCGGCGGAAAAACCGAAGCCGCACAGAATGTCTGGCAGTCTGCCATCGATTACTTGGTACCGGTCGACAGCGTGGGAGATGAGCTGTCTCCAGATTATGAAAAAAGCGTTACCATGAGCGCGGATGAGGTAAGAGAAAAACTGACGGCAGGTATGGACGGACTCGAACTCTCAGAGGATCCCTCCGGATGGATTACCGTTGTCAGCAGAACGGATTCGGATACGGTCAACGAGGTGACGGTGGGGAATCAATCGACCACCGGAAAACAGGTGCGCTCTATGTTGGGGCTTCGTTCTGCGGATTTCACGGTGTCCTATGGGGAAAACGGGTTTACCTTTACAACGAAAGGATATGGTCATTCGGTCGGAATGAGCCAGTATGGGGCGGACTACTTAGCACGGCAGGGCAATTCCTATGAAGACATCATCAAGCACTACTATACCGGTGTTCAGATTGCCACAATACAGTAGGGCAATAATAAATAGAATCTGATTTTTCGGGGATACTTGCCTGTGTAAAGCACATTGGCTATAATAAAAGACAGGCTGTAAGCTGACAGCAGTTTACGGTACGAAGCCTATCAATGCGAAAGGATTGTCCGCCTCCCATGAAAGAACAGAGGAAGAATACACCGTTTCAGGCGATGATTTTTGATTTTGATGGAACCCTTGTGGATTCTATGGACGTCTGGGACCATCTAGCTGCTGATCTGTTGAAAAAACGAGGCATTACAGCGCCTGAAAACCTGGATGAGATCCTTGTCCCGATGAGTACCGAGCAATCGGCAAATTATTTGGTGAAAAAATTTCGTCTGGGTATTTTACCGGGAGAGCTTGTGGAAGAGATGTATGCGGCCATCGAAGAAAAATACCGCACACAAGTTCCCATCAAGCCGTTTGTCGGGCAGTATCTGCAAAAAAAATATGAACAGGGCTATCCGATGTGCGTTGCTACAGCGAACTCTGCCGCCATTACCGAGCAGACGTTGCGCCGCCTCGGTATATTCGACTGTTTTTCGTTTCTTGTGACCTGTGATGAACTGGGGTTGTCAAAAGATAATCCGGAATTTTTTGAAAAAACAGCGCGGCATCTAGGGTTTGTCCCCGGGCAGGTACTGGTCTTTGAGGATTCCCTCCACTGTGCTAAAGCTGCAAAGGCCGCGGGATGCCTGGTATCGGGGGTATTCGATTTGTCCTCCTGGCAGGAGGAAAGGCAGATGAGGGAAGTCTGTGATTTTTACCTGGCTTCCTTTAGCGAGTGGATTTAATTGAAAAATTTGGAATTGCCTTTCTGATAAAAAATTGAACTGAGAAGCATAACCGGACGGTTTTTGCACACACTGCTGTTAAGGAATATTTCTTTTTCAAACCACTCGCAGGAGGAATGGATATGAACCAGTATCAGCAGAAAATCAAACGCTTTATGGATAACCAGATTGGGGAGCTCAAAGAGGGGCTTTGCCATCTGAAGGACAGCGAAGTCTCCCCGACCGATTTAGGAGACGTTTACAACGGCATGCTGCGTCACACAGTGGAATATGAGATTGAACACATGGAGTGCCTGAAAAAAGAATTGCTTGATGAACTCCAATAAGGATAAGCCCTCTTCTGTGAACAGAACCAAGAAAAAAAGGCATTGAAAGTAAAAGTCTCCATGATTGGAGGCTTATAAATATCAGGGAACCTTTTTCCTGTCTATTTCCTGGGGCGGTTCACTTTTTCCAGGTTGCGGGGGCTTTTCTTTCCAGATATTAAGCCGTATGCTTTGTTTTTTGCAGGATATCCTAACATCGAGAGAACAACTCGAAAGGATGGATACCTTTGCAAATGCAGAGAATTCGGGATTATGCGGCGGTCTACGCCATTGGTTCCGTTGGATACAGCGCTGTGGAAATTGTATGGCGCGGTTTTACCCATTGGACCATGGCGGGGACGGGGGGAGTCTGTTTTTCCCTGCTTCACCTGCTTAATGGGAAAAAGCGGAAAAACCCCCTTTGGAAAAAATGCCTGGCTGGAAGCGGGGTCATCACGGGTATCGAATTTGTGACAGGCTGTGTCGTTAATCTGACATTTCATATGAATGTCTGGGATTATTCTTCCCTGGCAGGAAATTTACTCGGACAAATCTGCCCGTTATATTCGGCACTCTGGTTTTTGCTGTGCATCCCGGTGATGGCGCTATCTAACGGGCTGTACCGGCTGAAGATCAAGGGCAAACGGCTAAAAAGCATATAAATTCCCATAAATATAAGCGGCAGCAAAAATTGCTGCCGCTTTTGTGATTTACGTGGGATTAATAAGCTGTCCAGCCGGCGTCTGCCGCCATGGCTACACCGTTAACATAGCTGGAATCCTCACAGGCAAAGAATAAAGCGATATTTGCAATCTCTTCCGGTTTTCCGCTGCGGGGGGAGTTTCCAGAGCCAAGCATGACGCGCCCGATACCAAACTCGCTGACGTTAGACATGCCAACGCCGTTTTGTGTGATTTCCGTATCAACTCCGCCCGGACAGATAACATTGCAACGGATTCCCTTAGTTGCATACATATAAGCGATGTTTTTGCTCAGGCCGACCACGCCGAATTTAGAAGCGGTGTAAGCGGCGCCGGCACGGCTGCCTGCAATTCCGCCCACGGAAGCGACATTGACAATATTGCCGCCTCCCGTCTTTTCCATTTCCTTGACCGCGGTGCGGCAGGCGTAAAAAACGCCGGAAAGGTTGACGGACATGATTTTGTTCCACAGCTCATCGTCAACTTCTGCGACGGGTTTCATATCGTCCATAATACCGGCATTGTTGACGAGAATGTCGATTTTTCCGAACTGTTTGACAGCCTCTGCAATCATGCCGTCGCAGTCGGATTCGTTGGAAACATCACCCTGAAAAGCAGTGATGGTCCCGTTTTCCGCCTGTTGCTCAAGTTCTGCCAGGCGTTCCTTCCTGCGGGCCACAGCAATGACATGTGCGCCTTCTTTGGCAAAGAGCAGCGCGATCGCACGGCCAATTCCGGAGCTTGCTCCGGTAACAACTGCGACTTTCCCTTCCAGTTTCATTGGGATTCCCTCTTTCTGTAGTTTCTAGTGAATCTTTTTATACCACCCAATTATATTCAATTGGAAAGAAAAAGACAAGATCGTTTTTGTGATTTTGATTATTTTTTGCAAAAAGTCTCCGTTAACCATGGCTCCGGAGATGATTCCCTGTGTCACCGAATCATTTGAACGGTTCCCGTTTTTCTGCGTTTTGCCTGGGGTTCAGGACTGTTGGTTCATGGCAGTTGGCGCCATACAACCGGCATTCAGGATGGTGTTATACGCCTCATCCGAAATCTGAATAGTTTATAGCTGCGGATACTCCTTCTGTGGTAAATCACTTTCATGTTTCATTCATGATAGCTTCCTCCTTTTGTTGCCGTTATCTTTCTCATAGTGCTTTGGTAGGAAAAATACAGGAAAACCGGCAGGTACTTTTCCGGTTTAAAAAAGTATGCTACAATCAGTAGAGAAAGGCGGGAATAACAGTGAAACTGATGGTAATCAACGGCCCAAATCTCAACATGCTTGGTATTCGGGAGAAGGGGATTTACGGGACCAAGGATTTTGAAGAGGTCTGTGCATACGTAAAGGAGCAGGGAAAACAGCGGGGGCATGAAATGACGCTGCTGCAATCAAACAGCGAAGGGGAAATCATTGGCTTTTTGCAGCGTGCCTATTTTGAGCATTATGACGGGGTTATCATCAATCCGGGCGCGTATACTCACTACAGCTATGCCATCCATGACGCCATTAAGGGAAACGACATTCCGACTGTGGAAGTCCATCTATCCAATGTCCACAAGCGGGAGGAATTCCGCCGAGTTTCGGTGACAGCTCCAGCCTGCATCGGCCAGCTCTGCGGATTTGGGGAAACGGGATATATCCTTGCCATCGAGGCGCTGGAAGCCTATGCCCGGGAACCCCAAAAATAGCAGCGTACTTTTCATTGCAGAAACTTTCGGATGAAATGGAACAGTAAAAGAGGCACAGCGTCTGCTGTGCCTCTTTCTAATCCGGATGAAAGTGAAAATGGCCGGTACAGCTTTCATCTGTGCCGGCCATTTTTGCTGTAAAAAACACGCGCGGGAGATTAGTCGATGGTTTTTTCCCGGACTTCTTCGAGTGCAAGCTCCTGGAAGGCATCCGCATTCATGGAGCCGAGGTCGCCCTTGGAACGATGGCGGACGGATACCTCGCCGGATTCAACTTCCTTGTCGCCGCACACGAGCATATACGGGATTTTGTCGAGCTGCGCTTCCCGGATTTTATAGCCGATTTTTTCATTGCGGTCATCTACTTCCACCCGCAGGCCGGCGGCGGAGAGCTTTTCGCCGAGCGCTTTGGCGTACTCGTGATGGCGTTCGCCGATCGGGAGGACTTTGACCTGCGTGGGCATCAGCCACAGCGGGAGAGCACCTGCGTATTTTTCAAGCAGCAGGGCAAGGGTGCGCTCATAGCAGCCAATGGAGGTACGGTGGATGATATACGGGTTTTTCTTCACGCCGTCCGCATCTACATATTCCATGCCGAATTTCTCCGCGAGCATCTGATCAATCTGGATGGTGATGAGGGTGTCCTCCTTACCATGGACGTTGCGGATTTGGATATCCAGCTTCGGGCCATAAAAGGCGGCCTCTCCGATTCCCTCGACATAGGGAATTTCCAGGTGGTCGAGAATTTTTTTCATGGTTCCCTGGGCTTCGTCCCACTGTTCGGGCGTACCGATATATTTTTCCCGGTCATCCGGATCCCATTTGGAGAAGCGGTAGGAAACATCCTCGTACAATCCAAGGGTTTTAAGCATGTAAATGGCAAGCTCCAAACTGCCCTTGAATTCCTGCTCGAGCTGTGCGGGAGTACACATTAGATGGCCCTCGGAAATCGTGAACTGGCGTACACGGATGAGCCCGTGCATCTCTCCGGAAGCCTCGTTGCGGAACAGCGTGGAAGTCTCATTGTAGCGCAGCGGCAGATCCCGGTAGCTGCGCTGTTTGTTCAGGTAAGCCTGGTACTGGAACGGGCAGGTCATCGGGCGCAGGGCAAAGACTTCGTCGTCTTTTTCATCATCGCCTAGGACAAACATTCCCTCTTTATAGTGGTCCCAGTGTCCGGAAAGCTTGTACAAATCGCTTTTGGCCATGTAAGGGGTCTTGGTCAACAGCCAGCCGCGTTTTTGCTCTTCATCCTCGACAAATCGCTGGAGAAGCTGCATCACTCTCGCGCCTTTCGGCAGCATGATGGGCAGGCCCTGTCCGACAAGGTCGGAGGTCGTGAAGTAGCCGAGCTGGCGGCCAATCAGGTTATGGTCGCGCTTTTTCGCCTCCTCCATCCGGGTAAGATGCTCCTCGAGCATGGAGGCCTTCGGGAATGCACAGCCGTAGATTCTGGAAAGCTGCTGGTTTTTGGCATCGCCGCGCCAGTAAGCGCCCGTGCACTGGGTGAGCTTGAACGCTTTAATCGGTGAGACGCTTGGCAGATGAGGGCCAGCGCACAAATCGATGAACTCGCCCTGCTTGTAGCAGGTGATTTTCTCGCCCTTGCCCGCATGCTCTGTAATCAGCTCGCATTTGTAGGGCTCGCCCCGTTCCTCCATCAGCTTGGTCGCCTCTTCGGGAGTCATCTCGACGCGTTCCATGCGATAGCCTTCCTTGACGATTTTTTTCATCTCCACTTCGAGTTTATCCAAATCCTCGCGGGAAAAGGGCTGGGGAACATCAAAATCATAGTAAAACCCGTTTTCGACCGCAGGGCCGATCGCGAGCTTTGCTTGGGGATACAGACGTTTGACCGCCTGAGCCAGCACGTGGGACGCTGTGTGCCAAAAAGTACGCTTGCCGTTTTCATCGTCAAACGTAAGGATTTCCAGATGGCAGTCGTGGGTGACCGGAGTGATCAGCGAACAGATTTCGCCGTCAATTTTTGCCGCGCATGCTGCGCGTGCCAGGGAATTGGAAAGGTCCTTCGCGATATCGAGTACGATTACGCCATCTTCATACTCTTTGACCGCGCCGCCTTTTAAGCTTACTTTTACCATAGGTCTTCTCTCCTTTGTCCTGAATATAGCCCTTTTAGGCTGTGTGTAAACGGTTCATCCTTGATTTAAAAAATAAAAAAACGCCTCATCCCCTTCAAAATGATAAGGGATGAAGCGATACATTACTCCACGGTTCCACCCTGATTGCGCTATCAAAGCGCCGGCTTCGTTGCCCCTTAACGCGGGATAGACGTTGCGGATTTTCCCGGATTACGGGATTTTCCTCCGCAAAGCTCTGAGGCGGTATTCGGCATTCTCACACCTTGGCCCTCGCTTTCAGCCGGTGACGCGGGCTCTCTTTGCCGTGACGAAAATACTTACTGTCCTCTTCCTTGCTTTTGCTTTATAGTTTAGTCTGTACTATTATGGTAGCACTTCACGAAATTATTGTCAACCATGACAATTCGCTTGACAAGTATATGTATAGGAATTAAAATAAATAAGGAATGTAAATGGATACGCATTTGTGCATTCTCACCATTTTTTCTTAAAAATTCAAAGAAATTGGAAAAAATTTAGAAAAGGGAGGTATTTTAAAAATAGCATGAACGACATGACAACAGCGATTCTGATTACCGTCGTCGCTGCCGTGGTTGTGGGTATCATCTGTGGCATCGTCTTTTTCCTGCTTGGCATCAAGTACCGGAAAAAAGTCGCCGAAGCAGAGATTGGTTCTGCCGAAGAGGAAGCAAAACGCATCATCAGCGAATCCGCCAAGACTGCCGAAGTCAAGAAAAAAGAGGCACTCATCGAGGCGCGCGATGAAATACACAAAGCACGTAACGAATCAGAAAAGGAACTTCGTGAACGCCGCAGCGAAGTTCAAAGACAGGAGCGGCGCATCCAGCAAAAGGAAGAAACCTTAGACCGCAAGATTGAAAACCTGGAGAGAAAGGACGACCAGCTCCAGAATAAAATCCGTGAAGCGGAGAAAAAACTTGTCGAAGCGGATGAGGTCAAAAAGCACCAGTTTGAAATACTGGAGAAAATCTCTGGATTTTCCGTCGACCAGGCCAAGGAGTATTTACTGCACAACCTGGAAGACGAGCTTGTCCATGAAAAAGCAGTCAAAATCAACAATTATGAGCAGCAGCTCAAGGATGAGGTAGAGCAGAAAGCAAGGGAGCTCATTTCCCTGGCCATCCAGCGTTGTGCCGCAGACCATGTGGCGGAGGCGACCGTTTCTGTCGTTTCCCTGCCGAATGATGAGATGAAGGGCCGCATCATTGGACGTGAGGGCCGCAACATCCGTGCTCTTGAGACTCTGACCGGCGTCGATTTGATTATCGACGATACACCGGAGGCCATTACCCTTTCCAGCTTTGACCCGGTGCGGCGTGAAATCGCCCGCATCTCCCTCGAAAAGCTCATCGCGGACGGGCGTATCCACCCCGCGCGGATCGAGGAGATGGTTGAAAAAGCTAAGAGGGAAGTAGAACAGAAAATTAAGCAGGAAGGCGAGCGGGCCGTCTTGGAAGCCGGGGTGCACGGTATCCATCACGAGCTTGTCAAAATTCTCGGCCGGCTGAATTACCGTACCAGCTATGGACAAAATGTCCTCAACCATTCTCTGGAAGTTTCCCATCTTGCGGGTATGCTTGCGGCGGAGCTTGGGGAGGACGAGGTGCTTGCCCGTCGTGCAGGACTCCTGCATGACATTGGAAAGGCGCTTGACCATGAGTATGAGGGTTCCCACATTCAAATCGGCGTAGAAGTCGCAAGGCGCTACAAGGAAAATGCGGATGTCATCCACGCCATTGAAGCGCACCACGGCGACGTGGAAGCGAGAACCGTCGTAGCCTGCCTGGTTCAGGCGGCGGATGCTATTTCCGCAGCACGTCCGGGCGCGCGCAGGGAAAACCTTGAAAACTACATCAAGCGGCTTGAGAAGCTTGAGGAGATCGCCGATTCCTTTGAAGGCGTCGAAAAGTCCTACGCCATCCAGGCAGGACGTGAGATCCGCATCATGCTCAAGCCGGAAGTGGTTCGGGACGACCAGCTTACCCTGGTAGCCCGTGAGATTGTCAAGAAAATCGAAAGCGAACTCGATTACCCGGGTCAGATTAAAGTACATGTTATCCGCGAAAACCGCGCCATTGAGTACGCAAAATAAACTTAAAAACGGCAGGGGAGATTATCTTGGATAATTTCCCCTGTTCTTTTCTCAAAAGGATGAGGAGATATTATGAAGCTGTTATTTATCGGGGACGTCATCGGCCGCATCGGAAGGGAGACGGTGCGCCGGATATTGCCAGGGCTCAAGCGCAAAGAGGGCTTTGACGCGGTGATTGCCAACGGGGAGAATTCTTCCAATGCCAACGGCATATCCAAAAACTCGGCAGAGGATTTGTTTACAAGCGGCGTGGACATTATCACAACGGGCAACCATGTCTTCCGACGCCGGGATGCTTATGATTATCTGGACTCTGATGTGCCGGTTATCCGCCCTGCAAACCTCTACCCCGGCGCGCCGGGGAAGGGGGCCTATCTGCTGGATATGGGGCGTTTCCAGCTATATGTCGTCAACCTTATCGGGCGCTCCTATATGGAGCCATGTGACAATCCATTTCTCTGCGCGGATAAGCTGATCCGGGAAGCTCCTTGTAAAAATATCTTCGTGGATTTTCATGCGGAGGCAACTGCCGAGAAAATCTGCATGGGACAGTATCTGGACGGTAAGGTGAGCGCTGTCATCGGCACCCACACGCATGTACAGACCGCGGATGAGATGATTTTGACCGGGGGAACAGGGTATCTCACTGATGCAGGCATGGTGGGTCCGATTCACTCCGTCATCGGGGTAAAAAGCGAAATTGCGATTCCGAAAATGGTAACTGGAATGCCTGCCCGTTTTGAATATGCCGACGGTCCTTGTCAGTTCTGCGCCGTCAGGTTGTTTTTGGATCCAATGACCGGCAAAACCACACAGATTGAGCGTATATTATTAAAATAATTTATTGATTTTACACATTTCCCTCTTGATTATTGCAGAAAAATGGTTTATGATAGAAATAGATTCTAAATCAACCTGACTTTTCAACAACAAGGGGGATGCACCTATGGAAGTACTAAAAGTTTCTGCAAAATCAGTTCCCAATTCTGTTGCCGGCGCGATTGCTGGGGTCATCCGTGAAAAGAACGCGGTAGAGGTACAGGCAGTGGGCGCAGGTGCCGCAAATCAGGCAATTAAAGCGGTTGCAATTGCCAGGGGATATCTTGCCCCGGGCGGAATTGACCTTGTCTGTGTTCCTGCGTTTGCAAATGTCAGCATTGATGGAGAAGAACGTACTGCTATTAAATTGATTGTGGAACCAAGATGAAACAAATCCATTTTTCATAAACTCCTTTCAGCATCAAAAAGACATACGGCCGGCATTATGCCGGCCGTATGTCTTTTTTGGTGCCTTTAGGCTTAATAAAAACCTTGGTAAAAGAAAACCTCCAAGTTACGCTAGTGATGGTTTGGCAACCGCATCACGAAAGAGTAACAAGGAGGTTTATAACAATGAAGAATGAGGTAAAGCAAACAGCCCATTCCAGCTATCGGTGTGAATACCATATCATATTCGCACCAAAGTATCGCAGGAAAGTGATATACAAGCAAATACGAAAGGATATTGGAGAAATCTTCCGAAAGCTATGTAATGAGATGAAAGTAGAAATTATAGAAGCAGAAGCATGCGCAGATCATATACATATGCTGGTAAGCATACCGCCGTATATGAGTATAGCACAGTTCGTGGGAACGCTCAAGAGCAAGAGCGCGCTGATGATATTCGACCGGCATGCGAATCTCAAATACCGTTACGGAAGTAGAAACTTCTGGGCGAGAGGATATTTCGTAGATACAGTAGGTAAGAACGAAAAGATGATCGCAAACTACATCAAAACACAGCTCGAAGAAGATTTCGCAAAGGATCAGCTTTCACTCAAAGAGTTTGCAGACCCGTTTACGGGTGAACGAAATAAATAGGGTAAAAACAAACAGCGCATATGAAGTGACCCCAAAAAGTTAGACAATATTTCAAAGTAAAAATTGTTCAAGCAA